>JAABUX010004505.1_pt1 | contig 17609 bp, 16 predicted proteins | sample 5561851 | NCBI WGS metagenome assembly JAABUX01 (sample SAMN10711883, study PRJNA513361) | rock metagenome | isolation source: Antarctica rocks | place: Antarctica: Victoria Land, Richard Nunatak red sandstone | collected 2016-01-03 | reverse complement strand
ATGTGGCGCGCAAGGTCCTCTCTGATTTGGCGGAGAGCCTCACCGATGCGGGACACATCGAGCGCAACGTGCTGGCCGAGGGCCGCACCATCACCATGATCCTGGCTCCCGGCACGGCGCCCGCTCGCCGGCAGTGACGAGACGAGTGATTAGTGGCTAGTGGTTAGTGACGAGTGAGGTTCACTTGTCACTAACCACTAATCACGTGGAAATGGAGGAGGCTGCCGCGGGGGCACAGCCCAAACCCTCGCGACAGCCTCTCGTTTATGTATGTCGGCCTCCCCGCCAGACGCATTCAGTACCCAAGTGGGTAGTACCTGAAGGGATAAGTGACCGATGGAAACATCGGGTCCGTTGGCGATTCGCCGCCTCACCCTCTATAAACACGGCGTCGGCGTCGTGGAGCGCGAAGGCGTCATCGATGGGGAAGAGGTCTCTCTGACGCTGCGCGCGACCGAGGGCGACGATGTCCTCAAGAGCTTGTTGGTCAGCGACCGTCGCGGCGGTCAGGTCCTTGGCGTGCGCTACGATACGCCCACGGACCGTCAGACCCGCCTGGACGAGAGCCCGCTCACGCTCTCGTCCGACGCCAGCCTGCTCGACCTGTTGCGGTCGCTGCGCGGACTGAGGGTCCACCTCGTCAGCGGAGAGGGCACGCAGACCGGCGAGGTCAGCGGCCGCCTGCTTGGCCTCGACCTGCCGCCCTCCAGCGACGTGAGAGGTGCTGTGGCAAGCGGGTACGACGAGCCCACTGTTTCCCTGCTCGACGACGCCACGCAGAGCACGACGGTGACGTCGGTTCCGCTGCGCACGGTTCGGCGCGTAACCATCCTCGACGAGCGCGCTGCGCAAGACCTGGACTTTTTCCTCGCTATCAGTCGCGCCAACGACGCCCAGCGCACCATCACGGTCGGCCTCAGTCCCGGCGAGCACGACCTCGCGGTCTCGTACCTCGTGCCCAGCCCCACCTGGCGCGTCAGCTATCGCCTCGTCGCGGAGAGCCAGGCGTCCTCCTCGCCCGCGGCGGACACACCGGACGGCGCTGCCACAGCGACCAAGGCCGCGACCGGGGCCGACGCGGGAGAGCTCCTACTGCAGGGGTGGGGGCTGTTCGACAACCCGCTGGAGGAAGACCTGGCTGACGTCGAGGTCACCCTGGTCGCCGGACAGCCCATTTCCTTTGTCTATGACCTCACCACCTCGCGCGTCCCCGCGCGCCCGATCGTGCGCGACGCCGCCCGCGTCGCGGCCGGCCCGGTCGAGTTCGAGGCCGCCGCGCCGGTTATGGCCGGGGCCGGCGCTTTGCGCGACGAGGAGCCCGAGGCGTTTATGGCCACGTATGACGTTGCTTCTGGCGCCGCGCCACGCGCCATGGCCGTGCGGGCACGGAAGATCGCGCCCGCGTCGATCGAGACGATGGCGACGCAGACCGCTGCGGCGACCGGGAGCGAGCTGGGCGAACTGTTTCAGTACGACGTGACCGCTCCGGTCACCGTGCGGCGGGGCGGCAGCGTTATGGCGCCCATCCTGAGTGTCCGCTTGCCCTACCGCCGAGAGCTGCTGTTCAACGAGCGCAAGCTGCCCGGACATCCCGTGGCCGCGATCCGCTTCGCCAACCGCAGCGGGCTGGTGCTCGAGCGCGGTCCCGTGACCGTCCACGAAGACGGCGCGTACCGGGGTGAAGCCATGGTCCCCTTCGTCAAAGACGGCGACGATGTCTATCTGGCCTTCGCCGTCGAGTTGGGCATCCGCGCGACCACCGCGACCGACCAGGCTGTCGAAACGGTGGGTCTCTCTATCGCCGACGCGTACCTGAGTCTCCGGCAAGCCACCCTGCTGCGCCTGACCTACCGCGTCGAAAACACGACCGCGACGCCGCGGGAGGTCACGCTCGAACATCCTATCACGCCGGGGGCCGAGATCAACACCGCCGTGACGCGCGAGCCCGATGCCCGCACGGCCGAGTTCTACCGCTGGACCGTCGCGTGTCCCGGCCGGGCAACGGTCACCTTCCTCGTCGAGGAGCGTCTCTACAACTGGCAGACGTACCGTCTGCTCGACTACTCGTACGACGCGCTCCAGGAGTACCTGTCCCGCAAATGGCTTGACGCCGCGACCATGGCCCAGCTCGCGCGGCTGTTCGAGGAGCGTGCGGCCATCGCCCGCAACGGGCGCGAGCTCGCCGATCTCCTGACCGAGCGCGACGAGGTCTACAAGCGCGAGGAGCAACTGCGCCGCAACATGGCCGCGCTCGGCGCGTCCGGTGACGAAGGCGCCCTGCGCGCCAGAACCGTCACCCAGTTGCAGGCTAGCGAAGACCGCCTCGACGCCATCGACGCGCGCAACGCCGCGCTGAAAGAAGAAAACGTCTGGCGCCAGCACATCATCGACGACGAACTCGCCGCGGTACGAGTGACGAGTGGCTAGTGATTAGTGGCTAGTGACAAGTGAGATGGGGCATGTCGCTGGTCTGACCTTGAAAGGTCATGGCAGGGGCGGGCCTTGAAAGGTCAGCGACAGCATCATTGGCACTGACCCTGCAGAGTCCATCCCTGCTATAGTCCTTCGGGGCCGGGCGCGACCGCCATCGCGAGGCTCACCCCTAAAGTCCGAGTGCGCCCCGAGATTGGATACTGTTGGCGAATTGCCGCTGGCGCCATTTTTGCGCTGCGCTCACGCTCACCTTGCCCCTGGCTTTACGCCTGGATGTGGCCCGGAAACGAATTCGCCAACAGTATCAGATTGTGAGCCACCTGACCTTGAAAGGTCATGGTAGGACACGGACCCTGAAGTGTCTCCGCGGGCCGATCCCCGGACGCGTGGCTGGCCCGCGCAAGGCGTCCTGGCCGACCTTTCAAGGTCCGTCCCTGCCATGACCCTTCAGGGTCAGGCCAGCGGCGCCCGACATCACAATCGCGGGGCGCACCCTTAAAGTCCGAGTGCTCTTGTCGGACATTCGGCGGACATGCTAGGCTATGGTAGGGGGCTATGTCCGACCGAGGAGATCGGGTATAGCCACGTCTGTCACGAGAGAGGACGCTGATAGAGTGCTGGCCAGTTTCTTGATCTTTCTGCGCGAGGGCATCGAGGGCAGCATGATCGTGACGATCATGTGCGCCTATCTGGCCGCGGCCGGGCGGCGCGACTTGTTCCGCTCCGTCTTGCTCGGCGTCGCGGCTGCCCTGGCGGGCTCGGCCGCCGCCGCCGCGCTGCTCTACACCATCGCCAAGAGCGCTTTTGTCGGCTCGGACGCGCAGACCTGGTTCGAGACTGGGACCTTCCTTCTTGCCGTCATCGTCCTGACCTATATGACGTTCTGGATGAAGCGCCATAGCCGCACGCTCGGCGCCAACCTCAAGAGTCAGGTGGGCGCCGCCGTGATCGGCGGCTCGGGATTCGCCCTGACGCTGCTTGCCTTTGTCACCGTCGGACGGGAGGCGATTGAGACCGTCATCTTCCTCCTGGCCATCGCCTTCCAGAGCTCGCCCCTCTCGTTGCTCGCCGGCGCCGTCGCCGGGCTGGCCGTCTCTTTCGCGGTCAGCGGCGCCATCTATCGGTTGGGCGTGCGCATGAACATGAAGCGCTTCTTCACGACCGTCGGCGCGGCTCTGATGGTCGTCGCCGCCGGGCTGCTGGCCGACGCCATCGGGAACCTGCAGCAGCTCCACGCGCTGCCGGGCGGTGCGCAGGTCCTCTGGGACACCAGCCACGTCATCTCCGACGACAGCGCCGTTGGCGATGTGCTGCACGGGCTGCTCGGGTACGCGGCCTCGCCCAGCGTGCTGCAGGTCGGCGCGTGGGCGCTGTTCCTCTGCGTCGGCCTCGTCGCCTTCCTGGGCGGGACGGGCGCGCTCGTTCGCCGACCCGGGCGAGTGGCTAGTGATTAGTGACGAGTGAGGTAGGAACGAGCGCGTCGGTGAACGCGTACGTGGAGCTAATTTATGCTCCATCCCGTGTCCTCACTCGTCACTAACCACTAATCACTAGCCACTCCGTTTAGGCTATGGGCAGTAATCCGCGGAACATGTTACGATGTTAAGGTCTCACCTTGGTTCTCTGTCGGCCTAATGGGCGTGACGTGTGATATCGGTAGGCGAGATGTTGGCCGTCCCCTATTGCTGGTCTGGTCGTCGCTCTCCCAACGCATACTATGGTAGGTAAGCTGTTGTAGATCGAGTCGTGAGTGAGTAGAGGTAGCATGAGGGGTAGGCTTCCGCACATCGTCTTTGTGTTCGTGTGCATCGTTTTCACCGCTGTCGTCGTCGGGCGTGCGCAGGCCGCGCGACCTATATTGGCCCAGGCGCCGGCTATCTCGGCCGCCGTTGGCGCTAAACCAGCGCACATCATGCGCCCCGGGCTGGCTCCGGCCTTCCCCGTCCCGCCGCCGTTCCCCAGCCCGACGCCCATACCGCCGCCGCTGCCTCTTGCGCCGGCCTTTGGCGCCGTACCTGGTTGGCTGCACACCAGCGGCATCCAGATTCTCGATGCGCGCGGCCGTCCTGTCCGCCTGGCAGCGGTCAACTGGTACGGCGCCGAGGGCAGCGATTTCGTCTTCGGCGGCCTGGCCTACCGACCCTACATGGATATCCTGCGCACCATCAAGCGCCTCGGATTTAACACCGTGCGTATCCCCTTCTCCAATCAAATAGTGGAGCAGGATCCCATCGTCGTCCGCCACCTCGAGGCCAATCCCCAGCTCCGTGGCCTGCACGCCATGGCCATCCTCGACCGCATCATTGCCGGAGCGCGCCAGATCGGCCTGATGGTCATCCTGGACAACCACCGCTCGGAGGCCGGCTGGACGGCGCAGGAGAACGGCCTGTGGTACGACTTGCCGCGCTACACACCGCAGAGCTGGATCAATGACTGGGTCAACGTGGCGCGCCGCTACGCTAACAACCCGGCCGTGGTCGGTTTCGACCTGCGCAACGAGCCGCACTCGAACGGCCCCAAAGAGGAGTATGTCTCTAATGGGTATCTGCGCAACGGGGCGGTTTGGGGACCGTTCAAGGGCGTTGAGGATCCATCGAGGGACTGGCGCCTCGCGGCGGAGCAGGCCGGCAACGCCATCCTGGCGGTCAACCCGCGCGTGCTGATCATCGTCGAGGGCACGCAGATCTACCCCTACGCCAATCCGGCCCCTACTCAGAATTGCCCGCTCAATCATGCCCCGGCATACCAGAACTATTGCAATGACCTCTACTGGTGGGGTGGCAACCTTGCCGGCGCGAAAGACTTCCCGGTCATCCTCAACGTGCCGCATCAGCTCGTCTACTCGCCCCATGAGTACGGGCCGCAGATGCACGGGCAGCGCTGGATCGTCCCCACCATGACCGAGGCGGATTGGCAGCACCAGATGTATAAGCACTGGGGCTACCTGTTACAGGCCACTGGCCCCAGCGCCGCCCCGATCTGGATTGGTGAGTTCGGCACGCCCACCTGGACCAGCAAGGACGTGTACGACACGCGCGGCGACTCGCAGGGCCGCTGGTTCTCGGCGCTGGTCGACTACCTGCGCCTCAACCCCAGCGTGGGCTGGGGCTACTGGAGCATCAACGGCACCCAGTCGAGCACCGGCGGACGCGCTTACGGCGCGCGCGACAGCTTCGGCTTGCTCACGCGCGACTGGGCGCACGTCGCCTTACCACCCCTCGTGACCTCGCTCAAGTCGATTTCACCGCGCTAGCCCTCACTCCCCGCCCATGCCGGTTGGGCTGTCGGCTCCGCGGAGCCGACAGCCCAACCGGCTCTCCCTGCCACGGGAGAGGGGAGTAAAGGATATCCTTCAGGAGCCCTGTCTCCCGCGTGGTACCCTTATAGTCATGGATGGCGGCGCATGAAGCCCCGCCATGATGTGGGCGCTCCGTGAATCCCGTGGGACGCATCGCGGGCAACACATAGTGTAAAGCGCGGGGGATGGTCCAATGGAGACGAACGCGGAGATAGAGCAAGACATGGAGCAGAGCAAGAGTATCGTGCGCCGCGAGGAGACGGGCGTGGCGCGGACCGACCGGCCCGCATTGCCCGTGGCCCTGGACCGAAGCGGCCTGGCCCTGGGTGCGGCCATCGCGGGCCTGTTGGCCGCGTGCGGTGTCGCGCTTGCCCGCGCCTTACAGCACAACGCGGTGTCGCCTTCACCTGCCCGTGAGCCCTTCAAGAGCGTGTCCGTCACTCCGGCCCGCTCCACGACGGATATGCTTGGCCCTGCATACAGCTACTCGTGCACGTACGAGTACACCAGCGTCCGCATTGTGGTGCGCGAGGGGACATAGCCATTAGCTATTAGCCGTTAGCCTTTGACTATCGGCAGGTAGCGAGATAGTTCCGGCCCAACCAATGCCGTCGCGCGAGGACGGGACATCAACGGTCAGAAGCTAACGGCTAATTACTAATGGCTAATAGCTGTTCATGCCAGCAGCCGGAAAATCAAGCTGGCCGCGAAGCCCTCGACGAGACCGAGGGCGACGACGGGCAGCAGCCCAACGGCGACGAAGACGAGCCAGGTGGCGAACTGGAACCCGTTGGTGCCCACGGTGAGCAGCGAGATCAGGGCGATAACCAGGTACAGACCGATCACGCAGCATACCCCCACGACCGTCCCCACCAACACGGAATAGCGAGCGGCGCGCGTGCGGTACGCCGCCACCAGGACCAGCAGCACGGAGAAAAGCCCGTACAGAATCAGAACGCCGTTCTCATCGCCGAGCGCGGTCGGAACACCCACTGTTGCCCCCATTGCCCCATTAGCGCGTCTATCACTCCTAGTTTATCCGGGTTCGGCCAGAAAACCTATTCCTGTCGATGACCGACTTCGTCTACGACCTGCCACGGATACTGCGCCTCCGCGCTCTGGAGCGCGATCTCGCGCGGCGCCCCGACGCGCGCCTCCAACCGCTGGCGCCCCTGCCCGCGCGGCCAGCCGCTATCGGCGTGCTCTCCGGCTCCTTTAACCCCCTGACTCACGGTCACGAGGCCCTGGTAGCCTCCGCCCAACGCGAGGGACTCGACGCGGTGCTGCTGCTGCTACCGCTGCGGGCCATCGACAAGGACAGGGTAACGCGCGCGTCAGCGATCGACCGCGCCTTGGTCCTGATGACCTGGGCCGAGCGCCACCCCGGTGTCGGGGTGGCCACCGTCAACAGAGGCCTCTACGTGGAGCACGCCCACCTGTTGGCGGCGGCCTATCCCGCCAGCCGCGTCGTCTTCCTGGTCGGCCACGACAAGATCGTGCAGATATTCGACCCGCGCTACTACGCGGATCGCGACGCCGCCCTGCGCGACCTCTTCGGGCGCTCGACCGTCCGCGTGGCCCCGCGACAGGGCCAGGGCCACGCGGCTCTGCGCTCTCTACTTGACCGCGCAGAGAACCACGCCTATGCCCCGGGCGTCGCCGCCCTCGCCGTCAACAGCGACGTCGCCGCCCTCTCCTCGACGGTCGTGCGCGAGGCTGCCCGCGCCGGGACATCTTGGGAAGAGCTGGCGCCGCCCGAGACGGTGCGCTTCGTCCAGGAGGCGCGGCCGTACGCGCCCCCGTTGCGCGGCAATGGCGGCGGGGAGATCGACGCTTACGCGCTGCGCCTCGCCCTGATCGAGGCCATCGCGGACGGCTGTCCCGGCTTCCCGCCGGACCCCAACCCCGACACCTTCGCCGCGCTCTACCACACCGCCCGCAGCGACACCCCCGAGGGCCTCCGCTTGCGGGCACGGCTCGCCACCACGTCTCCATCGTGAACCGGGCTTTGAGGGGACAGTTACATTCCCTACCCGAACAAAACACGTGCCCTATACTATGGCTGGCAGGCGTTGCACGGCTACGGATGGCTACCCGTAGTTCCTGCCGTCGAGGGCCGAAGGAATCTGGCATTCGGCGCCGTTCCCGTACTCCATAAAAACCCTGTCGCTATTGGTCGAAACCTGCTGAGATGGGTCGACAGTCGTGTGCTGTGAGCAATCCTATGTAGCCAAAGCCGTGGGCTCCCGTGTCCCGTCCGCGCGACAAAAAGACAAGTATCCTTGACAAACGAGCCCGTCTCTCCTACAATAGTCCATGTCAAGGATGCTTGTCATCGGAGAGAAGAAAGGATGCCGACGGATGGACAAGACGATGCTGGGCCGCCTGGGGAAGACGCGGATGGATGCGACGACATGGACCTACCTGAAGGAGATGGGTGGGGCGTTCCTGATCTACGCCATCGTGCTGCCCCTCTCAATCTACGTGCTGCAGGGGCATCCCAATGCACCCTGGCGCTTCCCGCTTGCGCTGCTGCCCGTTATCCCCGTTGGGTTGGTCCTGCTGGCCCTCGTGCGTGGGATCGGGCGCATGGACGAGCTGGGACGTCAGATCCAGCTGGAGGCGCTGGCCTTTAGCTTCGTCGGCACGGCGTTGATGACCTTCGGCTACGGGTTCCTGGAGAATGCCGGCCTCCCGCACGTCAACGCGATGTTCGTCCTGCCGCTGATGTTCGCCTTGTGGGGCGTCGGCCTGGCCCTGGCCGTTCGTAAGTACAACTGGACCGCCGACAGGCTGTAGAGACGATGCGAAACACACTGAGAGTCTTGCGCGCGAGGCGCACCCTGTCGCAAGCCGACCTTGCCGAGCGCCTGGGGGTCTCGCGCCAGACCGTCAACGCGCTCGAGACCGGCAAGTACGACCCCAGCCTACCGCTGGCCTTCAAGATCGCCCGCCTCTTCCACATGTCGATCGAGGAGATCTTCCAACCCGAGGAGGAGCCCGAGGCAGCAGCCGGTCTGCCATGCGTGAACGTGGTAGGGTAAAGCTAGAGAGTGGAGCGGCCGGCGCGGGGCCGGCGACCGGGGTAGGAGGAGCGACGTGGAGACAGCAGTGATCGTGGACGCGGTGCGGACGCCGGTGGGACGCTACGGCGGCGCGCTCAAAGACGTGCGGCCCGACGACCTGGCGGCGCTGGTGATCAGGACCATTCTGGAGCGCAACGACGCGGTGGACCCACAGGGTATCGAGGACGTCATCCTGGGCTGCACCAACGGCGCGGGCGAGGACAACCGTAACGTGGCGCGCATGGCCCTGTTGCTTGCCGGCCTGCCCGTGAGCGTGGGCGGCCTGACCGTGAACCGCCTGTGCGGCTCGGGACTCGACGCCGTGAACCGCTGCGCCATGGCCGTGCAGGTCGCCGTCGGCGATGTCTTTATTGGCGGCGGCGTGGAGAGCATGACGCGCTCTCCCTTTGTCATGCTCAAGCCCGACGCCGCCTTCCCGCGCGGCGATATGACGCTGGTGGACACCACGATCGGCTGGCGCTTCAACAACCCCCGGCTCGACGCGCTGCACCACCCCTATAGCATGGGCGAGACGGCCGAGAACGTGGCCGAGCGCTACGGCGTCACGCGCGAGGACCAGGATCGCTTCGCTCTGGAGAGCCAGCGGCGCGCCGGCCGCGCCCAGTCCGAGGGCCTTTTCGCCGCCGAGCTCGTCCCCGTCGCGGTACCCGGCCGCAAGCGCGGCGAGACCGTGCTGGTGGAGCAGGACGAGCACCCGCGCCCCGACACGACGTTGGAGCGGTTGGCGGCGCTCAAACCCGCGTTCCGCGAGGGCGGGACGGTTACGGCAGGCAACTCCTCGGGCATCAACGACGACGCGGCTGCCGTGCTAGTCATGAGTGAGAGCCGCGCCCGCGAGCTTGGCCTGCGCCCGCTGGCCCGCGTTGTGTCCACGGCCGTGGCCGGGGTCGACCCCGCCTACATGGGCATGGGTCCCGTCGCGGCGACGCGTAAGGCGCTGGAGCGCGCCGGGCTGGAGATCGACGACCTCGACGTGGTCGAGCTCAACGAGGCCTTTGCCGCGCAGGCGCTGGCCTGCATCCGCGAGCTGGGCCTGGACCCAAGCCGCGTCAACCCCAACGGCGGCGCCATCGCGCTGGGCCACCCGCTGGGCTGCAGCGGGGCGCGGCTGATGACCGCGCTGGTCCACCAGATGGCGCGCCACGGCCATCGCTACGGCCTCGTCACCATGTGCATCGGCGTCGGCCAGGGCATCGCCACCATCGTGGAACGCATGTAAGCCGCTAACCGCTAGCTATTAGCCAGGGAGCGGAGCATTTTAGATGGCGGGAGAGGATATTGCCGCGTGAGGATTATCGCCAAGACCCGTCTGTTTGCTCTCGCCGAGCAACACGGTGATCGTGTCGAGCAGGTACGAACCTGGCACAACACAGTCAAAAAGGCGAGGTGGCGTAACCTGAGCGACGTGCGCCAAGCGTACCGACACGCCGATGTCGTGGGAGACAAAACGGTGTTCAACATTAAGGGCAACGACTACAGGTTGATCGTGGCAATCCGTTACGACACGGGCATCATCTATATCAAGGATTTGCTCATATATCAAGGATTTGCTCACGCACGCCGAATATGACAAAGGAGCCTGGAAAGATGATTGAGAAGAGAGAAATGGTTAAGCCGGAAGATGTTTTCACATCGACGGATCAAGCCACAATCTATCCCGAGCTGTCTCTGGATGACGACTACTTCGCGCTGGTACGAGTGTTTCCCCTGGTCTCAATCCGTGACGACGCCCATTTGACAAAGGCTCTCGCGGTTGTCGACCGTCTCGTTGACCAATCGAATCGCTCTAACGGCGAAGAAAGTTACCTCAGCGCGCTCACCGACCTCGTAGAGACGTACGAGAATGCCCGTATCTCGATCCCCGCCTCGCGTGGCGTCGAGGTGCTGCGCCACCTTATGGAGGAGAACGACTTGAGCCAAAGCGACCTTGCGCCGATCTTTGGCACGTCCTCTATCATCTCGGATGTCCTCTCGGGTAAGCGCCGCCTGTCCCTCTCGCATAGTCACCGCCTGTCGGAACACTTCGGCCTCCCGGCCGATGCCTTCATAGACGGGGCATGAACCCGGATGTCCTACCAAGCGCGAAAGATAGGCATATGGGTGGTGATGTAAAGGGGAGGTGATAGCTATGGCGAATGCACGGGATCTGCGCTTCGGGATTGTCGGCTGTGGCGTCATCGGCAAGACCCACGCCGAGGCAATCGGGGCCGTGCCGGGAGCGCAACTGGTGGCGGTGGCTGACGCCGACGCGGAGCGTGCCCGGTCGCTGGCCGTGGCGCACGGGGCGACGCCGTACGAGAGCCTGGGGGAGATGCTCGACCGCGAGCGACTCGACGCTGTCGACGTCTGTACGCCCAGCGGGCAGCACGGCGAGCACGCCTGCCAGGTCATGCGCGCGGGTTGCCACGTGGTGGTGGAGAAGCCCATGGAGATCACTCGTGAGGCCATGGACAGGATGTTGCGCGTGCAGCGGGACATGGGGGTCAAGCTGGCCGTCATCTCCCAGCACCGCTTCGACCCGGCCTCGCAACAGGTACACGGCCTGATCGGGGAACAGGCCCTGGGCCGGCTGGTGCTCGGCAACGCGCACGTGCCCTGGTGGCGCTCACAGGACTACTACGACAGTGGCGCCTGGCGCGGTACTCGGGCGCTCGACGGCGGCGGCGTGCTGATGAACCAGTCGATCCACTCCATCGACCTGCTGCAGTGGTTCATGGGGCCGGTGCGCGCCGTGCAGGCCTACGCCGACACGCTGACCCACCACATGGAGACCGAGGACGTGGCCGTGGCCGTGCTGCGCTTCGCCAGCGGCGCCCTGGGCACGATCGCCGCGACGACCGGCGCCTACCCTGGCGTCACCACGCGCGTCGAGGTGTTCGGCGACCGCGGCTCGGCGGTCATCGAGGGCGACCGCCTGCGCTACCTGCGCCTGGCCATAGGCGACGACCGGGAGGAGGCCGGCGCCTATGGCCAGGCCTCGCGGAGCCTCCCCGAGGCGGACGAGGACAGGAGCGGGGACGGATCGACGGCCCAGGACCCCGCCGCGCTCTCGGCCAACACCCACGCCCAGCAGCTCGCCGATATGGTGCGCGCTATCCGCGAGGACGGTACGCCGCTCGTCGACGGCCACGCGGCGCGCCATCCGGTCGAGATCATCCTGGCTATCTACGAGTCAGCGCGCACCCACCGGGAGGTTGTCTTATCATGATTCGCCTCTCCGCTTTCGCCGACGAGATCTCCTCCGACCCTGACGAGCAGATCGCCGTGCTGCGCGCTGAGGGCATCCGCCACATCGACCTGCGCGGCGCCTGGGGCGTCAACGTGCTCGACTTCCATGACAGGCAGGTGGGCGACCTCAGGCGCGCGCTGACCGACGGAGGCATCGGGGTCGCTGCCATCGCCTCGCCCATCGGCAAGGCGCCCATCGACGGCTCCTTCGACGAGCACCTGCGCCGCTTCGAGCGCGCCATCACCCTGGCCCACGCCTTCGACGCGCCCTGCATCCGCATCTTCTCCTTTTATCCTCCTGCTGCCATTGCCACCTCCAGCGCCGGCACGGCCAATGCTCCCGTCGCCGCCTCCAATGGCAATGCGGTCGCTCCCAGCGCCGATTCCCTTGTCTCCGGCGCCGACCTGGTCGACCCGGCGACGTACCGCGACGAGGTGCTGCGGCGGCTGCGCGAGCTGACTGCGCGCGCCCGCGCCGCTGGCCTCACCCTGCTGCACGAGAACGAGAAGGACATCTACGGCGACACCATTGTGCGCTGCGTCGACCTGCTGCGGAGCGTCGACGACGACCATTTCGTGGCCGCCTTTGATCCCGCCAACTACATCCAGTGCGGCCAGACGCCCTACCCCGACGCCTACGACGCGGTCCGGCCCTGGCTGCGCTACGTCCACGTCAAGGACGCCCGTGCCGACGGCAGCGTCGTCGCCGCGGGCGAAGGGGTTTCGCGCTGGCCCGACCTGCTGCGCCGGTTGCGCGCCGACGGCTACGCCGGCGTCCTTGCGCTCGAGCCCCACCTCGCTGCCGCCGACCAGTTCCAGGGCTTCAGCGGCCCCGCCCTCTTCCGCCACGCCTCGCAATCCCTCCAGCGCCTGCTCCGCGACATGGGGTGGGACTACGCCTGATCTGGGGGCTTGCTTGGCCTGCGAGTGCGGTCGCATGGCAAACGACAGACCACAACTGACCGCGGTCAGTTGTGGTCTGTCTGGGATAAGCGTCGTCGCGCGGCCGTAGCAGAGATATAAGGGTGTATACCAAGCTATACAACCGTGAGGGGCAGTTCATGAGCGAGTCGACGAGAGATAGGCAAAACGATCCATCCCAGATAGAGACGATGTCGATTGTCGAGGTGGTGCGGCGGCGTCCTGGAATGTACATTGGCAGCATCGATTACCACGGCTTGCACGAAATGCTCTGGGAGGTGGTCGCGCATAGTCTCAACGACCACCTGGCCGGGTCGGTTGACCGCATCGCAATCCGGTTGGACGCTGACGACAGCATCACCGTCGCGGATAACGGCCTCAGCATGGCAATTGATGTTGGATCAGGTACCAAGAGTGCGTTGGAACGTGCGTTAACGGAGGAGTATCGACGAGAGACAAGGGCGGATGTCTACAAAGTTGCGCCCCTGTCCTTCTCTGGAGATATGCTCTTTGTGGCCAACGCCTTGTCGTCGCGGTTGGTCGCCGAGGTGAAACGCGATGGGCACGTCTGGCGGCAGGAGTACAAGCAGGGCGTCCCACAGACGAATATGGTCCGGCTTGAACCTGAACCTACTACCGATACTGCCGCCGCGATAACATTCTGGCCCGACACCGCCGTCTTTAAAGACACTCGCGTTGACCTCGATCTCCTGATCGAGCGCGTACGCATGACGTGCTATCTCAACTCTCGCCTGACCATGGAGGTTATCGATGCCCGCCATGGGCAGGAACGTGTTCATGTCTTCCATTTTCCTGATGGCGTGCGATCATATGTCCAGAGCCTTACTGGGATCAGGAGAGAAGTGCATAGGCCAATCTCCATCAGCGCAACGGTTGGCACAACGCGCATCGATATCGCGCTACAATATAACAATAACAGCGTAGCCAACGTCCTCCCATTTGCCAACAACTACCACACCTTTGGTGGCGGAGGGCATCTTGTCGGCTTCTACCTGGCCCTCATCCGCGTGCTCAACAACTTCGGCTGTATGGCGCGTGACGGAAGTAGTCTCCCGCAGGACGACTCGCCGACTATCCACATCCACAACGTGCGCGTCGGCCTCTCCGCTGTGATTAGCATATGGCTACTGGAGCCCCAGTTCGAGAATGCAATGCTGTCACGGTTGCACAATCCAGAGGTCAAGGAGCAGGTTGCTGCAGCGGTGACGGAAGGCCTAATGCGGCACTTCGAGCAAGTGGCACAGGACCTGGACCGCATCGTCCGCCACTTGAAGGGCGGGAGTCCGATCCAACGATACACCACGTCGCTGACGAGAGACGAGCAAGCCGCCCGGAACGAGTTCCGTGGTACTTCCAGCGCGGAAGCGTGAGCGCAAGACAACAGTTCGCTTTTGTAGCAGTGCATTGGAACCTGCATTGACAGAGTTGGATCGGCGAGAGCACGCGCTCGTAGCGTAGTGAATAGACCAAGGTTGGCGTGAGCACGTCGTTGTGCGTCACGAACGCCGCCTCCGACACCTGATGGAGGAGAACGACATGCGGCAGGCGGACCTCGTACCACTGCTAGGCACGCCGTCCATCGTCCCCGAGGTCTTGTCCGGGAAGCGACACCTTGCTCTCTCGCACATCAAACGGCTGGCGCAACGCTTCCACGTCCCGGCGGGTGTATTCGTCGAACATAACAACAGATAGACCTAAAAGGGAGGACGTGCTATAAATCAGTCGCCGGTCTCATTGCATTCGCTGCCAGTATCGCTGCCTTCGCGCCACAGATGGCCAAAGCGATCCTCGAGTCAATTTAAGGAGGAGGAAACAGTCATGGTAACCTCTAACGCAGCTACGTCGGATAAACCAGTTGCGTCCCCTCGGTTGTCCTTGTATGTTATTGTAAGTGTCATGCTGCTCCTTGTTGGAACGGCGCTGCTCGTATTCTTTGCAGCGTACACCAGTCATCTACGCTACGATTCGACGGTGACCGACCTGCTAATTATCCTGGCTGGAATGTTCGCCGTAGGCACACTGATGAGCGTGCAGCAACTCGTCGGTGGAAAGCAAAGACAAGCACATCAACCCCCGATTACGTTCGACTCTTTACTCGTCGTTCAAAGTCTTGAGGACGCGCGGTATCAGCTTCGATTAAGCGTGCAGCCGTCAACGTCTGACGACGTTCCACATCAAAGAGGCAATCACGAACACGAGCTGGATTGGGAACCAACACTTGGGCAACTTGTTGGTATAGACCCAAGTTTGGCGCTTGCAAAGCTGAGCTGAGGCTTGATCTGGAACGTGAACTACGTCGGATCGCTAATGAAACGCGGATAGACGTTTCACTCCGCCCAATAAGCATCGCACAATTGTCTAGAGAACTGATAGAACGGGACACCTTACCGGCCGCGTATGCGTCTGCGATTCAAGAGATCACAGCGGTAGCCAATGGTGCAATTCACGGCCGCGACGTACCTATCGATATGGCAGTAGAGGTTATTAGTGTTGGCGGCCAGCTTGTTGAGCAACTCCGATCACTGCCTCTACGGAAGGAACTGTAGCGCGTCAGATAAAGGATCGGAGTCATGGTCAGGTGGACTGCCGAGAGTATCCCAGACCTAACTCGGCAAAGCCGAAACCAAAGAGGGGCAACGAGGTCGCGCTCCACGACACGCCGTGGAAGCGCGCGCGGGCGGCCTACGACCTCGACGGCTACAAAGTGGAATTCGCCCAGGGATGTCGCGGGCACAACCAGCCGGGGTAGACCCCGCGCCCGCTGTCAGACCGGGCAGCCGACGCCGCGCGTCGCGGTCTCGCCGCCAATCCGCCCACGGCGTCGGCATCCCGCGCCGCCTTCCCCTCGTTAATAGCTGGCTACTACCCGTCCCGTATCCTGGGGACGGTGGGCATCCCCACGAGGCCGTCCGCCCGCGGCATGCCGGCCTGCTATCATGCGCCAAGGCACGAGGAGACGAGGACCGCGCTCGATGATAGGACGCGTTGTGCGCCGGGATCAACCGATCCGGCGGGAAGGAGAGAGGACCACCCATGACGACCGACAGCAGGGAGAGGGCAGGGAGACAGACGGTCCGCTGCGGCAGGCACGGCGCGCTGGCAGCGCTCGCGCTGGGCCTAGCGCTGCCCGCCGCCGCCACGGTGCGCGGGTCCACGGGGGCCGTCGCTCCCCCACCCGTCGTCGCCACCATCCCCGTGGGCCGCAATCCCTACGGCGTGGCGGTCAATCCCACCATCCACCGCGCCTACGTCGCGAACAATGGGAGCGATACCGTCGCGGTCATCGACACCCGTCGCGATCGCGTCGTCACCACCATCCCCGTGGGCCGCAATCCCTACGGCGTGGCGGTCGATCCGGCCGTCCACCACGTCTACGTCGTCAACGAGAGCGCCGCGGCGCTCAACAGCGGCAGCGTCTCGGTGATCGATACCGGCCGTAACACCGTCGTCGCCACCATTCCCATAAGCAACGGACCTACTGACGTGGCGGTCGACACAGGTACCCACCGCGCCTACGTCACCAATAGCGGCAACGTCTCGGTGATCGACACCCGCAGCAACACCATCGTCGCCACCATCCCCGTGGCTGGCGCCCCCTCGGGCGTCGCGGTCGATCCGGCCCGCCGCCGCGCCTACGTCACCTTCCAGAGCAGCGACAGCGTCGCGGTCATCGACACCAGGGGCAACGCCATCGTCGCCACTATCCCCGTGGGCCGTCTTCCCCAGGGCGTCGCGGTCGACCCGCTTGCCCAGCGCGCCTACGTCGCCAACCTCGGGAGCGATACCGTCGCGGTCATCGACACCCGCCGCGATCGCGTCGTCACCACCATCCCCGTGGGCATGGATGCCTCCTACGATCCCATCGCTGTAGCGGTCGACCCGGCCTCCTACCGCGCCTATGTCGCGCACAACGATGGCGACGTCTCGGTGATCGACACGCGCAGCAACACCGTCGTCGCCGCCATCGCTGTGGGCGCCAATTCCGTCGGCGTGGCGGTCGACCCGGTTACTCACCGCGCCTACGTCGCGAACGCCAACAGCGCCAGCGATAGTGTCTCGGTCATCGACACCAGCCGCGACGCCGACCTCGCCGCCCGCCGCCGCTCCCACCGACCCCGTCCCCGCCCCGCCCTCGGCGCCACACACGCTCGGTTGTTCCCGTCGGTGTCAGATCCCATCGTTTCTGCGCCCTGTCCCACCGGTCCTGCGCCCAACATCCCACCGTTTGTGAGCCATCCTGCAGATGTCCCCTCCCCCTGTGTGAAACAGGCCGTCTGCACGGACCCCAGCGCGCGGATCGGTGCACCTTCTGTGGGATTTTGGAGAGTGCGTACTTGACGTTGGCACCTGAGCGGGTGGGCACGGAACGGGGTGCAGAGACAAGCATCGCCTGTAGGCGGAGCACGGTCCACGCGGCGAAAGCGGTCCCTCCGGAGGGGCCGGCGTGGCAGGCTTCCACCCGTCGGCACGCTACCAATGTCAAGTACGCACTGTCGGATTTTGTGCGGGCTGGCGCAGGTCCTGTGGGACAACCCGCGCACTATCTGTGGGATTTGACCCTCGTCCACGCCTGAAATCGGCGCAACAACTTTGGGACCTTACAATTGATGCCTCACCTTAGC
>JAABUX010004504.1_pt1 | contig 17613 bp, 2 predicted proteins | sample 5561851 | NCBI WGS metagenome assembly JAABUX01 (sample SAMN10711883, study PRJNA513361) | rock metagenome | isolation source: Antarctica rocks | place: Antarctica: Victoria Land, Richard Nunatak red sandstone | collected 2016-01-03 | reverse complement strand
GTTAATAGTAGTAGCTACCTCTTAATTAGTTTTAAGGATAAGGTTCTAATATTAGTAAAGGTATAAAGGAGGTATTATCTAATAGTATTCCTTAATAGTTAATAGTAGTAGCTACCTCTTAATTAATTTTATAACTAATATCTTAGTAGAGATATAAGAAATTAAGGAAGTAGTAGTTTACTTAAAGGTTAGCTAGAAGACCTTTAAGGTAAATATTAATTAACTATTAATAGATTTCTTCTTTAAATTCTTTAAGTTCTAGTATAAAGTAATTAGAATAATAAGAAGGAGGGAGAGAAGAGTCTATAGAAGAAGGGATAGATATAGCTAATTTATAAAGAGGTTAGTAAGTATTCCTAGCCTTCTCTATCTTTCTAGCCCCCTTTTATAAGAATGCTATATATTATCTACGGTATTAGCTAGGTAATAGGTATAAATAACTATTATTAAGGTAGTTAGCGTATATAGAGAATAGATATTATTTATATAATTAGTAAACTATTATATACCGCCGCTAAGGGGTCGTTATTATTTAAGTTAGAGAGGATTTCAGCTAGGTTTTAATATCTTAGCGGAAAATTCTACTAGTAGATTCCCTAGCCCCCTTTTTACGGTAGTACGTAGTATTAATATAAAGGTAATCTAGGAGGGATAGTATTAATAGTAGTCGTAGGGTAAATAAATAAATAAATACCCTGCGCCTAGGCTTATAACCTATTAAAATAGGTAGAATGGTAATAGTTATAATATTACTAGCTATATAGGTGGAGAGAGATAGGATATATAGGATGCCAAGACGGGTACTAGCGCGCGTCTAGTACGCGGCTAGTCTAACCAATTGTATCCTATTTCAACATGTTTCAACATCTATCAGGTAAGTACCACAACATTATCACGTCGAGATTATTGATGATTTCTTTTGTCGGGAGTTTGTGGATCTACTAGTCATGCCCGAGGTTGAAGTGTAGGTTACTATACGAATGAAGACTGACTGTGTGGTAGATTATAGAAGTGTACCTTAGGTCGTAGACGGGATTCTCACGGTTTCAAGACTTGGTATTGGAGATATTGGTGGGATGATCACCTGTAATTCTTTGACTGTGACTAGATAGGTACACTCAGGTTCTGTGAACCTTCGGATTTAGTATGTGATCTAGCGCCAGTATCTTCGCACGCAGTCTGGGGATGGAAGCCGTGGCTGGAGGAGCTGTGGAGTTCCATTACAAGTCCCCAAAGCTAGCCTATATGCATTTTTTAGAGATCAAGTGCCGCTTTGCTTGCCGCTTGCTACCCGAGTACATTGGTGTCTCTGGTAGGGTCTCTGGCTGTCCGTGGCCGCTTTCGGGAATGGTCTTGACAAGGTCGCTAAGATCGAGGTGAGACCTATCACTCTTAAGCTCCCTCTGCGAGGTAAGCTATGCGGGCGTGCTAGATCTAGCTGTTGGATGAAAGAATGCCTGAGCCGATTTTCCAATGTTCAACCGGATTCCGGGCATTTGATGCACGGTGGCATGTGCATGAGATGTCCTCTCCTCCGTCTGAGGAATATCCCGAACAGAAATGCTGAAGTATAGACCGCGACAGCACTCAACAGGACCGGATAACGAAACTGATTTGGATGGGACCAAATTATAGTTGTCACGTACGAAAGCAGCTCGAAAGCGTTCTGGAATGAAGCCTCTGTGGAGGAGAATGAACCTCGATGGCTGCCTTGTACTTCCTATGATGATGTTAGATGGTCAAAGAAATAGCCGACGAGGGCACTACTGACCTCCTGGATGATAGATTGAGCACACAGATCACAGCCCCAAAGGCCGACGCGACTCAAGATGGTCCCAGCGGCTAAGCCTGAAGCCGCTATGAGGGACACGGGCTCAGCCCAGAAGAAACTCACGGCGGCCCCTAACCACAGCATCTGCCAACTGAGGAACCACATTCCTGCTCGGGCAGGGGTGATCCGCTTCATAAGTCTTGGCGCTATCCATGTGGCTGAAAGCTCAAATAATACAGACAGCGTACGGACAAGGGCAATGTGGAAGGAGTTGTATCCAGCCGAGATAAGATATGTCACCATTTGGCCTGCGAAGCTCAGTACAGTGAGGTATAGCAAAGCGAGTGCAAAGGACGGAAGGAACGCTTGGTGTTGGTAGTAGAATTTGAAGATATTGTAAAGAGTGTGAACCCAATGCGGAACAAAACCTGACGATCTCAATGCAGTCGGGTTGAAAGCTTCGGTTTCGGTGATGATTATTGGTACTTCTTTGCGACCCTCAAGGAGCGGTACCGCTCTGTAAACCTATACCGGTAAGCCGTCATGCAATCCTCTTCGAATCTTAACGTACTTGCTTGATTGCGCTATACTCTATCGGGATAGAGATGGCGTTGACTCCAAGACTTACAAAGATAGCTATCTTTGTTGAAGCTCCATCGATCAATGCTATGAAGAGTGGACCAGCAAGCTTGCACACTAAGTCGATACGGCGCATTCGAGCGTTCAGGGCTGCTCTAGTAGTCAGAATTTGAGCATCTTGGGGCAACTTTTTTGGGACTTTAATCGTTCCAAAACGTAGCCTAGAGCATCACCCACTTTGAAGCCCTGGCTTGTCGTCTCCGGCAATCACGACAACCTGATACCCATCCTCCATTAGTCGAGTCAAACGAGCGACGCCTGGTATTACTCACCCAGTCACGCTCGACCGCCACCAGATTTAGAACCGAGCAAGGTTTCTCCACACACGACAGCAGCGTCAAGGCACTGAAAACACCCCATCTAGTAGACCGAGATATGTTTACGAAGGTGTTCAGACCCCAGAAGCCAACACAAGAGAGAATTACCGCTGCTCGCCCAGCAACTGTCCAGTTCAGTAAGCGGACAATTCAGTGGTCGTCTTCCTAATTCCATGTATATTGCAGGAAGTGCTCCTTGAAGCGGACGTGGGTAACTTGCCGATGGAGAACCTCACAACATGGAGCCGATCTCTTCTATCGATAGCACGACCAATCATGGGCGCGAAGATTATGGCCGAAACAGAGCGCACGAGCGCATATATAGACAATGGTAACAGCGTGCCGGTGAAAATGGAGGCCAGAAATAGCACGGCTCCAAACTCGAAGGAACGAGAATTCCATGTCGAGAGAAAGTGAGAGAGATAGAGTCTCCGGCTGATCGCTGTGGGTATACCAGACCTGGCTGGGGCTTGGTTTTCTGTATCACAGAGAGGCTGAGGAGCCTCAGCGGCTGCTGGTAGGTCGGTATCATTGCTGTTCGATACAGGGTGGAGATCCGCGGGGTGCGTATCTTTGGATGAGAGTAGTAACGGTGGCAGTGACATAGTGGAGGTAGATAGAGGCTCTCGTGGGCTCGCTGATTTCAACGGCGATGCCATGCCTTATAGGCGGCGATGTCCTCAATCTTTTGAACGTTGCCCCTGCATATCATGGGGAGCGACGCTCATCTCAAAAAGATTGCGTTCAAGAGCTGTAATGAGGTCCACCACCCAATATTACCGTGTCAGGTTCGATTTCGCTGGGACAATGGTGTAAGACCCATGTGTTGTATCTATAGCCACTGGATTCTGATATCTGATCGATTCAGCGACATGCTATGACAACAAATATGGCGCCGTATATCATCGTAGACAGCGGATGTTGAATAGTATGATGTCAATAAGTCATCTACACGTAATTTAGGTATAGTGCAATAGTATTATAATAACTAATGGATAGATATAGCTATATAGAATAGAATAACTATTATAAGAAATCTCTACTAGTCTACTAAGACCCCCTAACTAGTCCTAATTAATAACTACTAAGGTTAACCTAGCCTAAGTTCTAATACTCCCTCTTAGATTAATAATAATAAGGTAGTCTACCTATTATTAACTACTATATTTAAATACCCTTATACTTTACTTAGAGTTAATCCTAATTATTATCTAGCTAGGCTAAAGTTAATAGGGCTAATAGGTTTTATTAGTAGGTTAGTATATTATACTTTAATATTAACCTATTAGAGATAGATTTCTTTAATTTTAAAAACTAGTTATTAAATTAAATAATATCTTATTTAAATATATTTTATAATAGTATAATTAATTAAGTTAATAGCTAATTTTATAACTACCTATTATAATTATAAATTATAGGGGTTATATAGTAATATAAAATTAGTCTATTTTTATAGTAAGACTAATTCTTAAGAAATCTAAGAATTATTCTATAAGGGATCTAATAAACCCCTTAAAGAGAACTAGTAAGCCTTATATATTATTTCCCCTTATAGGTTAATATAAGGGCGTAACGTATATTAAGTATATATATTATATAGCCTATTAAGTAGGTTATAATAATTACCTCCTCTCTTAAAGAAACTTACCCTTAAATTTAATATAAATAGCCTATTTAATTAAGTTTAATAAAAACCTTTAAACCTAGTATAAGATATAAGAAAAAGAACTTAATAAAGTAAGATTAATTTATATTATAATTATAATATATAGTACTTATAACTTTATATTATAATATAGCTATCTATTATAAGTAGATAGTATAATCTAAGGTATATATATTATATATAATAAATCTATATAAATAATAATAATAGCTATACTAATATAATCTTAGCGCCTTAGTATTATTATTATAATACTTAAAATTTTCCTTAATACTTTCTCTTTTATAACTATTATTAATATTCTTTTAAGTACTTAGTACCCTCTCTTCTTATATATATATAATATATATAATATATATAATAATAGCTAATTATATTATATAATATTTAATATCTTAATATCTTAGGTATTATTTATAAGTTAGTTTACTAGCTCTTTATATAAATATAGTTAATATAATATAACCTAATCTAATATAAAATATATATAATATACTTAGCTTTTATAATAAAAGTAGAAGTAGATCCTAATACTTAATTAGGTAATTTAATTATTAAGGATCTTATAAAAACTCCTATTATAAATCTTATAAAGATTCTTATTAATAATCCTATTAAGGAGCCTACTCCTTACTCTAGTTCTAACGCGAGTATTAATAATCCTTTTAGCCTAGATAATAATCTAGTTATACCTACTTATTATCTCTCTTTTATAAATATAAGTACTTAGGTATATCTTAACTACGTAGTTAACATAAAATAGTATATTATTCTTACCCCTACTTCCCTAGCTATATATTCCTAGGGAGCTCCCTATTTAAAATAAAATATATATAAGAGGTATATTTACTATATTAATAAAGAACCTATAAAGTATTTATATTTATAATTATATTATACTTAATATATATATTAATAGTATAAGTAATATTATATTTATAATTACTAATAGAAAGAAAATAATACTTAAGTAGTATAACTATTATTTAAAAGTCTATTATAATTATAAATTAATAGGTTTTCCTTATATTCTTAAGTTACTTTTATAGTTATAATATATATTTATTACTTAACTTCTAGATCCCTAATAATATAATCCTAGTTTATAATAAGGTAATTAAGCTTTATTAATTAATTAATAACGCGGATTATCTAAATACCCTAAAGGATAAATTAAAGCTTTAAGTAATAAGTATTACCCTTATAAATATTATAATTACTATCTACTTTAAGCTAGCTTCTTATAACTATATTATAATATATTTTAATAATAAAAAGAAATTAATAAATATATTAATAAATATAAACTATAATTCTTTAAATAATAAAATATATTAATAAAACCCTTATAAGTATTTATAATATTAAGTAAGTTAAAGTATACTTCCTTATACTTTTATTATATTTATTAATTATTATAACTATTACTTATATATCTTTAAGTAGGCCTTAAGCCCTTAACCTTTAGCCTAAAAGATAAGATAGATATAGATAATAAAGAGTAGGTACCTAGTATATTAATATTATATTACTTATACTTATATAAGTAATTAAGTAAGCTTTAACTACTTAATACTAGGTTCCCTTCTCCTAATTTAATTAGATAGTTTTTTATTTCTTTCCTAAGTTATCCTTATATATTAACGCCCCTAGGGCGTTTTACCTACTCCTAGTAGGTAAGATAAAAGAGATTAATACTTTTTATACTTACTTTTAAGTAATTAATTAAATATTCCTTTCTACCTTTATTAATTCTATCTTAATATTTATAACTCCTATTTATAATAATAGCGCTTTTACTTCTTATTAAAGTCTTTATATATTTCTTATATATCTTTTAAATTTTCTTCTAGAACTTATTAATTATATTAGGGAGGGTATCCCTTCTACTTAATAAGATATTAGAGTTTACCCTTCTTTATCTTTTTATCTAAAATCTCTTCTAACTCCTACTACTTATTATTATTAATAAGTTCTAGAGGTAGTAGCTTAAGTATAAAGGTATTACCTTACCTATATATATATAGCTCTAAAAGAGAAATATAAAAAATAGGGTAGATTATATATATTAATAGTAATACTAGGTAATACGCCTACTTATTAATAGGTCTAAGGATATAAAATAGATTAATAAGCTTATAAGATAGCTTCCTACTTAATTACTTTTACTTTAAATTCTTTATATTTAATATAACTAAGTCTCCTTAATTAAAAGATATTAACTTATACTTCTTATTATAAAATTTTACTTATATTTTTAATATATCTTACTATTAACTTAATAGGTCTTTATATAATTTATAAAGTTTTTAGATATATTATCTTATATCTAGTACCTCCTCTTAATAAGTTTTATTCCTAGAATATATAAGAATCTTAGGCTAATAGTTATAATAAAGCTTAAAAGGATTATAACCTATTATCGCGTTCTTTATACTATAATATATAAATTTAGCTAGGGGTAATAACCCTACTTAATTATCTTATCTATTATTATAATAAGTTCTTAAATAATATTTTAATATCTAATTCTAATATTTTATTTAGTTATTAATTTATAAATAGAAGGCTATACTTAGCCTATAATTTAACTTTAAATAATAGTATAAGTTAGATTAATAAATATTTATAAATAGACTCCCTTAATCTAATATAATATTATTAGGTATATTATACTTTAGGAAGACTTCTTTAAATAAGATATTTATAAGATTAGTTACTTTATAATCCTTTTATATAAGAAGGTAGTAAAGTATCTTTATATACCTATTAATAATTATAAGGATAATATTATAAATACCTTTATACTATTTATATAAGGGAAGATTTATAATAAAATCTATTATAATTAACCTTTATAACTTAGTTAGCTTAGAAAGTATAGTTAAGTTATTATATAATTAATATTATTTTACCTTAACTCTTTAATAAATATTATAAGAATTAATATATTCTTTAATATCTACTTTTATACCTATCTAGGTATACTTTTAGTAAAGGAGACTAAGCGTCTTATTAAGCCTAAAATACCTTATTAAGGGGTTATTATAATAGCGTTTTAATAGCTCTTTATAAACTAATAAGTCTTTAGGAATATATAACTTCTTATTATACCTAAGTAAACCTTAACTATTAAATATCTATTAACTAGCTCTCTTAACTTATTTATCTATTATTTTACCTACGCGTTACTAGCTAATAAAAATATCTTCTTATTAAAGTACTTTAATTAATTTAATTATAAACTTTAAAGTTATAATATATACTATTTTATTCTCTACTATTATACTAGCTAGAAAATATAGAATAAGTTATTTATAATTAATAGTTCTAGTAATAAGATTAAGCTATTTCTTAGTTATATTATAAGTATATTAAGGTAGTATCTTACTTATACTCCTTATAATTTTAGGTTAAGGGTTCTTACGCCTTAATAGATATACTCTATCTAAAACTATTATTTTAATAGTTATATTAATAATTCCTAGTATTATTAATCTTATAACTAGTACTAGTATTTATAACTACCTTATATATATATTATATATTATAATAAGTTTACCTTTATTATTAGAGGGTTATAAGCTCTATCTTAATATAGGAAATATATAAGACTTAATTATAATATAGAAAATAGGGTTTAATAAACCTACTACTATTAATAGCTTTTATTATAATATAAGGATAAGTTTATTTATTACTTTACCCTTACTTTTATAATTAGGGCGCTTTAATAGTATATTAGCTAGGTTAGTCTTATTTAATTTATACTTAATAATAAAGTTATAAGTTAAGAGTCTTATTACCTATCTTACCTATTAACTATTTAAGGCCTTTATATTTATAAAACCCCTTAGATTATTATAATTAATAAGTACTTTAACTAGATAGAAACTACCTTTTAAGTAATATCTCTACTACTTAAAGATTATAACTATTATAAGTAACTCCTTATTATAAGTTTTATAATATTCTTTAACTAAGTTAATTTTCTTATTTTAAAAGGTTATAAGATACTACTAACCTAATTCCTAGAGTTATAATAAAATACTAGCTAGTCTAAAATCTAATATATATTAGTCTTAACTTATATAGGTAATAAGATTAAAATATCTTAATATTAGTATATTAAGAAATACTTAATAGAGTATATTAAATATATACTCCGCTCTATTATACTAATTAAAAGGACCTATCTTAATACCTTTTATACTATCCTTTAATAGCCCTATTAAGGGTAATATAATTTATAGATATTAATAAATAAAATAATAATAAAAATTTATAAATCTAAGAAAAATCTATACTTTATAGAAGTAGACTAACCGCGTCGAGTCGATACTTCGAACTCGAGTCGGGTACCCGACTCGAGTCTTAGCGATTCGATACCAAGATCTAGTACTAAGTACCTCGAGTCGGTACTAAGGTAAGTACCGAGTACCTCGAGTCGGTACCTAGGTAGGTACCAAGTATTAGTACCGAAGTATTAACTTAAATCGCTAAGACATTTTTTCTAGTAATATTTTTTATCTTTAGTAGTATTTCTTACTATTTTTTCTATTTTTTTTCTAATTATTATTATTACCTAGGGAATTCTTAAAAGTAAATAAGGTAATATAAGAAGGTAATATATATCCCTAAGAAAATAATAACTATAATATTAGGAATATTTTTTATCTATAATAATATTTCGTACTATATATAAGATTTACTAATAGATTACTAAGAGTTATTATTATTATTAACTAGGTAATTCTTAATAGTAAATAAGATAATATAAAAAGATAATTACTAAGTAGCTATTCCTATAAGAATAACACCTATAATATTACTAATATTTTTTATTTATAATAGTATTTACTATTATATCTATAATTTACTACTATATTACTAAGTATTATTATTATTATTATTACCTAGCCTAACCTAGGTAATTCTTTAAGGTAATGCAAAAAGGTAATGCATATCCCTAGAGAACTAGAAGGGGTATTAAAATTTTAATTAAAAAAAAATCTTTTTTTAGTATAGACGTAATTCCAAAAAAAATCTAGGGTTCCTTACTATTTTATTAGGGGCTTGGCGTCTTGGCGATACCTTAGCGATTCGAGTCGGGTCAACCCGATTCGCCAAGGTATCGAGGCCTCGGCGAGTCGGTACCGGAAGTAGGTACCGAGTATTTCAGTCGGTACTAAGACCCTGACCCGAGTATTCGGTCGGTACTAAATCTTGGTACTAAATCCCGACTCGACGGTTAGTTTATATAGAAGCTCTTTAGCCTAGGTTATAACTAGATAGTATCTACCCTACGCTAATCTATTATAACGCCTTTAATTAAGATAATAAATCCTAAGAACTCTACTTTAATTATAAAGAATTAATATTTCTTTAAGTTAATAAATAATTTATACTATTAAAGCCGCTTAAGTACTTTATATATATAATCCCTATACTTTATATATAATTCTAAATAGATAAAAATATTATTAAGATAAATAATATAGAATTTATCTAGTAACCCTATTAAGGACTTATTAATATAAGCTTAAAAGGTTACTAGAGTATTTATAAGATTAAATAGTATTATTAAATACTTAAAATAACTATATTATATATAAAATATAGTCTTCTACTTATCTCCTTTTTAGATATAAATATAATAATATATATCCTTAAGATTAAGTTTTATAAAGACCTTTACTCTATTTAAGTAATTTAATATTTTATTAATTAAGGGTAAAGGATATCTATTTTTAATAGTTACTTTATTTAACTTATAGTAGTTAATATATAAATATAAGCCTCTATCCTTCTTTAAGATAAATAGGATAGATAATCTTATAAGACTCTTAGAGTACTTAATCTATCCTTTTATTAAGGCTTTATTTAGATAGTATCTTAATTTTATTAACTCTATATTTAATAGGTTATATAAGGGTTTATAAGGTAGGTTACTAATTATATTAATAATATAATTACTTCCTTAATAGGATAATAGATATTTAGCTTCTTTAACTAAGAATATACCTAAGAACTTATTAAATTCTAGAGGTAATATATATAAATTAACTATATATTCTTTATCTAGATTACTTATACCTACTACTCTAAGTCTTAATTATATAAGTTCTAGATTAATAATATTAGAAATAAGAAGTATATAAATAGTAGGCTATTTCTTTAAGAATTTTATAAACTATTATAAATTATTTAGTTAAAATAATAACTTATTAATTTTAAAATACTACTTCCTTATACTTATATTAACCTTAATACCTATTATATATTATATAAGTCTATTAATAACTAGTAGTAGTCCTACCTTATCTATTATATAAAAAATATAGGTATATTAATAAAAAGAACCCTAACTATTAATAGTTTAATATATTATATTATATATATTATAATAAAAGATAGGCTTACTATTTATAAAGCTTAGATATAGTAATTTAGTATTTTTAATATATTTTAAACTTACTTTAATAGTATAAGCTTATAAGATAATATTTAGCTAGGAATTATAATTAAGATATCCCTTATACTTAAGAGGCTTATACTTTAGTATTACTTTAACTTTATATTAATATAATATTAGAGGTTTAACTTCTACTCCTTATAACTTCTCCTCTAATAATTTAGAGTCCTTAATAGGGTCTAGCCTTTTCCCTACTCCTTACTTATATATTAGCCCTATTTACCTATTATAATAAGGTTTAAGTATCTTCCTTTTTATTAGAATCCGCCTTATTTTAGTAGATTAGGATAACTTATAATATAATAGCCCTTTTTATTATAATTCTAATAAGTAATATCTAATAAGTCGCGTAATTTAGGCTTATTATAATTACTCTTATTATTATAACTACTTATTCCTTATCTTTTTATAATATTATCTCTATTTATTTATAGTTTTTTACCTTTATTATAATCCGCGTACTTATATAATATATTTTACTAGCCTTTTTTATTAAGGCCTCTAGTCTTATTAATATTAGCTTTAAGGTATACTACTAATAACAGGAGTTTATCTCTTATATTAGGTAGGGACCCTTAATTTATAAAGGTAATTTAAAGCTCTTTAATAAGCTTAGTATATAAATTTATTACCTACTTACTTTTAACTTTTTTAGGAAGTTAGGCTTTTAAAGATATTAAGTATATTTTAAACTTATAAATTACTTATATTAAGTATTAATATATATTAATATATTATTAATATATATTTAACTCCCTATTTATAAGATCCTTAATATAATTTAATAAAAAGTTTATAAAATCCTTCTAACTTAATATTTCTAATAGATAAGAATATAAATAAGTAGCTTAAAGTTATTCTAGGTTACTCTTAAGTACTAGTATTATAAATAGAATATATAATATCTATATAATAAAGTTAAATAAAGTCTATAAAAAAGATATATTATATTATTATATCTAGTCTTAGTATTTATAGATATTCTTATTATAATAGTTAGGAATAGGGGTTAACTTTAATATACTTTAGAAGGGACTTAAGTACTCCTTAGCTTTATTATATATATACTTCTAACCTATATTACTATTACTATAAAGAGAAATCTATTCACTTAATTCTAAAGTAGTAATATCTACTTTAACTTCTTTAAGTTACTAAATTTATAGTAACTCTTCTTACTTATACCTTACCTATATAAAGCGTTCTATTATAAGGGGAACACTTCCTTTATAATTCTCTAAATCTCCCTTAGAGGTATTTTTAGTATTATTAAGTTTATTTATATCCCCTATATAACTTTCCTATTCCCTTTCCTATTAACTAAGATTATTATTAATAGTATTTAATAAACTACTTTTATCTTAACTCTATTATAACGGTATATTACTTATAATACTACTAGAGCGAGTTATATTTACTATAACTAATAATAGATTACTACCCTTAAATAAGTAGAAGAATTAGAAGAATTAGAATTATAAATTATAAGGGTTATATAATAATATAAAATTAGTCTATTTTTATAGTAAGACTAATTCTTAAGAAATTTAAGAATTATTCTACGGGGGATCTAATAAATCCCTTAAAGAGAACTAGTAAGCCTTATATATTATTTCCCCTTACAGGTTAATATAAGGGCGTAACGTATACTAAGCGTATATATTATATAACCTATTAAGTAGGTTATAATAATTCTTTAGTCTTTAAAGGTATAAACCTATTAACTAATAATATAGTAATATACTTAAAATCCTATAACTTACCCCTAGATTAAGTAATCTTAGTATAAGTATAAACCGCTTCCTTTATCTCTTCTAATAGGCCCCTCTTAAAGACTACTATCTAGAAATCTATTTCTAGTAGACTATTTATTTATAAAAGCTTATTTATATACTCCTTAAATTTAGTAAGGTAGGCGTAAAGGTTTTTAAATTAATCTAAGTAAAGCTTATATAAGGTAAAGTATATTACTTTCTTAGTAGTATAGGAATCTATCTTATATAATAACTTTTATTAGTAATTTAGGGATGGAAGCCCTAACGGCTAGGGGTAGCTAGGGGCGCCTTAAACTATTAAGTATAAGTGCTAGCTCTTAGGCGCTAGGGGCCGAAATCCGTAATACTATATTATAGTATATAGATATAGTAGAATTAATAACTTTTATTACTATATATATATATATATAGTTATCTTTATAAACCTCTATTATATTATTATCTATGCTTATTTTATATAGTACCTTTTTACTACTAACCCTAATATTATTAAGTTATAATATAATAGTAATATTACTCTTATAATAGTAAGTATAATAGTTTATATATATAGTATTATTTCTAACTACTCCTTAGTAAATAAATAGATTAATAAATTATTTATATAATTATAGAGACTTATAATCTTAATTATTACCTAGTCTTAACTTAACCTCCTTATTTAACCGCGCGTATTTTAGGAACTTTTAATACCTTATACTATTATTTATAATAGTTTCTAGTAGCCTAGTTTAGTAATATTATATAATAGTACTATTCTTCTTTATCCCTAGCTTTTTTATTTAAGTTATATATATAAGGCCTAGCTTTATCTTTTATTACTTTACTACTCCTTTAACTTTAGTAAGGTACTTATTACCTACTACCTTAGGTTCTATATTAATATTAGTAGGATCCTAGGTAGCCTATTTATTAACTAATAATTAGCGTATAATTAATATATAACCCTAAGAAAGATAAGTATCTTTAATAGTTACTACGCCTTTTTACTTTATAATTATAGTTATTTATAAAGACTAGGTATAATTAGAAATTATTAGTATATATAGCTATTATAACCTAATTAAGGTTATACTTTATTATAGATAGCCTCCTCTTAGCCCTACTCCTACCTCTATTCTTATTCCTCTTTATCTACCTACTTCTCTATTAATTAAGGTAGGAGAGAAGTTAGGCTTAAAGAGGGAAAGGTAGCTTAATACTAGGCTAACTTAAGCTAACCTAGGCTAACTTAGACTTAAATATTACTAACTTATATTTTATTAATACTATCTAGTATTTCTCCTATTCCCTAATATTAGTTATAATACTCTCACTAGTATATTATATATTAGAGTACTATTTAATAGAGCCTACTACTTAATATTAGCCTATATTTAAATTTAATAATATATTAACTTTCCTTTTAAGTTAACTCTAATCTACTAATTAAAGGCCCCCTTTTATTTCTACTAATAGGAGTACTATTTAAACTATAATATTATCCTTAAGTTAGATTATTAGAGTCTAGCTTATAGTCTAGGTTATTAAGGTTATTAAGTAAGTCTTTAAATATAAAGTTTATAATTTCCTTATTATTATAATCTTCCTTTATACTTAAAATTTAGATAATAATAGCGTATAATATAATCTTAATTACCTTTTATCTATCTACCCTTTAATAGTATTATATCTCCTTAATTTATTTAAAGGGTTTTAAAGATCTTATTAACGTAGCTTTTAAGATTTAAATTTAAAGGCTTATACTCTTAATAATCTAACCCTTAAACTTTACTATCTACTATAAACTATATTAATATTCCTTAATTATATACCAGATTATTATTAATACTAGAATTATTAATTCTAGTATTAAGGGATTAAATATATACTTTATTAATTTATTATTTCCTAGGTTTCTATAATTACTAAGGAAAAATAGGGAAGTAATTATCTTAATAATTATATTATTTAGGAAAGCCTTTAATAGCTTTAGCTAAGACTAGGTTAGTAGAAGTCCTAGATTTAATTTAAGAACCTATATTATAGATATTAATACTTAGAAAAGCCTTTCCCTTTAAGAGTATCTTTATATACTTATTATAGCTACTAGCAAAGGTATAGTAGCTTTATATAGTATCTTAAGCCTTCCCTATTATATAATTATAGATTTCGCTAATTCTATTATAAATCTAGCTTAAAGTAAGTAAATTAACTTAGATTTAGTATAGTAGATACTAACTTTCCTTACCTCTTATAGTACTAGTATTTTATAAATATTATAGTTACGCTACCCTTCTACCTTTCTAAGATAATTTATAATCCTTATTTAAATCTTCCTAATTAGTATACTTATTTATACCTTTTACTATATATTAGCTTATAGCCCGTACCCTTTATTATAGATACTTATAGTTATAGTCACTTAGATATATAGTACTATATTCGCTATAACTACTTTATACCCTAGAGTTAAAACCTATTTAGGGTATTAAGGTATCTAACCTTAAAGGTATTAACCCTTATATAATAGATTATCGCGGTTAGGTATTTATAAGGGATAGGAGGATATTAATAATAGGGGGTCTCTATTAGAGCCTTTAGAACACTTTAAACTTAACGCGAGTATACTCCCTTATAATTATAATTAAGATTAAGGGGAGTAAGGTCTATACTTATTTTTTTTCTATATATTCTTATTATTAAATGAAATAACTAGGGAGGACTAAGATACTAATAAGTATTATATAAGGTTACTAGTTAATAGTATATTATAGCGTATATCTATAATAGTAATATCCCTAGGTTATTATTATTAATAATAGCGTAGGTCTTTTAATACTTTACTCCTATCCTTAGAGGCTCTAAATAATTAGAAAGCGCGTTATCTAAGGAAAATTTATCCTAGGATAAATAGGTTAATTAGCTATATATATAATTTATCTAGACTAGGAAGGAAGTTTATATACTTCTAGATAGGATAACTTTTATTTATTTAAGGAAGGGGTTATATTTATATATAGAAGAATAATATATAGATAATAGTAATTATATTAATAGTAGAGGATTATTAAATAAAGAAAGGATAGATAAGAGAAGATAAGAATTAAAATAAAGGCTAATTAGCTTTTATAGCGTATTTAATAGCGCGTTTAGGCCGGATCTAGCCTAGATTTAACTTAAACTTAGCTTAAATTTAGCTTAAACGCGCTATTACTTATACTAACCCTCTTTTTAATATTTATACTTAGTATTACTACTATTATTATTCTACTAATTTATATAAGGAAGAAGTATTTTATAGATATTAGTCCTAGTTATTATAGCCTAAAACTTACTAATATTAATACTTATCTTATTTATAATAATAGAGTGATATATATACTATATTATACCTTAAATAGAAGAATAATAAATAGTAAATAATTTTAATAATATAATATTTTAATTACTAGTTATTTTCCTATTTATAATTACTATCTATACTAGGAAAAGTATATATAGTATATATATATATTTATAAATAACTAGGAGAGCCGGTATATATAGTAAGCTATATTTACTTATAATAGGGTATTAGTAGAGAAAATATACGCTTACTAGTATTATTAATAATTAATATATTAGGGCCGTTAATTTATATAAAGCGACTTAAAATACTAGAAAAGTAGTCTTAGATAATTTATATACCTAGATAATTATTATTTATAAGTATAAATAGTAGTAGCTTAAGCTATTTAGTCTCTAACTTTATCTTAGCTAAGTATAAAGATACCTCCCTATTAGGACGCTAGGTACGCTTTATAAGTAGCTTTATATAATTAGGGTATACTATATTAATATAAGATTCTCCTTACTTAGATACTAGGTAAGTATAGTAGATAGTAGGGACTATTAATAATTAATACTCTATCTCTAAAAGCTAGGATTATTATATATAATAAGATAGGGGTAGTAGCTTACTAATATTAATAGTAAGACTTATAGAGTATTACCTAGGTTTTATTAATATTAACGCCTATCTTATTTATAATAATTAAGTAATATATTAGCTAAGCTATACCCTAAATTATAGAATATAAGTAGAGGTAGACCTTATTATTAAAGGGGTAAGTAACGTCTCTATTAATAATAACCCCTAGTACTAGATTTCTATTTTTATTAGATATAGGACCTATTAGGGGAAGGAAGTAAATATAATATTACTTCTTAGTTATAATAATAATAAACTTAAGCTATATAAAGAATTAGTCTTTATTATAAATAAATTAATTAGTATAAACTTACTATATAAGATAGATCCTTATTACTAAGTTAATTAAAGATAAGCTTTATATCTATAACTTTATCTTTTAGAGTATTAATATACTACGCCTTAGAAATACTATCACGGAAATAGTAAACGTGCTTTAATAATTAGATATAGCTAATATTTTTAATCTATTAATTTATAAGAGGAAGAAGTATACTAGTAATATTAGTCCTAGTAATTATCTTAATACGCGAACTATTAGACTAGATAGCTATATTATAATAAGAGTAGGTCCTATTAAGTAAGATAGTTATAGTAGCTATAGACGCTTACTTAAGACCTAGTATTATATAAGAGACGTCGGCTCTAATAATTATAGTAGGAATAGTAAAGTATAGTATTTTCTAGGAATAGTTAGCTAATAAATATATACTTACTAGCTAAGGCTAACTTACCGCCTTAATTACTAATATAGTACCTCCTAGCTTATAATTAAACTTTATTAGGATATTTAAGTAATATTAAAGAGCGTTTTTAATAATATAGCTAGCCTATATATATTATAATATAACCCTAAAGTAGTAGTTATAATTCTTCTTTATACGGTAATATATATCTAAAGCCTTATTTAATAGGATAACTATAATTATTTATAGTTAAGTATTAGCTTTATTACTAGCTTACTAGAAATATTTAGTAATTATATTAGTATTATTAGCCTCTCCTATAATAATTA
>JAABUX010004502.1_pt1 | contig 17615 bp, 16 predicted proteins | sample 5561851 | NCBI WGS metagenome assembly JAABUX01 (sample SAMN10711883, study PRJNA513361) | rock metagenome | isolation source: Antarctica rocks | place: Antarctica: Victoria Land, Richard Nunatak red sandstone | collected 2016-01-03 | reverse complement strand
CTTAAAACATAATGCAAACAATTGCAAAACAGTTAGAGCTTGATCTTTGGCAAGAACTTAAAGCTGCCTCCCGTGAGCCGGAAGCAGCTGATTTGTTCCAACTATGGAACAAAATAGAACAAACCATTGCCGAGAGCGACCAAGACCAGCAGTTGCTTTTAGCGGGAGATGCGATCGCCAAAATTGTCGAAATCTACGTGCTGAGAGCTAAAGCGATCCTGGCTAGAAGCGTAAATATTTAATATGAACAAAGGTATTTGTTAAGCTACTTTTTCTTCCTCAGGCAACACTAACTCTAGCCATTTTTCTTCCCATTCATCGCTTACCATGCTTGCTCTAATTTGCAAGACGTTATGAGCCCCTTCTCGAGTCCATTGCATTTTCTGTTTCCGCTTGTGCCTTGCATTGATGAGCGAATCGATATGAGATTCTGCTGTTTGACTGGTAAAGACTAGATTGGCTTTCTCCCGCTCGTCATAATTGACCAAATAATCCCTATTGTTCTCTAGATAATCATGCAAACTCTTCAGCTTAGACCGTTTCTTCTCGTCTGAGATGTTGTCTCGAATGAATGTAATTTTTCTGAGAGCCTCTTGCGCATCGCCGTGCCATAAGGTCCACTTCGCGCTTTCAATGGATTCGTCAAAGGCATCTCCCAGAGCATTTTTGACATTTTGGAATTTCTTCCCAATGTGAAACCAGTCCAAAATACACACTAGGCTTAGGCAATGAGGTTTTAAGGCTAAGATGACAGCCCAGCAGTTGTTCGCACCATCGGCTAAAGCAGTCATTCGAGTCTGCTGAGTGAGACCTTGTTTGAGAGCAGCATGATGCAGGTAAGTCTTGATGCTTTTCAGGTCGTCGTCAAGGGCGGAGATCACACAGCTTTTCTCAGTAATCTGACGATGGTGGTTGTCCACCTTTTCAATATGCTCCGGTCGATACACGATCGCGGACAAGGCTTCAAAACTTCGCTTGTCTTTATCTTTAGTGGGGATATGCCCCCCATCCGCTTGGACAATCAATGCCTCGGCAGGGCGGAGCAACTCCTCTGGACTTGGAGGGGTCTGATTCTCCTGAGAAAGCCGTTCCCCCACTTGATTCGTGATGTGTTGAATTTGGACATGGTTGTTGACGCTTCGACGTTGGCAGTTGAGTCTCTCGAGGTTGTCCTGAGCCGCCCGGTAACTATGCAATGCTCCTTGTTCGCATTGCAGTTTCGCTAAATCGGGATGGGTATCGGTGCCAAACACCGTGCTGGTTGTCGGGGTACTTTGCCAATTACAGCCTGGATTCTTGCAAAGATGCTTTTGCATGCGCAACTTATGGTCACTGAAGACGGCATGGAATTTCGATTCCATGAAGCCATACTTGGAGAGCTTTGCTCCACACTTTGGACACTCTTTTACCCCTGTGTCTATTAAGGCCGACTGCTCAGCGAGGAGTGCGCTTTGCACCTTAGAAAGTAAAGAAATCTGTTCTTCATGGCGCAGTCCCAGATCTAGGATTGATTCAGGCTTCTTGATATCATGTATTTTGACTGTTTCTCTCTTAACCACTTCTTGCTTCGAGACAGAAACTTTTTCAACAACAACCCGAAACTCGTAATCCATAGTTCAAGTTTCCAATGAACACCCTACAAGAACAAGGGTAACATTAAAAACACGTTTAATAACAAATATTTACGCTTTCTTCAGTCTACGAGTCACATCCTGAGGAGGTGGCGGCGCTGATTGAGGAAGCCGCGCAGCACGCCGAGAAATGAACTTGCCTGCTGGACGGAGCGACGCTCCTCACCACACGTGGCCTGTTGTCTCTGGCGACTTTAGCTGTTGCGGCTGAACCTAGAATTTACGTCGTCCGAATTGGCGATCGCACCCAGCCAAATATCATCAAAAGTGCCTGACTGAGTTGTATTTAATCCTGGGAGCGGAAATGTCGAGAAGTGCTGGTTTGAGCATTTGTAGTGCCTTTCTACGAAGGCATTACTAAACAATAGACGCAGTAAATGCAAACAAAACAACAGAGCTAACTAGGGTAACAAGGACTAGAGTAGCAATTAGACCGTGGTGCCGAGAGATAATATCGAGAAGTACCAATAGCCATAACAAAGCAGTCTCCACAGCACCAAAAATGACCAAAAGTAAAATCATATGCTGAATAAAAGCCACATTTAACTTTTGGATAAAAATGTTTTCTGGTTCAAGAGACTGAGAAGTAAAGGGAAATAAACCAAAGCGCAAAAAGACTAAATATAATGACTGCAAAAACGTTAATATGGCTCCTATAAACGCCAGTACAGAGGCGAAGTAACCGAACAACTGTTTCATGGGGTAAAACTGCGGTTTATCTAAAGCTATTTGAAACTATCTAATACCTTAAGCCTCTGGATTAGACGTAGAATGAAATTAGATTAAGAAGTTGGTCTAAAAATATTAATATTTTTTCAGGAAAATCTCATCTTCTCCTTTGGAAAATCTCATTTTTACCCCATTTTGTTTTATCTCTGTAAGGTTGAAAATAGATTGTGCCAACCGTCCCAAAAATGACTACTTCTCAGTTTGGCAACCAAGGCTTGGACAGTCGTGACTTCAAGCGAGTTCGGCGATTGCAAGTAGCAACGCTGGTTATGCTGGGTACTGTTGCCTTATCCAGTACTATCGCCGCAGGGTGGTTTGCTGGTGAAGGTAGAATTCATTAGTTGTCAAGCCCTAGATTACGCCAATAAAAATTATCTACTAGATGACACGCAGCGTCTAGAAGTAAGGCAACTGGCTAAGGAATTGGGTTGTAAATATTTAACGTGAACCGATAATATTTATGCAAAAGCTGGAAACTTAAATCATGCAATTGCCCAAACAAACGGTCAAGTAATTGTTATTTTTGACGCGGTTTTTATTCCGATGCAAAATTTTCTCAAGCGCACCGTTGGTTTTTTCCAAGATGAGAAATTCGCCCTCGTTCAAACGCCTCAGAACTTTTATAACTCTGACCCAATTGCCCGTAATCTTGGCTGAGGAAATTGTTTACTCGTTGGTGCTATGTTTTCCCTTAGCGCTGAGTGTAATTCAAGTGATGCTGCATCCTTTCTCGAAAGGGTTTAAAGTAACACCTAAGGCACAGAAGCGCGAGCGCTTTTCTTTCAACTGGAATTTAGCTTGGCCCCTCGTCCTTTTGTTTATCACTACTGCTGTGAGTCTGTGGCGTAACTTAAGGCCTGTGCATGATTAAAGGTGGGTGGCAGGCAACAGTCTCTCCAGAAATTGCCCAAACTAGTACTAATTCAAACCAGGACTACCCAAGTCAGTTCACAGTGAGCTGGAGATTAACTGTTTTTCCCTTACCGTAAATGTTTGTGGCTGTGATCGGGATGAGAAAGGTCCCGGTTGCTTGCGGTGTTCCAAAAATCATTAGCGTCCCTGTACTCTTGTAAAAACCAAATTGTGAATCGACCTTAAGACCTGTAAGCAAGTTAGCGATGGAAATGGAGAAGGAAGACGAGAGAGTGTCCAACCCGGCGTTTGTGGCTAGAATTGTGTAACTAAACGACTGGCCCAAGGCTGCCGTCGCCGTCAAATTGCTAAAGATCACTGGCGGCAATCCATTCACGCTTGTCCCCACTCTTGCCGCCGCAGCATTTCCCTCCGGCCTGTTAAACATAGCGGCCCAGTATAGCAGTGACTTCCTCACCATCTCATTGTCTGTATTCTTAACGTCGCCGGAACTATTGTTGGGACCGCTTCGGGTGTTGTCTGTACAATCAACTGTGCCGTTGTCTAGGATACGCTTTTCCAGCCAGTTTCCCGCACTGATGCCCTTCGAAACCGCGTCCGGCACAGAATTAGGAAAATGAATTAGATACCGCAAAAACATCAAGTTAGCGACGGCTTGGTAACTCGTGTCATATCCGTTGTGTTCTTTGTAGACACCATCAAGAGTGCGATACAGCTTGTCGTTGACAAACTCATTATTGATCCACACTTGGGACTCTGCTAGATAGTCGTCACGCTTCGACTTAGACGTTACGCCTTCCAGCAGAAGATATCCAAAGCCGTAGGCGTTAGCGTTGATCAAAGTCCGGTTCGGACTGCCGTTATCGGCTTGATGCAACTTATCTTTACTTGTCTGCAACATGAGAAAATCCATGGCCTTCTCGATCTCGGGTTGGAGCGATGCGATCCGGGAAGCATATGCTGGTCCATAACTACTGCTTTTTAACAGCAAGATGGCATGGTTTGACCAAGCCAGCCAAAAATGCATCGAATATGCTGCGTTACCGTTTGTCCCGGTACCAAAGTCACCGGCAGCAGTTTGGCGCTGGTATGTTGCTTCCACTGCACGCCAGGCATCGGCAACGTCGATATCATTTCTCAAAGCAATTCCAACCTCCATCAGATCCATGGCTCGGCGCTGCAAGTCTGCCACAAACGTCCCTTTCTGGTTGCCACCCAGCAGTCCATCAGCGTTTGGACGTTCACCACGCGTTTGAGCCAAGATAGATGCAGGCATACTTTGTAGTAACTCAAGTTCTGTTACAGGAGAAGTGACAGGTGTTGCCGTACTCGTTGCTGTTAAGCTTATAGTCCCCAAATGTATACTAACAATTAAGGATACAAACCCAATGAGCAGTAACTTTTGCTTCTTCATATAGAAATACCAAGAACTAGTTTGATGCCTTTAAATTTCTCTAAGTGGGTCTAAACGTCCGCAATAAAGCCCTCTGCTCGCTGCGCCCTTTCAATTTCTACTCCTCAGTCAACTCCACAGTATGTTTCCCCGCTCGCGCGCCAGAATTCCACTATCTTTGGCCTGACTCAGACGAATCCAGCAATCACCCACTTCGATTTCTCCAGGCAGATAGTACTTCTGCTTCTTTAAATGAAGTTGCGAAACTTTTCTACCTATTTTCTAATCATAAAATCTACTTTTTCATAAACAAAAATTGTTCCCTTTTCGACTTACATTCTCTCTAGTTATTACCCTGGCTGAATACAGTAGAATTACTGAAATTTTTGCTACAATAACTAGCGGAGTTTAGGGCGTGTTCGCAAATTACGGTCAAAGGTAAATTGCTGCGATTGTTAGCATTGCCAAATAATTCTCTGCTCGCTTTTCATCCCGAGCTGCTACTCGTCGGAGGTGCTTGAGACGTTTGATAGTTCGCTCTAATCAGTTATGCTCTCAATAAATGCTTCGGCAAACTTGCCTCTGCGTCGTTCATTACTACGATGGATAATGGTTAGACGAATACCACAACTACGTAAGTAGCGCCGAATCTGATTGTGTTGCAAAAACTGGGGTGGCAGGTGGTAAGGTGGGAGAAGTCAGCGTAGCAGCAGCAGCACCGTTTGCAACAACCCCACCACAAACCCCAAAAGACCCCCCAAATTCACGATCGCTTGCAGTTCATTTTTCACAATGCCTTGAGTTGCCAGTTCGAGCTCCTCAGCAGAAGTTGACTTGACCCGATCAACAATCACCTGATCAATCGCCAAAATGGGAATCGCCTGAGCCACAAGCGCTTCCAAGTCTTGCTCTAGATAGCGCTCCAAAATCAGAGCTAGTTCTTTGCTAACAACGTCTAAAGAAGCGCTCACAGCAACTGAATTCCGTAGACGACTGAGGAGCAAACTCGCGATATTCTCCCAATCGATGGAATCACTCAATGCTTGAAACAAATCTGTACCGCGTGTTTGTACATAAGTGCGGATACTGTCCTGTATAGTCTTCCGCAACTGCCGCACCGTCGAAACCGGCAAATTTTGTAAGGATAGAGTAAGCAGCCATCTCTTCAGGCGATCGCGAACTCCCAAAGATTGTATCAACTCGATTAAGCGAGCATTCGTTGCCTCTTTCTCATCCAGACAAAAAGTCCGCAGGCGGGTCAGCGTATTGCGTAGACCAAACAAATTTGCCACTACCCAGTAAGTGCCACTCGCCTTTTCTCGAAAACCTTCATCTATAAGCTGAATCGTGCGGTCAGTCAGCAAGTCAATTATAAGTTGCCGCATGACATCTGGCGGTAGCACGACTTGCAGTAGCCAATCCACAAACTTAGTAGCTTGATCTTCACTCAGCTGGAAATCCAGCAACACTTGGTCAAAAATCTGGTTAATCTGAGCTTCTAGGAAGTCTTCACGGCGGGCTAGGACCTTGAGTATACGTGGCAACGATTGCCCCAGCAAATCTCGGAGAATACCGGCCAGAATTTTGGCGGTTTTCTGCTCCTTGTCTAACCGGACTTGATCCAGCGCTAGTCGCAGTAGCCAGAGAATCCCTCCTTGCACCCGCTCTGGTTGCAGTAGCCGCCGTGCCAGGTTTTGCAATTCCCCTGGCGTCAACAGCGAACCCATAATCGTGTCCGAAATTCGCTGAGCCAGGCGCTCTTGATTGCGAGGAATTAAGCCTGGGGTGAAGGGTAGCTGTCGCTTACCGATGTAAATGGCTCGGTAGGGGCGGAACAACATTTTGATGGCTATATCGTTGGTGAAATAGCCAATAATTCCACCCGCTACGGGGGGACCGACGTAAAGCCACAGGTTAGACCAATCCAATGGAGTAATTCAACTTGTTACCACCAGTACTCCCATCATACCGCTGGCAATGGGGTAGTGTGTAGCGGCAGCAAACCCGGCCTGAAGCGCTAACTCGACCTGCTCTGTCCCGGTGGGAAAGCGATCTAAGCTGGGACTGATGTATGCGTATTCTTCAGTTAGACCCATCTGCTGTGCGACTGGTACCACGATGTTATCTAGATACCACTGCTGAAAGGCTCTGTGTTGAGAATTGCTGGGGCGATGGAAATCTAAAATGGCAGCTTTAGCACCGGGCTTGAGAACGCGGTGTATTTCTTTGAGGCAGCGGGGGATATCTATCACATTGCGGAGGCCATAGCCCATTGTCGCAGCGTCGAATTTGTTGTCAGCAAAGGGTAAATCCATTGCATCCGCCTCAACCCAGCTGATGGAATCGGGATATTGGCGTTGTGCTCGCTCTCGTGCGATCGCCAACTGTGCTGGGGAAAAATCTACTCCGATTACTTGACCAGTAAGTCCTACGCGCCGTCTCAACAGCAAAGCCAAATCACCGCTACCACAGCACAGATCCAAGCAGGTATCCCCAAGGCTGGCGTGGCTCCATTTCACCGCCATTTGCTTCCAAATCCGGTGCTGCCCCAGACTGGTCCAATCGTTCATCTGGTCATAAACTGGAGCAATGCGGTTAAAAATCTCGCGAATTTGAGTAGAAGACATAACTACATAGATGGGCGATAGCAACGAGTACAGCTTAAAGTGAGCGCTACCACATGGGTGGATAGATGAATCAGTCGCAACTCGTCCGCTCGCAGAGTGCAGGTTTGTTTCCACTGCATCGACAATACAGCCAACACTTCGTCCCGGTAGGTAATAGGGATAATTAAATGCGCTTGGACACCAGTAGTCTGGTAGTGCCCAATACCTGCCAGATTCGTGTTGTTTGGTATATTTGCTTTTAACTGCATTTTTTGAGTGGCGATCGCCTCAGTCGTCAAAGAGTCTTGAGCTAGCCAATTTTCTAATTGCCCGTTATTACTATAAGTGCCTTGAGCTGCTACCAGGGCATTACCCTCCACCAACTGCAAAATACAGCCATCAACTGCGAAACTTTCTCCAAAAATCGCCGCAATCTGTGTAAGGCTTGCCTCCAAACTGGGATGTGATTGAACAACCTGCAGCAGGACAGCCAACAGCGCCGTTTGGGCATTGACTCGCCGCAATTCCTCTGTTTGTTGTTTCAGCAAATCATAATTTACTGCTGCCTGCTGCACCACTGCCTTCAGTTCCCCTGCATCCCAAGGCTTAGTAATATACTTGTATACCTGACCGGAATTAATCGCCTCTACTAAATCTTCAATATCAGTAAAACCTGTCAGAATGATCCGCATCGTATCCGGAAAATTGGGCAGCGTCTTGCTGAGGAACTCAGTTCCCTTCATTTCCGGCATCCGCTGATCTGAAATAATAACAGCTACTTCCCCTTGTGTTGCCAGCATCTCCAGGGCTTCAATTCCACTACCAGCTTTAAGCACCTGAAAATCGCGCCGGAAGGTGCGGTAAAGCAGATCTAGATTGTCTAGCTCATCGTCGACGATCAGCATCTTAGGTTTTTTCGGTGGTAGGCTCATCAGCTGACGACAGATATAGTCAGGTTCTAGAATGGCATGATCCATAAGGTAAGATATTTACCGCAAGTAAGGACTGCTGTCCTATGTTGAAGTACCTGCTGCAATTATGGCTCAACTATCACTTAATGCAAAAAAGGGGTTAGGGGGAGCCACCTCCGTGCACAACTGGCTCCCCTTGACCCCTAACCACTTCTGAAGACTGTGTCTGCCCAAGCAGTAGAAAAAGCAGCAGTCCTTGAACTACCAGCAAATTAGTGACCAAAAAGAAAGTCGCCTCCTCAAGAGGCAGTCCAAACAGGTTAAGCCCAGTAGTGTAAGTATCAGAAATGCTCCAGATCCCCTGTCCGATGGCAATGCGATCAGCGATCCATAGGTACAGAGTGGGGACGAGAGTGCCATTTAGCCAGATACGTTTTTTAGCCCACAGTTGTGTCGCACCGATAACCCATTGCAGTGCTAGAACTGGTCCTGCCCAGACCAGAATTAGACCAAGGTAGACCCCAGAGTTCCACCGCAGCATCAAAGCTCCAGCAATGCTCAATGCCACCCAAAATACGGTACCTGTTGTCCGCACTATAACGGAAGACTGCTGTTGAATTGGCTCATCTTTCTGAGCCATCAGCCAGTAGAGCCATAGCCCCGTAAAGATGGGCTGAAGTAGGAAAAACAAGTATTCTTCAACTGGCACGTAGCCAATCGTACCCACCACACGATCCGTGCCATAATGCCATACATCGCGCCAGATCAGGTAGTTGTCCCAAGGAGTAGTATAGACTAGTGCCATGAGCGCAATCAGCGGTAGAGCAGCAAGAGCCCTAATTCCTCCGATACCAGCAAGGGGCTGCCGCTGAACCAATGCCAGCATGAGGATCGGCGGTAGAGTGAAGACAAGGTGAAATGCGAAGTAGCTCATAAGCTGTCGTTTATTTAGCTGGCATATCTATCTTAGGTAGAATCGCAATCATGCGAGTTTTGAATTCAGTTTCCTTCAGTTGGCTTACAAAGATAATAGATAAAGGACGAAATGCTTCAGCCGTTTTGACAAAAATTAGATTACCGCATGCGTCAGTATGGATGAAATCAATATCAACCAAATTAAGCTCTCCCAACTGCGTGCTTTGGTTGCGGTGGCAGAGTACGGTAATTTCAGTGAGGCAGCTCTGCATCTGGAGCTATCCCAGTCCGCAGTCAGTCATGCAATTGCCAGTTTGGAATCTGAGTTAGGGGTACTGTTGCTCTCACGGGGTCGTCACGGTGCCCATCTTACACCAGTAGGAAAACGGGTCATCGGTCATGCCCATCAAGTGCAGCAGCAGCTAAAGGAGATGGTGAAGGAAGCGAATCTGGAAAAAGGCTTGCACGGTGGAAGTGTCAGAATTGCAACTTTCCGCAGTGTAGCTACTCATGTACTGCCAGCAGTGATTGCCCAGTTTCGCACTCACTTCCCGAAAATTAGTGTAAGCATTACCGAGCACGACGAAATCAATAGTTTAGAACAAGCTCTGCGACAAGGCTATGTCGACATTGGCTTAACAGAGCTACCGGCGGGAAATGAATTTGAGACCTGGGAGATCCTTCGGGATGAGTATGTTGCCTTGCTGCCGCCGACTTCAAAATTAAGGAGTGGCAAGCTTTCATGGCAGCAGTTAGCGACTTACCCTTTAATTGTGTATTCCCAAGGTTATTGCGCTACCCGGGTTCGCAAGTACTTGATGGCTTCAGAGTTACCCTTGAACTTTGCTTACGAAGTTAGGGAAGACTCGACAATTGTCAGTATGGTTTTACAGGGCTTGGGAGCAGCTATTCTCCCCCGTCTTGCAGCTGAGCCAATACCAACTGAGGTACAGGTATGCAGTTTGGCAGTTCCCCTAGAGAGGGTAATTGGCGCAGCTGTTCTAGCAAATGCCCTTTTGACTCCAGCTGTCTTCGCATTTCTGGACACACTGAAGGAGACAGCTCGATTTACCGAAGAGTTATACTCGCTCAGAGCTTAACACACCGATAAAGCTGATAGGGAACTCCAATGCGGTAGTATTGCGTTGGATCAAGGGTGCAATTTGCCTGACTAGAAAATGCTAGCTGCTGTGGATAGTCTCGTTGTTTCAATCCAGGACCAATCACCCATAAATTGAGCTTAGACACTACTGGTGGGGGCAACACAGACAGGTGTTTCCAAAGGACATCTGGTGGAGATGGATTGAAAAAAGCAAAATCTGCATTCTGGCTCCTGGCTTTTTCTAGTGCTAAGGCAAAACTTAGCCCCAAAGCTACAGCCTCGTGGTCTGTGTATCCTACTACAATCATCAGAGGAGCAGAGGGTTCTTGGTTGAGATTTTGGGCAACTTGCTGAGGATAGAAGGGCTTTTGTAGCACCCAGTTAGAACCTACGAAAATACTGCTGAGAACACCAACTAATAAGACGCTTAACGATGAACGATTTTGCCTTGTAAGGAGACTAGCTCCTAGTAGGGCATAGATACCGGGGTAGTAGACAAAGTCATAGCGCGGGACAGCGGTAAGATCCTTGCCCAGCAAGTAGACAATGGCAAAGAATTCCAGCAACACCCAAAGGGTAAAACTCAAGATCGTTAGTGTAGCCATATGAGTTGCTGGTGTACGCCACAACTGCAATAGTCCTCTAGAAACCTGCCACGCAAACCAACTGCCAAACAAAACCATTAAAATCCCTGATGGAATTGCAATCCAAAGAGGTTGAGCTTCAACTGGCAGAGCGATGACCACAAATAACCAGCTGATTAAAGTTTGAAACAGGGGCGCAATGTTATTAGGATGCGGGAGCCAGTTGTTTTTAGAACGGCTAAAATGATTTAGCAATACTGACAGCCACGGGAGATAGCTGCATCCAATAACACTAACAGCTAGACCAACTGTTACCCAACTATGGCGGGGTAGGATGGAGCGCTGCCAATACATCAGCCCCAACAAAGTAGCTACCTGAGCAATCAACGCCAGAATACAAAAGTAGTGGACGTAGAGAGCGATAATGTTAACGACTACCCAACCAAACCAAACCCAAGGTCGCAGCCTGTAGGGTTTGTGGAAAAGCTCCTGCTGGATTTGGATTAGCCCCAATAGCGCTAGAGTGATCAGGAGCATTGGCAAAGTGTAGTGGCGTGCCTCTTGGGAGAGGTAAACGGCAAAGGGCGAAACCGCCATTACTGCCGCCCCCCAAAGCCCAGCCGCTGGGGAAAAGGCAACACGGTTGAGCCAGTAAGCCGCAGCGATCGCCCCCACACCGAATAAGGCTGGTAGCGCTCGCAAACTCCAAACCCATCCCCGCGCCATCACACCTACTAGGGGTGCCTCTGCCCATCTGTGCATCAGGCAAAAAAACAGAGGTGGATGAGTAGACTGGGTAGCAACAGTGTGGGCAATTTGGGCACAGCTAACTCCTGGCTTGAAAGTAAAAATCTGCTCCACACGGTCGAGAGGAAACACCAGATCCAGAGGCACATCACTGTAGCTCCGCCCCAGGCTAAGTAGGGCAGTGATCACCTCATCCTGCCAGACGGGCTTTAAGCCTAAGTGCCAAAACCTTAAAATAGTACCTAGTGCGATCGCCCCGGTCAATGCTAGGTAATGTATAAATTTGCGGTTTGCCTTTGCCATATTGGAAGGGGTGGGTGTGAAACAGCACTACGTTCGGGGCGAGCTTGCAATTGCTCTATATAACTCTTGGGAGGTTACCACATGCCGATTGACCCAGACGTAAATTTGACTTACCTAGTTGCACCAGCGTCTCACCAATCGGAATTACCTGTGGCAGTAGAAACGTTGCCGCCATCCCAAGAGGCTATGGTAGCTTTGCGGCAGCAAGCGTGGCACCAAATCCGCAACAGTCTGCGCCCTGGACAACAGCAAATGGCTGACTGGCAGGGTGGGCAACTGGCGGTTTCAGCGGTTCCTGGAGCTGGAAAGTCAACGGGGATGGCAGCGGCTGCTGCTCTGGCGATCGCTCGTCACCAACTTCATGCACGTCGAGCCCTAGTTGTTGTCACTTTTACTCGCTCAGCTGCCGCCAATATCAAAGCTAAAATCCGCAAATATTTGCGGGAGGGTTTGTCCTTACCTCCGGGTGGATTTGCTGTTCATACCCTTCATGGTCTGGCACTCAACATTGCCACTCGCCACCCAGATTTGTCTGGTTTACAGCTTGACAGTGCCACAGTAATCACGCCTAACCAGAGTCACCGCTTAATCCGTACCTGTGTGGAGCAGTGGATTGCCAACCATCCACAGCACTATTCCCGACTGCTGGAAGGTTGTCAATTTGATGGAGAGGAAACAGAGCGGTTGCGTCGCCAGTCGGTTTTGCGGACAGAAGTGCTGCCTGATCTGGCTTTTAGTGTGGTCCACGAAGCAAAAAGCTCTGGTCTGTTGCCTTCATCGCTGCGCCAGGTGAGTGAACAAACAACAGACGAATATGAAATTTTAGCGATCGCTGCTGGGCTGTACGAGCAATACCAGAATTTGCTGCGATCACGCGACTTCATCGACTACGACGATATGATTGTAGCCGCCCTGCGAGTTCTACAAAACGAAAGCGCCCGCCAGCTCGAACAAAACCAAGTATTTGCCGTTTTTGAAGATGAAGCCCAAGACTCTACCCCCCTTCAGACTCAGCTATTAGAAATTCTTGCCACCGATCCAACTTATCCAGATAATCCCCCCAATCTTATCCGCGTGGGAGATCCTAACCAGGCGATCAACTCCACCTTTACCCCAGCTGACCCGATCTATTTCCGCCGATTCTGCGAAGACTGCAATGCCCAAGGGCGGCTGGCAACAATGGATCAAGCCGGTCGCAGTACAAAAATTATTATCGAAGCTGCCAACTTTGCCCTCGAATGGGTGAATCGCTCTTATACCCCACTCCCTTTTCGCTCCCAGAAAATTCGCCCCGTTAAAGCAGACGATCCCCAACCAGATGCTAATCCTGACCCCGTGGGTCGAGGGCTGGAATTATACACTCCCCGCGATATTCACTACACTGTCAAGCTGATGGGAGAGCGTGTGATTGATTTATTTGCCCAAGACCCAACCGGTACCCGTGCAGCTGTTTTAGTGCGGGAGAACCGGCAAGGTCGGTGGATAGCAGAGGCTCTTTCGCCTCTTTGCGACCAGCATCAGATTTCGCTTTATGACGTGTCTGCGAGCGATCGCCGCTCCCATGTTCCGGCAGAAGTCCTGGCACTACTGCAATTCCTCGACCGGCCCCATTCCGCCGATTATCTCAAAGCTACCCTAGAGGTACTCGTGCAGCGGCAGCTGATTCCCACCCAAGACCTCAACGCCCTCGCCAGTCTACCAGAAAAGTTTCTCTACCCTGGTCCCCTCGATCCACCCCAGCTAGAGCCAGTGCTAGCAGCCCGCCACTTGTGTTGCAGTCTGCTCCGCGCCCGCATGGAACTGCCCCAATATCAACTCATTTCCTTCTTAGCCTTAGCCTTAAATTACGACCAGGCGGAACTTGCCACTGCTGATAAATTGGCAGAACGGGTGGCTCAACAAACATCTGGAAACAGTTCGATGGCTGCGATTCTGACAGTGCTAAACGAAATCGTCAGCTCAGAAAGGTTTGAACCGGTCGAAACTGAAGATCTGGAGGCTCGTTACACGCGCCCTGGTCAACTTACGATCATTACCATGCACAAAGCCAAGGGGCTGGATTGGGACTATGTTTTTATCCCGTTTTTGCACGAGAACGTGATTCCCGGAAGTTTCTGGGTGCCACCCCAAACCCAGTTTCTTGGGGCTTTTACCCTGTCAGAAGTCGCCCGGGCTCAAATTCGCGCTGCTCTCCACGACCAATTTCCCTTACCGGGAGTTACAGAAGCTTGGGAACAGGCGAAACATCTGAAGACCGCCGAGGAGTTCCGTCTTCTCTACGTTGCCATGACGCGGGCAAAGCGACTGCTATGGATGTCTGCCGCCCAAAAAGCGCCTTTCACTTGGAGTAAACCAGAAAATGTAGACGATAGGGCCCCATGCCCAGTTTTTTCGGCCTTGAAGGGCCAGTTTCCCCAATCAGTAGTTCCCGTATCTGCAATGCTTGGGTGAAAAAAAGATTTTGTCGGAGTTCCCTTTGAAAAGCTACAAAGCTAAGAGGGATGGTGCATCAGAGCTTAGTGTTTTTGGCATAGAAGGATCGCCTGACACGACAAAACGGGGTTGTGATGGGTGAATCCGAGAGATAGCCTCGTAATTAATCGTCCCCATCCAAGCAGCAAGTTGTTCGACGCTAACTCGTTCGTCTCCGTCTATGCCAAGTAAAGTTGCCACCGTCCCTACTTGCACATCAGGAATGTGAGTAATATCTACCATAGTCATGTTCATGCACACCCGACCACACACAGGCGATCGCACTCCATTGATCAGCACATATCCAAGGTTGGATAAACGACGATCATATCCCTCGTAGTAGCCAACCGGCAGTACCGCAATTCGCATGGGGTGAGTGGCACGGAAAGTGCGACTGTAACCGACATAGCCTCCAGCAGGAACATCCTTTACCTGTACCACACGGGCGCGCCAGGATAGAACCGGCTGTAAGTTAGGGATAAATCCTTCACCACAATCGCCAGAGTCTTGCAGCACCTTAACATAGGTTTCTTTCGAGGGCCACAGCCCGTATGCAGCAATACCCACTCGAACCATTGAGCCGTGAGTCTGATGCCAAAGGAGCGTTGCCGCCGAGTTGGCAGAGTGGATCATCGGGAACTCAAATCCCTCTTGACGTAAGACCTGCTTTGCCTCTTGAAGTCGGGCAAGCTGTTGATGGGCAAAGCGATGATCTGTTGTATCCTCAATATCAGCGTAGTGAGTAGTTAAGCCCTCCAGAGCTACACCGTCAAGCTGGGAAACGATTCGCGCTAGCTCAAGCACGTCTTTCAGCGGGAGACCCTGACGATGAGTACCAGTCTCTAGCTTCAGGTGAATGGGAACTGGATGACCTAGCTCACGACCTGCTTTGGCTAATGCATAAACAACGTCTGGATCGTAAAGTACAACTCTTGCCTGTGTAGCAGCTACCGTTTGAGCCTGAGATATAGAAACGTTACCACAGATGTAAATGGGTGCCTTAATACCTGCTTGACGCAGTTTTACCGCTTCATAGGCAAAGTTGACGACTAGCCAATCTGCACCTGCTGCCAGAAATTCATCAGCACACAGCAAACCATGTCCGAAGGCATCACTTTTGACAACAACAGCAAGGGTGACATCTGGTCCGATCCGTTGCCGGAATATCTCCATGTTGGAGCGAATCGCATTAGATGCAACCTCACACCATGAGGATTCGTGCTGAATTGATTGATAAAATACCTGGTTCATAGAACTCCTGCACTCAGTATAAAATGTTCCTGGATCAAGAGGACAATACTTGTTGCTTGTTTTGGCATCAAGGAATTCAACCCCTTGCCTAAGTCCGCCCCTTGTTGTTTCTTTAGCACGCTCTGGTAGGGTTGCTGGCTTAACCTTTCCAGGGCAGGGGTAAGCGATGGGGATTTTCTTGCATGTCTAAGACTTCCCAGGTTGTAGGATTCACTACCCCTGTAACTGGGAGCTTATACCGTTGCTGCAAATCTTTAATTGCATTTTCAGTCACCGCTCCAAAAATTCCATCTACGATGTTGTATCCTGGGTTGCTTAATCGCGCATTCGCGGCTCCTAAAAACCCATTACCTTGCAAGATTTGCTGTAACTTGCGAACGGCTTTACCTCGGTCGCCTCGCCGCAACGTTGGCAAGGTTTGATCCGTGTAAGCAGTTGCCAACAGTATAGGTATGTCTGGTGAGATAGGAATGGCAAGTGTAGACTGAGGAATCGAGAACAACATTCCGAACGCACCCGTTGTCAGAAGGGTTGTGATGAGTGGTTTCAGGTGCATAGCTTTCAATTCAGAGAGACAATTTAAAAAATTTTAGACCAACGAACTAAAAAAGTCTGTCTAGTATAAGAGTTAGGGATTAGCCGAGATCGGATAGCATTGAGCCGCCAGAAGAGGAACGTTTTATGATCGTTGTCCATCATCTCAACAACTCGCGCTCGCAGCGCGTGCTATGGCTGCTCGAGGAATTGGGTATCGAATACCAGCTTAAGTGCTACGAACGCGATGCGAAGACGATGCTGGCACCGGCGTCGCTGCGCCAAGTCCATCCACTCGGCAAGTCACCAGTGATCACAGATGCAGATCACACGCTTGCTGAGTCAGGTGCCATCATCGAATACATAGTGGATCGCTACGGTAACGGTCGATTAATCCCGGCATCCGGTACGCCGGAGCGTCTGCGTTACACATATTGGCTGCATTATGCCGAAGGCTCTGCAATGCCACCGCTGGTGATGAGGCTCGTCTTCGACCACTTTGGGACAGGGGACAGCGGCGCGCTCGACGCATTCATCGCGCCCCAAATCAAGCTTCACTTTGACTACATAGAAGGCGAACTTGGTAAGAGTACGTGGTTTGCAGGCGAGGAATTCACCGCTGCCGATATCCAAATGAGCTTTCCCCTCGAGATGGTCGCCATACATGCTGAAGAGGTCGAGAGCCGACCAAAGCTCAAGGAATTTCTCGAGCGCATTCACGCGCGACCTGCTTACAAACGCGCGCTTGAGCGTGGAGGCAAATACGACTTCGCTAACAGCATTCAATAATTCTCGGAACCCCGATAGAAACCATAGCGATCTCCAATCTCCTATTGAGAATGGAAAGTAAAGAAAAAGAAAATGGAAGACTCAATGTTCGTTATTTTCATTGCCTTTGGCTGTCTCTGGATATTGATGGGAGCTACTGGCTTGATTCTGTTCCTAAAATCTAATGATCAAGAAATTCGATTCGGTAAAGAGGGACTTATAGTTACTATCCCTATCATTATCCCGATAATCGCTGCCCTGCTCTTTGGCGCGGTTTATCACTAGAGGCAGTGGGCGGAAAGTAATAACCGTCAGTCTCCAATTGAGAAAGCGCTTTAGTTCGTGTTCGTGGATCTTACGAGTGTTAGGAGCAAGATTGCTGCTGTTAGGGAACTCTTGGATCTTTGACCGCCGAACATCTGTCATTGTAGTTTTAATCCCGGCAGGTCTACCCTTTCTAAGTTGAGGCGAAGTAGGTTAACAGTTGCTGGTAGTCAGTGGAATGACTTTGATTTCGAGTAGGGGATTGTAGCTGCTCATACAGAGTCTAGATCTTCTCCTAGTTCCCGCAACCGAGCCGCTAGCCGCTCAGCTCTGGATTGTGCTGTTTTTGCCCGTTGGCGTTCTTGTTCTGCTATTTCCTCCGGTAGCAAGACTAAATTCGCTTGAAGATCGTAAAACCGTAACCACTGACAAGTTCCGGTTGGTGGTTCACGTCGAATGCTACCATCCCAAGTCCCTAACCACAATCCCAAACTCTCGCACCACAACCAACCACGATTGTTGGCTACCAACG
>JAABUX010004499.1_pt1 | contig 17625 bp, 16 predicted proteins | sample 5561851 | NCBI WGS metagenome assembly JAABUX01 (sample SAMN10711883, study PRJNA513361) | rock metagenome | isolation source: Antarctica rocks | place: Antarctica: Victoria Land, Richard Nunatak red sandstone | collected 2016-01-03 | reverse complement strand
TAAAGGACTTGGGGCGGCTATATAAAACAGCTTATATATACCAATACATGGATGACCAGCGAATACGAAAATCTGTCTCAGGTGCACTATCCAGAATTGAAAGCAGTAATAACTTTGCCAAGGCCATTACAATGGCTGGCAACCAGGAGTTCATTTGGGCCACAAGAAAAGAACAGCTCATTGCAGAAGGATGCAAGCGGCTCATCGCTAACGCAATCAACACCTATAACTTATTGCTGCTTTCAGAAAAACTTCTTTTAACAGCCGATGTCCAAGAAAAGAAAGCGTTACTAGATAAAATCACCCAAACATCTACTCACAGGTGGGCGCATATCAATTTGGCTGGGGAATATGACTTTTCGGAAGGTAAAGCGTACAAGACGTTTGACTTTGAAGGCCTGAAGGCGCTCCGCCTAATGCCTGACAATTGAATATTTAGCAGCTAGCGGCGGTAGATTTTTTATACGAAAGCCGTGGCGCTTTTTCTTCTTTCTGTTAATTTACCCCTTAACCCGAATTTGAACGCTTTCTGGCACTGTGGGTGGACATAATAGCAAAAATATTCGGTAAGATCTGACGAGGATATGTCAAGCATCAAGTGTCGGTCCGCTATTGAAACGAGTAGTACCTCCCGAAAAATTAAGGGTAACATCTCCACAATAATACTAATAAATTTAGTAATAGTTGGGTTTTTTGCCATGGAGGCTTTAATTAGCCAGAAAAAACAAAGGGAGCATGATAGACATTTAATGTTTTCATTGCTTTTTTAGAACGAGGCTTTTATAAACATCTCTTATAAAACGCTCTTATTTTATCGCTGCCAACTAATCTCTACTAACTGGTACGCTTTGGAGATAAAAAGTAACTGCAGAGTTACAATTTGTTCAAAACGTTATTCTTAATTTCAAGTAAAAAAATGAAAAAAAATCAGAAAAAGCAAAGTTTAAAAAACTTTGAAGGTTTCGTGGTGCTCTCGAAAGATGAGCAAAAAGAAATTGCTGGCGGATCAGTAAGATGTTTTTGTGGTGGCACCGAAGTTTCTAGTTGTATTTGCGGTAGTGCTGAAGATTGCGTTGGCTGCTGTTCAGATTCATGTTAAGATTATTTAATCCAATAGTTAAGTATGCATAAGCATACTTAACTATTGGTCTATTAACCGGTGCCATTTCCGCTAATCATTTTGAATTTGTTAAGGTAGGCGAAAACTATAATCAAACTTTCCTACTGACTTATGCTAAAACAGGCCATAGTCTCAATTATTATATTTTTCCGCCTTTTCCGCCTTTTCCCAACAATAGGAGACAGTGACTGCTATAGCCCATTACGTTTTCATGCGCTATAAGGATTCTCTGAAGATCAGAAAGCCGGTGACCAAAAACTTTCAGTTTTTCAAAGTGAGTTTATAGGTGGTCTATACACGCACCAATTACTCTTGTTGTTTCATTAATGTTGAGGCTGTAATTTAAACTGTGTCAAAAACGGAATTTTTCCACAATTTGACATAGATCATGAAAGTAGCAAAAGAAGAACGAAGCGAAGCCTGGAAAGAGATGCAGGCAAAAGCGCTTTCCCAACTTAAAAGTGGCAAGTCGCTGTATGGCAAGGACGGCGCTTTCGCGCCGCTGTTGAAAGAGTTTATTGACACGGCGCTGGAAGCCGAGCTTGACGCGCATCTGGATGACGGGGAGCGCAAGGCGGGCAACCGCAAGAACGGGAAGGGGACCAAACAGGTGGGGACCTCCGACGGCGAGATCGAGATTTCAACACCCCGCGACCGAACGGGCAGCTTTGAACCGGAACTCGTTCGCAAGCGAGAGACGATTCTGGCTGATAATCTAGAATCTAAAATCATCGGGATGTATGGGCTGGGGATGAGCTTTCGGGACATTTCGGCGCACATCGAGGAGATGTACGACATGAAGATCAGCCACAGCACCCTGTCGGAGATCACCGAGCGGATCATTCCGATGATCAAGGAATGGCAGGGCCGGCCTTTTGAACCGCTGTACGCGATCTGCTGGCTGGACGCGATTCACTACAAGGTAAAGTTCGAGAATAAGATCGTCAGCCGCGCCGTTTACAACATTCTGGGAGTGAATCCGGATGGCCAGAAAGAACTGATCGGCCTCTATACGTCCGAACAGGAAGGGGCACGCTTCTGGCTGGAGGTGCTTACGGATCTGAAGAATCGCGGCGTCCAGGACATTCTAATCTGCGGCATCGATAATCTGACCGGTTTTGCCGAGGCCATCGAGACGATTTTTCCCAAGACCGAAGTCCAACTGTGCATCATCCACCAGATACGAAACTCGATGAAATATGTGGCCTCGAAGGATCAAAAGATGTTCATGGAGGATCTGAAGCCTATCTACAAAGCGGCGACCAAAGAAATGGCTGAATTGCAGCTAGATAAGGTGGAGACGGACTGGGTCAAGAAGTATCCCAAGGTGGTAGAATCCTGGCGCCGAAACTGGGACCGGCTATCGGCCTACTTTAAATACACCGAACCCATTCGAAAGCTGATTTACACCACGAACGCGGTCGAGGGCTTGCATCGGCAGTTTCGGAAGATTACCAAAAGTAAAGGCGCCTTCCCTAGCGACATGGCCTTGATCAAAATACTCTACCTGGAACAACTCAACATTGCTAAAAACTGGAAGGCGCCGCTTAGGAACTGGCCGGAGACGGTGTCCCAACTATCCATTTGGTTTGCCGACAGGCTCAAGCTAACTTTAGCATGAAACCAAACACCGATGTGGAAATATGGAAAGCACGCTTACCACATTCCCACATCTTAACAACAACAATAAGCAGTTATAAAAAAGCACAGTTCAAATTACACACCCTTAATGTTCTCATTGCTTTTTTAGATCGCAGCTTTAATGAAACATCTCTTAGAAAAAACTCAGGTTTTTGTTGCCACCAATCTTTGTTTATCGACACACCTCAAACAGAAAAAGTAACTACATAGTTACGATTTAATTTAAAACCTTATTCCTAATTTTAAAATAAAAAATGAAAACAAATCAAAAGAGGCAAAGTCTAAAAAACTTTGAAGATTTCGTAGTGCTCTCGAAAGAAGAGCAAAAAGAAATTGCTGGCGGATCGGTGGCTTGTTATTGTAACGGTTCCAGAACGTCTGATTGTATTTGCGGTAGTACTGAAGATTGCCTTGGCTGCTGTGCGGATTCATGCCCATCTTATTAAATGCCATAGTTAAGTATGCATAAGCATACTTAACTATCGTTATTCTCGAATTTGTTAAGGTAGGTGAGCAATCATTTTTAAAGTTTCTTTTTAACTCATGCTTAAACAGGCCATAGTTTCGACTATTGTATTACTTTCAGCCCTTTCAACCTTTTCCCAACAAAAAGATACGGTGATTGCTAAAGCCCATTACGTGTTTATGCGCTATAAGGATTCTCTAAAGATCGGCAAACCGGTGACCGAAAATTTCCAATTGCTGCTGGGAAAGCATTCATCTGTATATAAGACTGCAGATAAGAAGCGAAATGATTCTTTAGCTGCAGCAGATTATGTCGCCTCTGGAAAGCGTGAAATACACATGATTCCGTATACTAAAAGCGAAGTTTATTTTTACTTCAAGGATCATCTTTTTTATACTAGGGAAAGGGTAACGTCAAGTAACTTTATTGTTGCCGATCCATGGCCGGTTATTTCCTGGAGCATTTTACCAGATACGCTCTCCATCTTAGGACTTAAATGTCAAAAGGCTACAGGATTTTTTAAAGGTCGTACGTATGAAGTATGGTTTTGTCCCAGCATTCCGTTTCAGGTTGGCCCGTGGAAGTTAAACGGACTTCCGGGACTGATCGTTGACGGTGCCGACAAAAAAAAAGAGGTTCAGTTTCATTTTGCGGGATATCAGACGGTAACTCAACCCGAGGTGACCTTTTCCCTGCCAGCAGATAAGCGCCTAAGCAGAACTGATCTAAAAAAATTGCAGACTGCTTATAAAGCTGACCCGATCGGCTATACAAATAGCAGCCAGTCTAATTACCAGGTAGCTCCTGTTTCCAATCAGTACGAGGGACCACCGAAAGGCGATCAAAATCCGATCGAGAAATAGCTCATGAATGTATTCCCGTTGTTATAAGGTATGTATTTCAGCGGCTTTTTTCACTCTGTGTGCTTTCAGTTTAAAAGGACAAATTAAGATTTCTGGTACTGTTGACGATACAACAGGTAGACCGATCTCATCGGCAGTGATCATTCTGACGTCGAATTCTTCGAGCAGTGTATTAGCATATGCCTTGACAAATGAACAAGGCAAATTTATCATCAACCTTACCAATTCAGTCGTTCCTAGCGGTTACAAGGTAAGCGCCTCCCTGCTAGGTTACATTCCTACAGAATTCAACCTTGAAGAAGGTCGACAGCATTACGATTTTAAGCTTAGGAAAAAGGCGATTTCTTTACCACAAGTAAATATCAAGGGTAAACGCTTTCTGGTGGCCGCTCGTGGAGATACCCTGTCTTATAACAGCGATAGCTTTTCGGGACGTTCTGATCGGGTGATAGGGGACGTTCTAAAAAAAATCCCAGGAATAGATGTATCCAGGGATGGCCGCATTTTATATAACGGGCAAGCCGTTAAGCGGTTTTATTTAGACGATGATGATCTGATGGGTGATAAATACGGCGTTATCACCAACAATGTTCCCAGTGCGGTGGTTGATAAAATCCAAATCCTTGAAAATCACCAGCCTATTAAAATGTTTGAAAACAAAGTTTTTTCGGACGACATTGACCTGAGGATTACGCTAAAAGGCAAAGCCAGGTTGAAGGTCTTTGCAAATGGCCACATCGGGTTAGGCATCCCACACAATTTTGATGGGTCTATAACTGGCTTTTCTTTCAAGAACAGGTACAAAGCCATCAATTACGTGAAGGCCAACAATGTTGGAAATGACTTTGCGGAAGAATTGGGAGGTAAGAATGACGAAGACCTAAAAAAAGAAACTGAAACAGATCGGTACCATGACTTGCTTTCCTCGTCCCCTGTAAATTCACCGGCTATTAGTAAGGAGCGTTATGTGTTTAACAAAACTGCGTTAGCTAGCTTAAATAATCTGATTAAACTCGACGGAGAAAAAACCATCAAGTTTAATTTCAGCGTTTTGGCCAACGCAGAGAGGCAAAATTATTTGTCAGCCTCAAGGTATTATCTCCCTAGTGATACCATAAGATTCGAAGAAGACCAAACCAATGCATTGAAAAATCGAACGTTAAAAGCAGAGCTTGCCTTTAGTGAAAACAGCAGTAAACATTATTTTAATGATAACATAAAGACCAGTTTTGCTCAAAATAATAGTAGCGCCAGTCTGTTTCAGAATGGAATTCCAAGAAAAGAAACCTTGAACACAGGGAGTATTAATCTTTCTAATGATTTCCAGAGTATTTATTCAATACGCAAGAATTCATTTTTGGAAATCCATTCCAGCCTTATCTATTTAAACAATCCCCAACAGTTAGGTATCGACTCCTCTCTTGCAGAGGTTTACCTAGTCCCTGGAGCAACGAAAGCAGAACTCATTCGTCAAACATGTCGTATTCCGTCTTTTTTCAGTAATTCAAGTGCGACTGTGCACCTGGCCAGTAAGCTACTGCTTCACGAATATAAAGTAGGAGTAAATTACCAGGCACAAGTTTTACTATCCACCTTGGATGGTGGTGGCAAGCAGGCTGACCTTCACTTATTATCAGATAGCGTCAGAAACAACCTTGTGCTAAATAAATTCAAGCCTTATCTCGCCGCACACTACCAGCTTTCACTCGAAAAGCTAAGAGTGACAGGCGGCCTAAGCCTTAATTGGTTAAACTTAAATTACCGGGATAGAGCACTCATGAACGGAAGTACTATGAGCAAGGTTTACCTTAATTCTTCCTTAACAGCAAAATACAATAGCGGACTTGAAGACTACATCCAGGCTGTTTTCGGTCAGGATCACTCCTTTGGCAGTATTGGAGAATTATTCCCCCGGTACATTCTTACCAACTACCGCTCTCTAACTTTAAACGAAGGTCCTTTGGAGGAAAGCGTTCGAACCCATTTGAGCCTGAATTATTTTTTTAGGCGAATCGCCAAAATTCTTTTTATCAACCTTGGGGCTTCATATAGCCTCACGACTTTTAATAAACTATCAAGAAGCGTTGAAACACCGAGTCTTGAAGTAAGGAGCAACATACCTTACGTTAACGACTTGAATACATACAAGCTAAGTTTGGGCATAAGCAAATACCTGTCGACTATTCATACGACTTCAAGCATCAATGCCTCTTTGTCGAACACCGCCTCCATTCAATTTCAAAACCGGCAAGCTTTTAACGTTTCTACCGTAAATAACGTACTAGGCTGTTCGCTAGTAACCAAGGCAAGTGATGTGTTGAGTGCCAGTATACGCATAAGTTACAATCAGTTTATAAGCACCTTAAAAACGGGAATGACAGACCTTAAAAATCAAACTCAAAGCGCCGAGTTGGAAAATAGGTTTGATGCTACATGGTTTTTTAATAAGCATGGCAGCGTCACTTTTAGTGGTGATCAATATCATTTCAAGCAGCCTCAGTCAAGTTTTCGAGCCACAACTTTTTTGGATCTTTCTTTAAGCTATTACTTGAAAAAATTTACCGTGGACGGCCTCATCACGAATTTATTAAACCAACAGAGTTTCGTACAGTCTTCGTTATCGGCCACCCAGCTTACGTCTACCAATTATTTAATTAGAGGCAGAATGGCCATGGTCAGGGTGGGAATCAATTTAAATTCAAAGTAAACAAGTCTATTGGTTCTGTGAAGAATTTCCCCTTTTTTCGTCAGCTAGATTTGATGGACTGCGGTCCAACTTGTTTAAAAATGATTTCAAAACATTACGGGAAAGACTTTTCATTGAATTCGTTCCGGTTAAAAGCTGGAATCACAAAGCAAGGCGTTACACTATTAGGAATTAGCGAGGCAGCCGAAAGCTGTGGCTTTGAAACAAAGGCTGTGAAGTTGTCTTTTGATCAACTCTTCACATCGGACGTATTGCCAGCCATAATCCATTGGCAACACCAACACTTTGTCGTTATACCTCCTCAAAAACGGCCTAAACGAAAAGTGCTTGTCGCTGATCCAGCTCATTCTATGATGATTGTTCCGGTGGATGAATTCAAAGAAAAATGGATTAGCACGGATGTAGAGCAACATTTAGGCGTCGCCCTACTACTTGATCCTAAAGAAGAATTTTATCACCAAGAAGAGGATGTAAAAAGTGAGTCAAATCTGAAGACTATTCAACTTTTAATTCTTAAGCATAAAAAATACTTTTTCCAGTTAGCTATTGCGTCACTTTTTACAAGTTTTCTAGGAGCTTCTATTCCGTTTCTAACGAAAATGATCGTGGACAGGGGAATTAAGTTTAGCGATTTGAAGTTTGTGCAAGTTGTGTTATTCGTTCAGCTTATTCTCCTTTTTGCCCGATTGACAACAGACTTGATCAGAGATAAAACAATACTTTTTATAGGTCAAAATATCAATTTGCATCTTATTTCTGACTTTTGGAAAAAACTTTTACAATTGCCTATTTCTTTTTTTGAAGTAAAAAAGACTGGCGACATTCTTCAGCGTATTAATGATCAGAACCGAATCGAGGCTTTTTTAACCATTTCTGGACCAACCACCCTCTTTTCCCTTGTAAACTTTTTTGTATTTACCGGCCTGTTACTTAGTTATGGGTCATCAATTTTAATCATTGCGCTAATAGGAAGCATAGCGCATTTTGCTTGGATTTTTCTTTTCCTAAATTACCGAAGGGTACTCGAGTACCGCCGGTTTGCCGTCGCATCAAGAGAGAATAGTTTGAGCATTCAAATGATCAACGGGGTACATGATATAAAACTTAGCAATTCTGAAAAGCTCATGCGCTCGGAATGGGAAGCAGCTCAAGCGTCTTTGTTCAGGGTTGCATCTCAAAGCCAGAACCTATCTCAATACCAGCAGCTCGGAAGTTTTCTGATTGGCGAAAGTAAGAATCTGGTAATCTTTTTGTTCGCATACAGCCTTGTTATTCACCGGACAATGTCCTTTGGATCTCTTTTAGCCATTCAGTATATATTAGGCCAGCTGAATAGTCCAATTTCCCAACTGGTTACATTCATTCAACAACTTCAGGATTCTAAAATATCCTTGGAAAGGCTTCAGGAAATACAGGAATTGCCCAATGAGGACGATCAAGACAAATTAGACGAAGAGTTCAATGTAACTAAACATGATATTGTCGTTAAAGACCTAACTTATTCATACCCCGGTGAGGGAGTTAAGTCAACAATTGATGGAGTATCTTTCACCATCGAAGAAGGTAAAATTACGGCCGTTGTTGGTGGAAGCGGAAGTGGGAAAACCACATTAATTAAAATCTTACTTAAGTATTACGACAACTACAAAGGAGCAATACTTGTAGGAGGGGTAAATGTTCGCCATGTAACCTCAACTGAATGGAGAAAGCAGTGTGCAACGATTTTGCCAGAAAGTTTTATTTTTCATACCACGATCGCTCGAAATATCGCACTTGGTTTTCCGTATCCTGATTGGATGAAACTTCGATTAGCTTGTGAATATGCAAACCTCTTAAGCTACATTAATAGCCAACCTATGGGTTTTAACACAATCGTAGGAGGGGAAGGAGTAGGCTTAAGTCAGGGACAACGACAGAGGCTACTAATTGCGCGTGCCATTTATAAGGATGCGACGTTCGTATTCTTTGATGAGGCAACCAATGCTTTAGACGCAAAAAATGAGCATTTAATTGTTGAAAACTTAAGAAAGTATTTTGAAGGAAAAACAGTTCTTATTTCAGCCCATCGACTAAGCACGATAAAGGAGGCCAATAAAATACTAGTTCTTGATGATGGGAAAATAGTAGAACAAGGCACCCATTCAGAACTACTCTTAAAAAGAAAATATTATTATGATTTAATCAAACATCAATTATAGAGACTGTGCAAATTAATATAACCGAAGCCAATAAAAATGAAAGAAAGCAAGCGACAAGTCTGCAATCGTTTGATGATTTAATAAAGATCTATCCAAGTAATCTGGCAAAGAACGGGCTATTGATTATTTCTATTCTATTTGTTTGTAGTGCCTTCCTTTTAGCGGCTATTTCAAGAGAGAGAGTCTCGACTGTAAAAGGAATAATTTTTGCAACAAATGCGACGACCGTAGTCCGTGTACCTGTTGACGCAAGAGTAAAAAAAATTTGTGTTACTGAAGGACAGACTGTATCCCGGAATGATGTCATTTACATACTCGAAATTTCAAATGCATTTAATTTGAGGTTTGACTCTGTCGAAAGAGAGATAATGGTTAAAGCGCCATCAGCTGGCATCATAGAAGGTGCTAAATTTATATTGGTGAATCAGATCATTACTAAAAATGAAAATCTGTGTTACATTATACCGTTAAAAAATGACTATTTAATTAAAGCTTGGGTAAAAAGTGATGAGTTAATTAACTATAAGTTAAACGCTCCTTTGATTGTCAGCCTCGACATTAATAAAAGCGGAAACACTTTATTAATGGAAGGAAAAGTCACTTTCGTCGCTAGGAAATTGATTAACAATCGACACCGAATGATCATCACTTTCAAATATCCCGTTCCGAGTGGTGCCGCGAGAAGCCTCCCATCACTAGATGATCTGCCTGTGGAATTGACGCTAAGAACCAAAACTAACAGTTGGACAAGTAAAATGGGTGGTGTCAGATCGGAGTTAATGAAAATTTGAAATTAAGCTACTTAAGTCTTCTACATTATAAATATTTGGAAGTTTATACTCGAAAAAAATAATTGTTGGTGTAGATTGAATTTGATTTTCCTTACACCACGCTTCATGCGCTTTAAAAAGCAATGCACCATCTAGAGGTTTTTTAGGAAGCGGATATTTATGAGTTAATAATTTAAAATCCCTTTTCTGAAACCAAAATTCTAATGCTTTTTCAAATTGAACAATGTCTTCAGAAAGTGATAACAAATAGGAAGAAACGTCACTCCCTTTTAAAGAGCCACTATTTCCACTTCCACTGAATATTACCCCTGGATTTAAGGCAATAGGACTGGATTGTTGGATGGTTGATAATACCAAGTGTGCCTTTGAACATGCTTCACAAAAAGGACTTATGACGCTTATTATTTTAGGTGTCTCCTTTTGTGATGTAATAGCTATTTTCAACCCTCCTTTGTCAAAACGTTGTGATAATTTACTATTAAATATTAAGTCAGTTATAACGGGATTACGCTTCAAAGTAAGCAGCTCTAAGCGCATTTGCTTCTCTCTAGCAACCACCTCGATAGTCCGCTTTAAAAGAAACCAAACACATAGTACGCTAATTATAATAATTAAAATGCTAGTTAAGAATGTAAAATCTGTCAGCCTAAAGACGTCTTTGAAATTTGATATCTTGACTGTAAAAAGAATTAATGTAGATTCTAATACAAGGCATGCCGATATACCTAGACAAATTGGGCACCACCTTTTAACAATCATACCCTGATAAGCAACTGATCCGATGCTTATAAAAACACCTACTATTGAAGAGATGACGAAAAGATGCAACAGCTCATCGATATGTCGATTTACAAGTGCCGCTTCGACCATTAACGGCGTTAATAAAAAGTACAATACACCTATTTCTGAGAGCGAAACATTTTTCATCAGTGTATTTAGTTTTGAGTTTGTAACCGCCTCGCAATCGAATTTTACTCCCGACGAACATAGCTTGTCCACTATGGCGAATTTAAAGCCTTGTTCCTTTAGATACTGAAGCCCGCTTAATAAAAGGCCTGCTCCTTTTAAAATAAGTAATCCGGCTATTACTACGGTCGGTGCATTAAGGGACACAAATATGAACATCGCAAAAAGTAACGCAATAGATACTTCGGTTTTTTTCTTGCTAATTGAATTAACTACCTTAAAATAACTTGCTTTATAGCTTAGATCATTTAGTACAAATAAAACATGCGACCAATTTTCCTTAAACTTCTCAATTTCTAATTTCACTAGACCGGTTGTAGGCGTGTAGTACTGTGCATAGTCCTCGTTGATTTCCGTCAGCAAGAAAAACGAATTAGTCTTGAAATGCCCTACAGCCGGGAGAGGCAATGTCAGAAGTTGGTCGATTCGTGCCCTGATGCTCATGTTTTTAATACCTAAACTGTTGAACGAATCAGATAGCGCAGCAAAGCTCGGGTAGTTGGGATGTGAGAGTAAAAGGTTGCTTAAGTCTTCCTTGTTAAGGTCTAAACGTTTTGCTTCCGATAGCCGTTCGGTTATAATAGCAAGATTTCGATCAAGAGGTCGCATAGATAGTTATTAGGTTTATAAGCGTAAGGTTGATTTGTTTTGATAAAAACGATGAGTTTTATTAAAATGTAAGCTTTAAATAAAAAAAATTTGATTGGTAAAGAAAAATCTCTTAAAAATTGTAAGGGCCTGAATTTCTAATGCCGTTGAAAAAATCCGTAACTAAAGATAACCGATTGAGGATGTGATGGGCATGAACGATTACATCGACATAGGAGTTTTTAGCACTGACAAAAAACATAAAAACGGGCGTACACAGGCTAGCTTACGCTATTTGCGGAGGTGCAAGTTTAAGCGTGGGAATCATGAACTGACCTTTACCGTTAAGGGAAAACCCAAAACTCTGGCCATCGATCCATTTGGCTATCTGATTGACCGGGATCCACATGACAATCTGAAGAGTCTTGAATGATGTTTATGAGACTTTTTTTGCTGACTGTTTGTAGACGATGTTTATAAACACTTTGAAAAGAAAGACTTAAAGAACATCGCAGATAGTTTCAAACTGGGCAATTAGATAGTCGTTCAATACTATTTATCTTACATTTCATTCTGAATAAAAGCCACAATTGTGATCGGTAAATAAGAATACACGATTTTTGGTAAGTAAGACTACACAACTTTCGGCAAGAATGCTGCTGAGAAATCGGTAAGAATGAATACATAGTTCATCTTTTGGGGAAAGCCCCCAAAAGAAACTATAGCCTTGGTTGTCCACTACAACAACCGGGTTATTATGAACTATGATTTAAGCAGACTTATGACCTACCATCTCGTCCACCAAATGGACAGTGAAGGATTTTCGACCAAGAAAATTTCAGAAAAATTTGGCATGAACTGGCGTACAGCCAAGCGCCTTCTAGCACTCAGTGAAGAGGATTTTCTGACCGAACGGGCAAAGACTCTTGGAAGGAAGAAATCTCTGGAAGCCTTTGATAGTTTCGTGAAAGAGCGCCTCGTGGAATATCCAGATACGCCTGCAGCACAGATGCATGACTGGCTGAAGGAGCACCATCCCGATTTCCCCGCTGTGAGCCAGAAGACTGTTTTTAACTTCGTTCTTTCTGTTCGCAGAAAGAACAACATCCCGAAAGTTCAGCAGATCAGGCAGTATGCCTGTGTGCCTGAACTTGCTTACGGCTGGCAGGCGCAGGTGGACTTCGGCTTTTACAACATGCAGACCACACTGGGGAAAACAAAGTAAGGTCCAGTTCTTTACTTTTGTCCTTTCCAGATCCCGGTATAAGTTCATTCTTTTTACCGAAGATCCCTTTACGTCAGAAACGGTGGCCGGCGCCCATGAGCTGGCTTTTCAAGCGATTGGCGGCTACACAGTTGAGATCGTTTATGACCAGGACCGGCTTTTTATCGTGCAGGAGAATTTGGGAGAGATCATTCTTACGTCAGCCTTCCGCAGATATGTGAGCCAGCGCGGCTTCAAAACCTACTTCTGTAGGAAGGCAGATCCAGAAAGCAAGGGCAAAGTCGAAAACGTGGTAAAGTACGTCAAACAGAACTTCCTCTATAACCGCACTTTCAAGGATTTGGAAACGCTTAATCTTGAAGCCCAGGCATGGCTGATGCGTACGGCAAACCAGCTTGAACACGGCACGACCAAAAAGATACCTGTGGAAGAATATCAGATAGAAAAGGAATTCCTAACGGCATGGTATCCCATAATTCCAGCCGAGCTCGAATTCCCTGCCTATGCCGTGCATAAGGACAACAAGATATCTTTTAAGAGCAACGTGTACAGCCTCCCCTTGGGTACTTACAAGGGCAAAGGCAGCCGTGTGCTGCTGAAGCTGGACTCAGGACAGCTCATTTTGATGGACATGGTTGAAAAAGAAATATGCCGCCATGACCTCTGCCACGGGAAGGGCCAAAAAGTGCTTTCCAGGGATCATGTCCGAGATAAAAACGGCGCTATCGAGCAAATGATGGACGAGTTCAGCGAATTAATGGAAAACAAGTTACTGGCGCTGAGCTGGGTCAGGCAGATCCGGGACGACAAACCGCGTTACATCCGCGATCAGCTTCAGTATTTGAAGGACACGGTGGCAGGACTGGATACCCATACGGCTACTGAAGCCCTGAATTATGTGAGCCAGCATCAAATCGTTAGTGCCGCAGATTTCAAGGCGGTAGCCGAGGCAATTGTGCGAAAGAATACGAAACAGATCCTCGAAGATCCTAAGATCATCCAGCTCAATCCACTGAGCGGCCAGCAGCGACTGAGTCCTGATCTAGCACCCGAACAAAGCAGTGCCATGACCTACGACATCTATTTCACAACCAACTAATCAAATCACAATGAAAACCGAATCTCAAAAGCTGGAAATCAAACAGCTATGCACCAAATTTATGTTAACAGGCATTGGGCTCAACTTGGAAACCATCGTTTCAGATGCCGAAACGAAGGGTACTGGGTTCATGCAGTTCACGCTTGACCTGTTACAAAACGAGGCCTCTCATCGCCAAAGAAAAGCCGAGGCGAAAAGAACAGTGGCCGCAGGCCTGCCTAGAAATAGCAACCTGGGGCTTTACGATGCTGAGAAAAATGGGCTCAAGACATCCCGACTGGCGCAGCTGAGGGAACTGAACTGGATAGACCAACTCTTCAATGTGGTCATGATGGGCCCGTCAGGCACAGGAAAAACGTTCCTTGCAGCTGGCCTGGCAAAAGATGCTGTGAGCGCTGGTTATAAAGTCTACTTCAGAACCATGGAAGAAATTACAAACACCCTTAAAACTAAGGACTTCGTAAAGTCGCAGATGACAGAATACAAAAAATTACTGAAGGCAAATCTTCTGGTACTCGATGATGTAATGCTTTTTCCACTAGAAAAGAATCTGGCTATCAGTTTCTTTAACTTTATAAATCACATCTATGAATCGACATCGATCGTCATTACTACCAACAAGAAGCCCACGGAATGGGCCAAAATGCTGGATGATGAAGTCATAGCTACTGCACTCCTCGACCGACTTTTGTATCGGTGCGAAGTGATAAATCTGACAGGCGAAAGTCACCGGCTTAAAAACAGACAAACATTCCTTGAGGCCTAAAAAAATGCCTTACTTTGAACGAGAACTATGTATTCATTCTTGCCAAAAGTTCTGCACTCATTCTTACCAAAAACATTGCAGTTTTAATTACCGGCTACACCAATACAGCAGTATCCCCATTTTTTATTACGAGAAGTTAAACTTGATGGTTTCACTTTCTAATAAAATGTGACAGTCACATTTTAATCTGGTAAAATAAACGATTAGAGTCGAGGCAAGTGCTCAATACTATGGCCTGAAAAAATAAGCTACACTCCAAATGTTGACCAATGAGCTGGCGGGAGTGGGGCTTGAGTGTTAGAATAATAGGTCATTAGTTTAAAACGATCGTGCTGACCTTTAATCAGGGTAATACTGGTTTAGATGACCTAATTTAATGTTATGCGTCCGTTATTACCGCTATTGGTATCAGTATTAGCAGCTAAGCAAGCCAACAAATATAGATTGGATGGCAAACAACTATATAGTGTCGGTCTATAAAGTCGCCAAGTTCGCAGTTTGTCTCGTATTTCCCAGGCTAGATTGTGTGAGCAGGTCATCAAGGCCTGGCAACCGCCCGGAATGTTAATAATCTAAGCTAAGATGTGAATATCCTCCGATTTTTCTCCGTTTTGTAGCACACCTCACCCCCAGCCTTCATTTTTCAAACTTCTAAGCGCCTCTTTATAACCCTAATCGCGCAAGGGCAAGGGCGGTCATCACCCGGAAGTTGTATCCCAGAACACTCCACATAACTTTCTGCTGGAAATGCTCCCATCCCTTCCAGTTGCACCGGGCGATATGAAATCCTCGCTTCAAATTTGATATGACAGCCTCGATTCCTGAGCGCCATTTCTTTAGCCGGGTCTCGATATGCTTGGTCAGCGTGCTATTTTGCATACTTCCCACGATCTTATTAAAAACAATATTCCAGATACCTTTTTTATTCGCATGGGCTAGGTTGTCTTTGCTTGCAAACCCGCCATCACATACCACGTCGCGCGGGGTGATTCCAAAGTTTTCGATCACCCGGTCCAGGGTAGGTTTGTATAGTGTCGAGTCGGCCGGGTTACCCGCCAGAACCTCGGCATCCAGGATCAGATTACTCTTTCCGGTGACCACATTTACCTTGTGTCCGAAGACCGGCTCGCGGGCACCTTTCATGATCAGGTCGGTATGCTGCTCGTAGATGGAAAAGATCTTCTCGCAGTTCGGTACCACCTGTCCTAGAATCTCTCTTTGGTGAGTCATGTGGTACACCCGGTGCATGACCGGCAGCAGTAGCTCAAGCTTCTGGCGAATCTTCTCGGCCTTCAAGTTCTCGAACTTTTTTTTTATCATGTTCGACGTCTGATTAATGGTCTTTGTGAAGTTAACCAGCTGATATTTAAATAGATCGGTGCGCTTCTCGGACTTGGTATTGTTTATCTTGAAGTATGTTTTCTTCGCGCTTTTGATGTAACTGCGGCATGACAAGGTGTCTACTTCCTTTTGAAGGTGCTCGAACAGTCGGTGGCTTTCCTTGATGCAGTCCCAAACCAGGGAGTTGTTTGTTGGGTAATGAATATTGGATTCGATGGTAGTCGTATCCTGACGCAGCTTCTGTACATCTTCCAGGCCATTTGCTATGGCAATCTTATCAATCTCCATCAGCAGTTTCTGCAGCGAGGACGCTTTGATGCGGGAGATGTATTTCTGGAACAGCTGGAAGCTGAACGGGCTTCTGGTGTCCAGCTGAAGAAAAGCGGCACAGATTCTAGAGTCCACTTGAGCATCTTCGAGCTCACGGTAATCATAGCCTTTCATCTCCTTAAAAATTGCCGCCCGCATGATTTGTTCCACGCTCGGTACATCGCCCCGGCCGAAGCCACTGGAAACCTCTTTTTGAATGATGTCGCCCGCGACAACCGACAGCAGTTCAGGATGCATTTCTAGCAATGAATCAATCAGACCAAACTCCGGATTATTCGCCCAATTGGTCTTCTCAAATTTCAAACTCAGAGTCGTAAAAAGCTTCATATTGCCAGTAAAGTGACTTAATCATCCTAAAATAGCAAAAGAGAAATAGCTTAAAGACCCTTTAAATGCCTTATTTTTAAACATTTACACATTATAGACAGACTCTATATAATGTTCATATGTTCGTAGGAGCCTTCAGTCTTCTTTAAATTTATAAAATGAGTCCATCAAGTTTACGATTAAAACCTTTTCTCCGTTGGGTAGGAGGTAAGTCGTGGCTAAGCAAGCATTTACAGCAGCTTGACAACCTAATTTTTGAAAATTACCATGAACCATTCCTGGGGGGAGCTGCTACTTTCTTTTATCTCAGATCTGAGAGAAAGTCATACTTATCAGATTTAAACCCTGAATTGATAAATGCGTATTTAGCTGTTAGAGATGACCTATCTTCTGTTATTAAGGTCCTTAAAAAGTTTGAAAATAATGAACAGTACTATTATCACATTAGAACCAAAAGATTTGATAGTTCAGTCGAGGACGCTGCAAAGTTCATTTACCTCAATCAAACATCTTTTAATGGGATCTATCGTGTGAATCTTAAAGGTGAGTATAATGTACCGTATGGTTTTAGACTCAAAAACTTTTTAGACGAAGCGCATTTGCATGAAGTGAGCCTAGTATTGAAAAATGTAGAGTTATCAGTTGCGGATTTTGACATCGTTAAACAAAATTTGTCTCCTGCGGACTTGGTGTTTCTTGATCCTCCATATACTGTATCCCACAATAATAATGGCTTTATCAAGTACAACGAAAAGCTTTTTTCGCTTGATGATCAATATAGGTTGAAAAAGCTTGTTGACTACATATCCGCGACAGGGGCATTTTATATTCTAACGAACGCAGCACACTACAAAATAAAAGAAATATTTGAAAGTGACAGTAGCGTTTACAAAGTAGGCCGAGTCAGCCTCATCGGAGGACTTAATGCTCAACGGGGTAATATCAACGAGTTAATTTTCACAAATATTGATAAATTAATGGACCCAGCTGTCGAACCATAGTGAAATTTCTTTAAATTATCACTAGTGTAACAATTACTTAATAATAACACTATTTACACATAATTGCTTATATTCATGGTATGGCAAAAGAGGCACTACCACTTCTAGCAACTGAAGACCAAATGCAGGAATTACTTGTTATGCGTCGCTCTACAAAAATTGAAAAACGATATAGTCAGCGGGCAGAAGTTATTCT
>JAABUX010004498.1_pt1 | contig 17626 bp, 9 predicted proteins | sample 5561851 | NCBI WGS metagenome assembly JAABUX01 (sample SAMN10711883, study PRJNA513361) | rock metagenome | isolation source: Antarctica rocks | place: Antarctica: Victoria Land, Richard Nunatak red sandstone | collected 2016-01-03 | reverse complement strand
GCTCCACCAGCTCGGTCGCCTACAGCCCCGACGCCCACGGCCGCCTCTTGCAGGAGACGCCCGGCGACGCCGGCGTCGCGGGCAGCCTCTACCACTACGACGGCAACGACAACCTCAGCGAGGTGGATCAGAGCATCAACCTGCACACGATCCAGACGCCGGTCATCACCTACGTCTACTCCCCTACCACCGCTCCCGGCCCCTGGCTGCCCAACGAGGTGGTCTCCGTGACCCACAACGGCGACTACCCTCTGGGCAACCCGGGCACGACCTCCTACGCCTACGACAACGCGGGCAATGCCGTGTCCATCGCCTACCCCGACGGCACGGGCGACGCGCTGAGCTACGACGCGGCGGCGCGCCTGGTCGCGATCCAACGCTCGGACGGCACGGGGTTGAGCATCGGCTACAACGCGCGCGGCTTGCGGGCCAGCTACACCATCACGCGCACGGGGCAGACCGCGCCCCTGTTTGCCGAGACCTTCACCTACCGGGGCGGCCAGGTGGGTCAGGTCGTGGTCACGGGCACCGCGCTGACCGCGCCGCTGACGCAGACGTACCTGTACCGGCCCGACGGCGCGCCCCTGGAGTTGCTCCAGCGCCTGGGGAGCGGGCCTATCCAACGGTACTGGTACGTGGTGGACGGCAAGGGCGACGTGCGCAAGGTGATCGACGGGGCGACGGGCGCGGTGGTCTGCGTCTACGCTTATGACTCCTGGGGCAAGCCGCTGTTCGGACCTCAACAGGAAGAGATCGGGGGGCTGCACCAGCCGCTGCGCTACCGGGGCTACTGGTACGACGGCTGGGGCACGGACACCACCGGCGCCTGGGACTCCGGTCCGTGGCGCTGGTATGCCTTGCCGGCGCGGCCGTACGACCCGGACCTGAAGCGGTTCTTGCAACCGGACCCGTCGAGCCAGGACGGGGTGCGCTCGTACGTGTATTGCCACGACGCGCCGCTGGACTGCGCCGACCCCAGCGGGCTGGTCAGCCAGGCCACCACACCGGGGGGCGAGGGGGGCAACCCGAGCGGGGCCACGCCCAACCTGCCCGACCTCTCCATCCAGCAGGCCGAACAGGTTGCCAGCGTCCTCGAAGGACCTCCATCAGCCAGTGTAGCATCGGCCGTGTCCGCAGACGCGATGGCGTCTGAAGGCGATGCGGCCACGACAGAGGTGTCCGCAGGAAATGCGGACGTTGCACGGCAGCCTCGCACGGCACAGGAGGCCCGAGATACGCCCGGTGTAGCGTTCGGGGGAAACAACCTGCCGGCTGTCGAGGCGGGACAGCAATGGTTGGCTAACAAGGCGGAATATGCGGGTCGTATTCCGGGGCAGATAGCAGCTCAGATGCGGGGCGTACGATTCACCAGTTTCAGCAAGTTCCGCCAAGCATTCTGGAACGCGATCGGCGAGGACCCCGAGCTTGCAGGGCAATTCGCGCCTGGGAATAGGGGAAACATGGCGAAGGGTAAAGCTCCGAAGGCACCCAGCCCCTTCCAATACGTCTCGGACGAAGGTCATACGACGGTGGAGTATACCTTGCACCACTACACGCCGATCATCGATGATTTCTCCGGCGTCTACAATCTGGACAACATCGTGATCGTGAACCCCTTGCAACATAATCGCATCCACTACGGAGAGTAGCGCGTGTGAAAGCACCTGGTTGACCATGGCTGGTGGCGTATCATCTGCCGTTGGCGAACGAAAAAGACAACAGCGCGTTCATCCACCGAGGCAGGCGAATGGCGCAGCGTCCATAGGGGACCGATACGAAAGAGGAGGCATGTGTGACGTTGGATCGGGACAAGATTGAGAAGGAAGATCTCACGAAGAAGCTTCGGGACGGTCATGGCACGACGGAACAGGCTGAGCAATGGCTTGCCCAGTTGAGAAAGGTTGATCCGTTCTTCGACTCATCCGACTATATGTTGCAACTAGAGACCGGCGTCGAGGCACGGAGAATCCAGGACGAATTGACTACACAAATGGGCGAAAGGCTCACCAAGGAACAACTAATCGACCTGGTTCGGAGGCTCCAACGAGCGGATGGAACCTCTGCGGAAGACGAAGCATGGCTCAATCTACTCATGCGGAATCTCCCTCATTCTGACGTGAGTGACCTGATCTACTACTCGGACCCCGAACTGAGTCCCGAAGAAGTCGTTGAGCAAGCATTGCGCAACTCCTCGAAGCAGTGATCAATAAACCTTACCTGTGACAAGGGAAGATGCTGGCCTATCTCGACCATAACAAGATCAGGTGCCTACACCTGACCTTGCTACTCCTCTTTCTATCGTCATTGGTCGACAACAGTGCTGGTCAACCATTAGCATCAACGGTGGAAGCGCAGGTGACGTCCTTGCATAAGAAATCGCCGTGGCCGATGTAGAGGACTTAATCAGCGCGTTCGACGCACAACAACCGACGGACGTGCGAGGCCAAGAGTACGGCGGCAAGATCGACATCGTAAAGGAGGTGGAACGGAGTGATGATGCACGTGTCCTGCCATTCCTACTCCGTGTCGCAACGGACGAACACGAGTACGATCTCGCGCGCATGGAAGTACTCACGGATCTTAGGTTGAGAACGTACGCCAATGACGACGACCGCCTGACGGTCGGACGGGCAGTGATGAGCATCCTTCTTCTCCCCGATCCGGACGACGATGTTCGCAATTACGCGGCCATTGCGATGAGGCGATTTATGGACGTGCCAGGGGCTCTCGATACGATCCAAGCGGTCGTGCTCGATCAACAAGAAGGTCCTGTGATACGTCATAGTGCGTTTGGATCAATGCGCCGCCTTGGTCCAACCAATCAGACCATCGATATCATGCGCGCACTCACTCACGATAGCGAGTTTGCCAAAAGTGCGTCGCATATTCTCTCGGAGTGGGGAGCCGCGTAGAATGTCCTGCTAGACTTCATTATGCAGCAAGAGGCGCGAGGTCAGTAGGAGATTAATTGCCTACCAATGGGTGAGACCAGCGTTTGGCCACGAGGCATGCGCGTCGTGTGCGTCTTTATCGGGCTATGCACACTCGGCATAGCGCAGTGCTCGCAGTGGATGAGCGGCGGCAGCGGGCAGGCCGGGAGCCAACACGTCACCTATGACTACGAGCCGGGCACGACGCAACTCGTCACTATGACCGTTGCCGCGCACACCAACGCGCCCCTGACCACGGTGTTCGGCTACAGCGGGGCCCTGCTCACCAGCGTCACGACGCCCTACACGCAAGCGGTCCACACCTGGTCCATCGGCTACGACGGGCTGGGGCGCGTCACTGCTATCACCAGTCCCATCGCCGCGGCCGACCAGCCCGTGGTCACGCGCTTCGCCTACAACACAGGTCAGGGCCAGACCATGGTGACCGCGGGCGATGGCACGGGCGCCGCGCTGCCGCTCACGTACACCCTGGGCACCCAGGGTGAGCCGATCAGCGTCACCGACGCGCTCGGCCACGGCACGGCGTACGCCTACGATGGCGACCATGACGTGACCCGTCGTACCGACCAGAACGGGCAGACCACGACCAGCCACTACGCCTACGTCGGCGCGGCGGGGAGAGTGGGCCTGCTCACGGAGACGGACGCCCCGTCGATTGTGGCTTACGGCCCCGCTGGCCCGACGCTCCCGGTCACCACGACCTATCGCTACGACCCTACCACGTATGACCTCCTGGAGCGGGACAGCGCCGAGGGCGGCCGCACCGTCTACAGCTACGACGGGACGCGCCACCGCGTGATCGCCGTGATGGACGCTCTTGGACCGACGGTCCCGGTGGGGTGCCAGGCGGCGCAGGTGGCGCAAGCGGCGCAGGTGGCGCAGGCGGCGCAGGTAGCGCAGGCGCTGCGGGCGCCGCGGCGTCTGGGCGCCGCGGCAACGCTTGTGGTACGCCCCGCCGACAGCGGTCCCGGGTGCGCGCCGACCGGCGACCACTGGCGGGGGACGCTCTATGCCTACGACGCGCGGGGTCAGCTCGTCGCGGCGACCGACGGGCGCGGCGTCTACGTCGGAGACACGACGGGTGGCCAGACGCCCACCGCGTCGCTCAGCCCCAACCCGTCGGTGGCCGCGACGCGGTCCTACACCTACACCGCGGCGGGCGACCTGCAGTCCGTGAGCAGCCCGCCGATCACGACGCTCAACCCGACGGGCACAGGACAGACGACTGGCCCCGTCGTCACCACCTACGGCTCCGACGCGGACGGCAACCGCACCAGCGTCACCTCGCCCAACGGCTACCGCACCACCCTCTCCTACGACCATCTGGGCCGCCTGACCCAGGCCGCGCAGCCGAGCGTCAAGCTCTGGGATGGCAGCACCCAGGCCCCGACCGCCTCCCTCACCTACGACGGCGAGGGCAACGTGACGGGCGCCACCGACGGCGCGGGCGACCCCACTACCCGTGCCTACGACGCCCTGGGCCGCCTCCTTAGCAGCAAGAATGCGATCAACGAGACGACCGTCTTCACCTACACGGCCACGCGGCTCTCGCAGGTCAGCACGCCCGCCGGGAACACCACCTCCTACGCGTATGACCTGGCGGGACGACCGGCAGGGACGACCGACCCCATGGGTACCCTGACCCAGTATGGCCTCGATCCCGTGGGCAACACCGTGGCCCTGACCGTGCCCCTGGGCGCGCCAGGGGCCAGCAGCGTCGAGATGCGCACCTACGACGCTCTCAACCAGCTCTCGACAGACACGGTGGGCGGCACGGGCGAGGTGAGCCCCACCCTGTCCCAGACGACCTCGTCCTACTACGACCGTGACGGCAACCTGGTACAGCAGCAAGCGCCCAACGGCGACGTGACCTACCGCAGCTATGACTACGCGGATCGGCCGCGGGCGGTCACGGTCTACCCCGGCACGCAGAGCGCGCCGCCCGGCTCCGTGCCCCTGGCGGCCAGCCAGACCTTCGCCCTCGACGACGCCAACAACCTGATCGACCAGCTCGACTTCAACCAGCGCGACCATGCCTCTACCTTCGACGGGGCCAGCCGGGTGACGCAGCGCGTGGACCGCTACGTGGGCCAGGCGCAGGGCCAGGCCCCCGGCGCGATCACCACGCTGCTGGGTTACGACCCCAACGGCAATCTGCGCGCCCTCAGCCGCAGCGTGAGCGGCGTGGCCGGGACACAGGCGTACACCGCGACCTACAACGCGACGGACTGGCCGGTCACGGGGGACGACGGGCAGGGTGCGACGGCCGACGGCTACGACGCGGCGGGGCGGCTGCGCACGCAGAGCCTGCTGGGCGGGAGCGCGGCGCTGACCGCCACCCTCGACGCGGCGGGGCGCACGACGCGCCTCGACGTCGGTGCCGTCGTCGCCACCCCCACACCTCCGCCGAGCGCGCCGTTCGACCTGCGCCCCGCCTACAACAACGCGGGGATCAGCGCCGACGGCGCGGGCGGGGGCGACCTGGACGGCGGGGGCTACAGCTATTCGGCGCAGGCCCTCGCGGCAGCGGGCCTGACCCCCGGCGGGACGGCCGTCTACGGCGGGGTCACGTTCAGGTGGCCGGACGCCGCGTCCGGCGCGCCGGACAACGTGGCGGCGCGGGGCCAAACCCTCACCCTGGGCACGCCCGCCGCGGGCACGACGCTGGGCGTCTTGGGCGCGGCGGTCAGCGGGAACGCTGCGGGCCTGGGCACGGTCACCTACGCCGACGGGAGCACACAGGCGTTCCAGCTGGGCCTGACCGACTGGGCGACCGGGCAGCCGGGCTACGGCGACGCGGTGGCGGCCACGCTGTCCTACCGCAACGACATCGGCGGCCAGCCGGACACCCGGCCCATGTACGTGTTCTCTCTCGCCGTGCCGCTACGGGCGGGCACGGCCGTGGTCAGCGTCACGCTGCCCGACGAGGGGCGGCTGCACCTCTTCGCCCTGGCCGTGGCCACGGTCCCGCCCCCGCCGAGCGTCTCGGTCGACCTACGGCCCGCGTACAACAACGCGGGGATCAGCGCCGACGGCGTGGGCGGGGGTAACATGGACGGCGGCGGCTACAGCTACTCGGCGCAGGCGCTGGCCGCGGCGGGCCTGAGCGCGGGCGGGACAGCCGTCTACGGCGGGGTCACGTTCCACTGGCCGGACGCCGCGTCCGGCGCGCCGGACAACGTGGCGGCGCGGGGGCAGACGCTGACCCTGGGCACGCCCACGGCGGGCGCGACGCTGGGGGTGCTGGGCGCGGCGGTCAACGGGGACACTGCGGGCACGGGCACCGTCACCTACGCCGACGGGAGCACGCAGGACTTTCAGCTGGGGCTGGGGGATTGGGCCAACGGGCAGCCGGGCTTCGGCAACGGGATCGTGGCCGCGATGTCCTACCGCAACGACGCCAGTGGCCAGCCCGACACGCGGCCCATGTTCATCTTCTACGCGGGCGTGCCGCTGCAGGCGGACAAGGCCGTGGCCAGCGTGACGCTCCCCGACCAGGGCCAGCTGCACCTCTTCGCCCTGGCCCTCAGCCTGCCGCCCGCCACGGACACGGCGGCGCCCATCGTCCCGGCCACGGCCAGCCTGTTCGGCTACACCCCCGACGACGTCCCGTACACCGCGACCCTCGGCGCGGGCACCAGCATGGCCGTGGGCGAGACACGCCTGCACGACGCCAATGACCGCCTCACGCAGCTCTCGTGGTCCAACGCCCCGCTAGTCGGTCCTCCCGTGGCCGAGACCTACGCCTACAGCTACACGCCGCAGGGCCGCACGTCCATTTACGTGATCGAGTCGGGCGGCAACGGGGTCAGCGGTGGCTCGGTCAGCTCGGTCGCCTACAGTCCCGACGCCCACGGCCGCCTCTTGCAGGAGACGCCCGGCGACGCCGGCATTGCGGGCAGCCTCTACCGCTACGACGGCAACGACAACCTGACCGAGATCGACCAGAGCACCAACCTGCACACCATCCAGACGCCCGTCATCACCTACGTCTACTCCCCCACCACTGGCCCCGCGCCGGCCAACGGGCTGCCCAACGAACTGCTCTCCGTGACGCACAACGGCGACTACCCGGGCGGCATCCAGGGGACCACTGCCTACGCCTACGACAATGCGGGCAATGCCGTGTCCATCGCCTACCCCGACGGCACGGGCGACGCCCTGAGCTACGACGCGGCGGCGCGCCTGACGGGCATCGTGCGCTCGGACGGGACGGGGTTGAGCATCGGCTACAACGCGCGGGGCTTGCGCGCCAGCTACGCCATCACGCGCACCGCGCCGCTCTTCGCCGAGACCTTCAGCTACCGGGGCGGCCAGGTGGGCCAGGTCGTGGTCACGGGCACCGCGCTGACCGCGACCCTGACGCAGACCTACCTGTACCGTCAGGACGGGACGCCGCTGGAGTTGCTCCAGCGCCTGGGGAGCGGGCCTATCCAACGGTACTGGTACGTGGTGGACGGCAAGGGCGACGTGCGCAAGGTCATCGACGGGGCCACGGGCGCGGTGGTCTGCGTCTACAGCTACGACTCCTGGGGCAAGCCGCTGTTCGGCCGGCAGCAGGAGGAGATCGGAGGGCTGCACCAGCCGCTGCGCTACCGGGGCTACTGGTACGACGGCTGGGGCACGGACATTACGGGGACGTGGGACGTGGGACGCGGGGCCGTGGCGCTGGTACGCCTTGCCTGCGCGGCCGTACGACCCGGACCTCAAGCGGTTCCTGCAGCCGGACCCGTCGAGCCAGGACGGGGTGCGCTCGTACGTGTACTGTCACGACGCGCCGTTGGACTGCGCCGACCCGAGCGGGCTGCTGAGCCAGGACACGACGCCGGGCGGCGAGGGAGGCAACCCGAGCGGGGCCACGCCCAACCTGCCCGACCTCTCCATCCAGCAGGCCGAGCAGGTTGCCAGTACACGTTGGCTGAAATACCTTGGCGGTACGTGTGGGCTGCCAAGACACTTCAGTGTCCGTCGTTTGCCATGCGACTTCAGTCGCAGGTTGTCGTGGGAACGCAAACGTATCTACGCCAAGCTGTACTAGCGTCCTCGAAGGGCCTCCGACCGCGAGTATAGATCCTGCTCTCCCAACAGGCGATGCAGCAGAGACGGTAGGAACAACAGCAGGTCGATCGCGTCTTCCTCTCCGTCAGATGAGCTAGCACCGGCACTCACCGCGTCCGACATACATTTCATCGTCTACAACTTATCGTTCGCGTGAATTGGCAGGCAGTTTGAGGATGGGGCGTGATGCGGTAGAGTCGAGGCATGATCGAGACACGGGACATCACGACGAACAGAATGATGACCTGCCGTTAATGACTAATGGCTAACGGCTAACAACTAATCCGAGGTACATATGCTCTTCCGTCCGGCCCGCGCGTCCGACCTCGACGAGGTCTGTGCGCTCCTGGCAACGGCAAATGAGGATGCCGGCCATGTCCGCGCCCTCCTGCTAGCCGACCCAGGCTTCGATCCGGGCCAGTTCCGCCTGGCCTGGACGGGCGGCCGCATCGTCGCCTGCGCCAAAATGTATCCGCGCCTGCTGTGTATGGACTCCACCACTGTCGCCGTGGGCGGCATCGCGCATCTGTATACCGACCCGTCCCTTAGGCGGCAAGGATTGGCCTCCACGCTCCTGGTAGAATGCCTGACCGCGATGGACCAGGCAGACCTGACGCTGGCCATCATCACCGCGCCGCCCCGCGCGTTGTACACCCGCCTGGGCTGGCAGACGCTGACGGAAACGACGCTACACCTGCCGCCTGATGCCCTGAACTGCGCGCCTGGGAGCGTGGAGAGCGTGGAGAGCGTGGAGAGCGTGGAGAGCGTGGAGAGCGCGGAGAGCGTGGAGAGCGCGGAGAGCGCGGAGATCATGGGGGCCGCGGAGGGTACGGCGACGCTGTTCCCGACGACGGGTGTGAGCGGGAACACACCTGTGCCTATGCCGGACACGCTCCGCGTTCGCCCTATCGAGGAGCGTGACCTTGACGGACTGCTGGCGCTGCACCAGGCGGCCAATTGTGGCCGCATCGGCAGCGTGCTGCACGATGCGGATGGTCTCACCCATCACCTTGCCGTGCTTTACCTGCGCGGGATGACCCTGCTGGTGGCGGTCGAGCAGACGGGCGCGGTGGTCGGCTTCATTGCGGCCCAACCGCTCGGCAAACAGGTCGAGGTGGTCGAACTATTGCTCTCCTCGCGGACCAGCCAGATCTGGCGCGCGCTGCTGTGCGGCGTCGCCGCCGCGGCGCCCGATGCCGTCATCATGCGCTGCGGCCTGCCCGCCGACGACCGGCGCGTCGTGCGCGACGCGTTGGGCCGGCACGTCCACGTCCGCGAACGGCGCGACCTGCTGGTACGCGTTGTCGACCCCGTTCGCCTGCTGCGTTGCCTCGCCGCCACGTTGGAGTCGCGCGTGTTACGCGCCGGGCTACTGGCGGATCTGACGGTCCGCTTCGGTCCCTTACAGGGGGGCGTCGCGCTGCGCCTGCATGGCGCCTCCATCAGCGTGACGCGCCCGGGTCCGACGGACCGCTACGTCGTGCCCGCGTCAGTCTTCCTTGCCCTACTCTTCGGCGTCGAGCACGCGCGCGACGACCTCGACGCGCTGGCGTTGCCAGGCGAGGTCCGTCACGCCCTTACCCGGCTCTTTCCCCCGCAAGACTGGATATTTTGGCGGTCGGAAGCTTTCTAATGTCCAATCAAGAGAATCTTCCTCCTCATGGTTCAGAAAGCGGTACCGTTCGGTATAAAATAAGATGGACCGCATCGTCAAGACATATCTTCCGCGAGAGGACCTAGAATAAAATGGAACCATTCGACAACCAGAACGGATCGAACGACATCCAGAGCCCGCCTGGCTACGATCAGAGCCAACCCAGTTCCACGCGGAGCCAACCGGCCTACGATCAGAGCCAACTCGGCTACGCTCAGGGCCAACCGACCTACGGCCAGACAGGCCAGGCAGGGCCGAGCTATAGCTATGATCAGCCCACGGAGCCGCTGCGGCGCGTCCAGGTCATCCCGCATAAGGGTGTGGGGCGCGGCGCCGTCGTCGCGGCGCTGTTGCTGGGCACGGTTGGCGGCGGTATCGCCGGGAGCATTGCTGGTCGTGCGCTGGCCTCGTCCAACGCGCAAAGCGGCACGGCAGCGCCGGCGTTCACCACGCCGCAGCAACCGGCAGGCGTGATCGCCCGCGGCAACGACGCGCCGCTCAAGCTGGTCGACACGAACAACCGCGCGGTGCAGGTGGTCAAGCAGGTCGGTCCCGCCGTGGTCACTATCGTGTCCAGCGGCGTCGATCCGCAAACCGGCGCCAGCTTCACCGCGACCGGCTCGGGCATCATCATCGACCGCACGGGCGATATCCTGACCAACGACCACGTCGTCAATGGCGGCGGTACCTATACCGTTGTGTTCAACAACAACAGCAAGGTGGCCGCGACGGTGGTGCGCGAGGACTCGGACGTCGACCTCGCCTTGATCCACGTCGACGGTCCGGTCCCCGCCTACGCGCAGTTCGGCGACAGCAAGCAGGTGCAGCCGGGCGAGACCGTCCTGGCCATCGGCAACCCGCTGGGCTCGTACAACAACACCGTGACCGAGGGCATCGTCAGCGCCGTGGGCCGTACCATCCAGGAGCCCGGCAACGGCTCCAATCCCGGCTCCAACATCTCGGGCGCGCTGCAAACCGACGCGGCAATCAACCACGGCAACAGTGGCGGTCCCTTGGTCGATCTCAACGGCCGCGTGATCGGCATCAACACGGCCATCGTGCGCGCGGGCCAGGGCTCGGGGAATGGCCAGGGGCAAGATCCCTTCGGGGGCACGTTCACCATTGACCCGTCGACCGGCGACCAGGCGCAGGGCCTCGGCTTCGCCATCCCCAGCGACACGGCGCGCTCCTTCGTCGACGGCAGCGTGCAGCGCGTGGCGCCCGGCTACCTCGGCGTCTACGCACCGTTGCTGGACCCACAAACCGCGGCCATGTATAGCCTGCCCACTGGAGCGTACGTCCGGCAGGTCTATCCTAACACACCGGCTGCGCGGGCTGGCCTGCAAGCCAAGGACATCATTACAACGGTCGACGGTCAGGCCGTCGACCAGAACCACACTCTGCAGACCGTGATCCGCACGCATCAGCCGGGGCAGACGGTCCACCTGATCGTCTTCCGCGCCGGCCGCACCCTGACCCTCAACGTCAAGCTGGCCGCGCGCCCCGCGAACGCGCAGTAAGGAGTGGCTAGTGGCTAGTGGCTAGTTTTTCTAGCCACTAGTCACTAGCCACTAATCACTTCGCCAGCAGTTGGCGCAGCACGTACTGTAGCACGCCGCCGTGGCGGTAGTAGTCGACCTCGATGGGGCTGTCGATGCGGACCACGACCTCGAAGCTGTGCTCACCGCCGTCGGCGCGCCTGGCGCGCACGGTCAGGCGCTGGCCTGGCTTGAGGCCCGCGGCGATGCCCTGGATGTCGTAGCTCTCCGTTCCGTCCAGGCCCAGGCTGGCGCGCCCCTCGTCGGGCAGAAACTGCAACGGCAGCACGCCCATGCCCACGAGGTTGCTGCGGTGGATACGCTCGTAGCTCTCGGCGATAACCGCCTTGACCCCGAGCAAGAGCGTGCCCTTGGCCGCCCAGTCGCGCGAGCTGCCCGAGCCATACTCCTTGCCTCCGATAACTAGCAGCGGGACCCCGTCCTGCTGGTAGCGCTGCGAGGCGTCGTAGATGCGCATGACCTCGCCATCGGGCTGGTGCGCCGTCCAGTCGCCCTCCTTGCCGGGCACGAGCTCGTTGCGCAGGCGGATGTTGCCGAACGTGCCGCGCATCATCACTTGGTGGTTGCCGCGCCGCGAACCATAGCTGTTGAAGTCGCGCTGCTCCACGCCGTGTTCCTGCAGATAGAGCCCGGCGGGGCTGGACTTGGGGATCGAGCCGGCCGGCGAGATATGGTCGGTCGTCACCGAGTCGCCCAACATGGCCAGCACGCGCGCGCCAGCGACATCCGAGACCGGCGCGGGCTCGGGCGAGAGGTCCTGGAAGAAGGGCGGCTCCTGGACATAGGTCGAGTCCGCCTCCCACTCGTAGATGTTGCCGGCGGGGATCGGCAGCAACTGCCAGCGGTCATCGCCCTCGAAGACGTGGCCATACTTGTCCACGAACATCTCCGGCTGCACCGATGCCTCCAGCACCGCCTTGACCTCGTCCGGCGTGGGCCACAGGTCGCTCAAGTACACCGGCTCGCCATCGGGGTCGTAGCCGATGGGCTCCTGGGTCAGGTCGACGTCGACCGAGCCGGCCAGCGCGTAGGCCACCACCAGTGGTGGCGAGGCCAGGTAGCTGGCGCGCACCTGCGGGTGGATGCGGCCCTCGAAGTTGCGGTTGCCGGAAAGGACCGAGGTGACGATCAGGTTGTTGTCCTGCACCGCCCTGGCCACCGGCTCGGGCAGCGGGCCGCTGTTGCCGATACAGGTGGTGCAACCATAGCCCACCACGTTGAAGCGCAGCGCCTCCAGGTAGGGCAGCAGGCCGGCCTTGGTCAAATAGTCCGTGACCACGCGCGACCCAGGCGCCATGCTCGTCTTGACGAAGGGCTTGACCCGCAGTCCGCGCTCGACGGCTTTCTTGGCCAGCAACCCCGCGCCGATCATCACGGCTGGGTTGGAGGTGTTGGTGCAACTGGTGATCGCGGCGATGGCCACCGAGCCGTGGGCGATCTCGACCGTCTCGCCGCCCAACGACACGGGGGCCTCGGTCGCCTTTTCGGGACCGATCACCGTGGGGTTGCTGGACTGTTGGGCCTCATTGGCGGTCCCGCCCTCCGAATCGAAGCGGCCGATGCTGTCGGTCCTCTGCACGGGCCGGGGAGCGACGGCATCGGGGAAGGCGGCGTGGAAGCTCTGGGCCACGTCGCCCAGGGCCACGCGGTCCTGCGGACGGCGCGGGCCGGCCATGCTCGGCACGACCGTGGCGAGGTCCAGCTCCAGCAGTTCGTCATACTCCGGCGCGGGCGTCTCGTCGGTGCGGAAAAGGCCCTGCTCCTTGTGGTATCGCTCCACCAGATCGATCAGCGCGGCGGGCCGGCCGGTCATGGCGAGGTAGCGCAGTGTTTCGGCGTCGACCGGGAACAGGCCGGCCGTGGCGCCGTACTCGGGGGCCATATTGGCGAGGGTGGCGCGGTCGGCCAGGCTCAGGCTGCTAAGTCCCGCGCCGCAGAACTCTACGAACTTGCCGACCACGCCGTGTTTGCGCAGTATCTGCGTCACGGTGAGCACGAGGTCGGTCGCCGTGCAGCCTTGAGGCAGGCTGCCGTGGAAGCGGAAGCCCACCACGATGGGGGTCAGCAGATAGAGCGGCTGGCCCAGCAGGACCGCCTCGGCCTCGATGCCGCCGACGCCCCAGCCCAGCACGCCCAGGCCGTTGATCATGGTGGTGTGCGAGTCGGTGCCCACCAGGGTATCGGGGAAGACCGTGGCGCGGCCATCGCCGTTCTGGGCGCGCGTGCTCACCACGCTGGCCAGGTATTCCAGGTTGACCTGATGCACGATGCCGGTGCCGGGCGGCACGACCTGGAACCCGTCGAAGGCTTGCTGCGCCCAGCGCAGCAGGGTATAGCGCTCGCGGTTACGGTCGTACTCGAGCTCGACGTTGCCGGCAAAGGCCAGGTCGCTGCCGAAGAGGTCGACCTGCACCGAGTGGTCGATCACGAGGTCGGCGCGGGCAAGCGGATTAACCTGTTGGGCAGCGCCGCCGAGGCGCGCGGCGGCCGAGCGCATCGCCGCCAGGTCGACCACGGCGGGGACGCCGGTGAAATCCTGCATCACCACGCGGGCGGGCAGGAAGGGGAACTGCTCGTTCTCCCCGCTGCCCGGCCGCCAGCGGGCCAGCGCCTCGACATCGGCGGGCGTGGCCACGCCGCCGTCGGCCTGGCGCAGCAGATTCTCCAGCAGGATGCGCACCGTCACCGGCAGCGTTTCCAGACGGGTATTGAAGCGCTCGCTGAGCGCGGAGAGTCGGTAGTAGGCGCTGTCCCCCTGGGCGGTCGTCAGCGTTGCACGCGCGCCGAAGGGATCCTGATGGTGCTGCATCGCGACATGTCTCCTCTAAGTGCATGGTGTCAGTAGTGGCTCACTCTCAAGGATAAGGCACGCGGGCCTATCGTTGCATGGGGAGCCCTCACCCCCCGACCCCCTCTCCCTGCCACGGGAGAGGGGGAGAGGACAGCGACGCGTCGATTGTGGCGAGGTTGACGTGGTCATGGATGCGTTGCAGGACACTATTCATACTTTGCTCGACGTCTCGCGCTGTCACGCGCAACACTCGGTATCCGCACGCCTCCAGAAGTTGCTGACGCTCACGGTCGCGTTCGATCTGGCTATCATGGATCGGACCGTCCACTTCGACGATCAGTGCGTGTTGGCCGTGGAAGAAATCGACGACGAACGGCCCGATAGGCTGCTGGCGGCGGAACTTGACGCCATAAGTCGACGACCGCGCAGCGATTGCCACAGCAATTGCTCGCTGGCCGTTGGCTCCTTGCGGAAATCGCGCGCCACCTCAACCATTCGTTGGTGCATCGCAGAGGTGATCGGCAAGCGTTCCGGCATATCCCCTCCTCCCATAGCCTTGCCCACGTTGTACGGCGATGGCCACGAGCCTGCGTTGACCATCTCCTGCTCCCCTCTCCCGCGCACAGGGAGAGGGGTTGGGGGTGAGGGCGTCTCCCCTCTCCCGCGCACAGGGAGAGGGGTTGGGGGTGAGGGTCTCCCTAGCGCAGCCTGGCGCGGCGCGTCTGCCGTTTGTAGAGCTTGTGGTCGATGCGCATACCGAAGACACCGACCAGCGCGATAACCACGCCCAACCCGGTCATCACCGTCGAGGTGCCGTAGGTGTCGGCCAACCAGGCCACCGTCAGCAGCGGGATAATGGGGATGGCGCCGCCGATCAGCTGCTGGATCGACCAGATGCGGCCGCGCACCTCTTCGTCGGTGCGCTCGAAGACCAGGGTCTGCGCGGGGATAGTGGAGAGGGCCATGCCCAGCCCGATCATCACCGCGATGACCATGGCCGGCACGATCAGTTCCTCATGGCGCGGACCGGTCACCACGGCTGGCAGCGCGGGCGCGGTGTGGACACTGTGGATGTGCTGGTTGATAAATCCGCCGATGCGGTTGGCCGTCCCGCTGAGGAATTTCACGACCACGGCGACCGCTCCCAGGACCGTGACGGAGATGCCCATGGTCAGCAGGCCCAGGTTGATCAGGTCCTCCTTGCGCCGCCGCGCCGCCAGGCGGCTCATAGCTAGGGCGCCGAAAACCAGCCCGGCGCCGGCCGGCAGGAGGAGGATCCAGGCCTGATCCTCCTTGAGGTTGAAAGTGTCGTGGACGAAGATCAGGCCCAGGCTGCCGAACACGAAGAGGAAGGTGGGCGCGACGTTGATCTGGAAGATGGTCAGGCGCAGGCCGGGGTCGCGAGCCAGGAAGCGCAGCGCCTCGCGCATGTCCGTCAGCATGTGGCGTCCCACCGCGCCCAGCGAGCCGGCCACGGGTCCCGGGCGCGCCACCGTCGTTTTGGCCGGCAGCGTGGCTACCAGCAACGCCGCGCAGACGTACAGCGCCGCCACGACCAGCAGCACCGGGACGATACCGATCAATTGCAGCACCAGCAGGCCCACGATCACGGGGAGGGCCTGGCACACGTTGAAGGTGATGTTGAAGAGGGACGAGGCCACGACGAGGTTGCGGCGCTCGACCACCAGCGGGATGGTCACCGCCTCGGCCGGGGCGAAGAACTGCGCCACCGAGTTGGCCACGAAGATAAGCACGATGATGGCGGTGGTCCGCGTCCCCAGGGGGAGGGGCAGCGTGCCGGCAAACAGGATGAAAGAAAGGGTCAAAACCACGCGGATGACGTTGCTGCCCAACAGGACGGCGCGCTTGCTGACCCGGTCGACCAGCACGCCAGCGAAGGGGCTGAGCAGGAACTGCGCCAGCAGCGCGCTGACGATGATCACGGAGACGAGGGTGTTCTTACCCTGCTGGTTGACGCTCGCCACGTAGGCGCCCAGCGAGATCCAGGTCAGGTTCTGCGCCAGTTGCGAGACGATTTGGGCGATCCACAGGGACATAAAGGCGCGGTTGCGAAAGACAGCGCCGTAGCTTGGTTTGCCGCCGTGATGGCTTCCACCATGATCGCCATGAGTACCTGTCACGCGCGTTTCGGCGGCGAGCGCCTCGGTTGTTTGCTCCAGCGGAGCGCTGACCCGAGCCGTTTGCTCCTGCTGGGGGCGCTCGTCAGCCGAGTGAGGGGGGACATCGGTCGAAACGGTGGTTGGAGGCTCGGAGACGGGGATGGCGCGGGCGTCGCGTGTTGGGACGACAGTACGTGGCCGGTGGCCATTGGTCCTCACCCGCATTTCCCTCATTGCCTCTCGTCACCGTGGCGGCCAGCGGCGGCCGTGACATTCATGGCAGCCCGCGCACGCGGCACTACCTACCATGAGGCATTGTACATGATACGTCTCTTTGTACGCCATAAGACATTGTGTCACACGTTGTTGTCTCGTAGGCGCCTCGACGACTCGTGACGCATGGCCAGGCTCTCGACGGATGGCGTGGTCGTGCGGTCTGTGTCTCGCTGGAGGAGGGCAATTGTCCCCAGTTCTCGGCCACCTGCGTCAGGGATGCGGCTTGTCGGTGACGCCGCAGCATGATTCCGAATGTGGGAGGCGCTGTCGCCGCGCCACTACTATTCGTGCCCATGCCGTCTACCGTCCGTTATTCCTATCACCGCGCCGTTCGCTCCTATCCCACTCCATAGTAGCACGCCCGTCCGGCGACGCCGCGGCGCTCTAACGCTCCCGACCTATATATCGAGCCGGACATGTGGGTTATCCTGTCAGTCCTTCCTGGTCCGCTCCCCATCCATGACTCAGACTGCAGGGTAGGCGCGCACCGGCCGACAGCGGGCGGGTAGCGACGCCGCATGGCCGGCGCTTGCCGGGCAGGGGCGCCGTGATAGGCGCCGCTATCGTAGCGTAGCCGATGGAAAAACCCGAGGAGGAGGAGAATCATGGCGTTTGTCATTACGGAACCGTGTATTGGAGTGAAGGACGCAAGCTGCGTCGCCGTTTGCCCGGTCGACTGTATCCATGCGGCAGAGGACGATCCGCGGTTCTACATCGACCCCGCTATCTGCATCGACTGCGGCGCGTGCGTGTCCGAATGCCCGGTCGCCGCGATCTTCGCCGACGATGAGGTCCCGACGCAGTGGCAGCACTACATCGGCGTCAACGCCGACCACTTTAAGAGCATATGAGGGTAGCTCCCGGCGACTGCCTGGCCGTCCTGATAGAGCGACCCACATAGCGGTGGCGCGAAGCGGGCAGGATGCCCGTGCTCCCAGTCACAACGAGCTATTGGACGAGGCGCGCGATCGTCTCCGGAGTGAGGTCGAGCAGGTTGGGCAGGACCAGTTTGGCCTGGGCGAGGACATCGGCGGGGGGAGGGTAGACGCTGTTGGGTACGGCGATGGTGGCCATACCGGCGGAGACGGCCGAGCGGATGCCGTTAGTGGAGTCTTCGATGGCCGCGCAGTCCGTCGCCGCGACGCCCAGTTTCTCGGCGGCCAGCAGATAGACGTCGGGGGCGGGCTTGCCGTGCGACACGTCGTCCGAGGAGACGA
>JAABUX010004497.1_pt1 | contig 17628 bp, 17 predicted proteins | sample 5561851 | NCBI WGS metagenome assembly JAABUX01 (sample SAMN10711883, study PRJNA513361) | rock metagenome | isolation source: Antarctica rocks | place: Antarctica: Victoria Land, Richard Nunatak red sandstone | collected 2016-01-03 | reverse complement strand
ACGCCGTCTGGGTCACCACCAAGGGCACGGGCGCGATCGACCGCGTGTTCGCCGTGGAGCTGGGCCAATGCCTGTTCAACGCGATCTTCATCCGCTACGCCGGCCCCGGCTATCGCCTTCACTCCGACGTGGAGGCCGATAGCGCGACGGACAGCACGCCCGATACCTCCATGGGTGGTGTCCCCGCCAGCGCCTCCGCCAGCGCCGAGCCGCGCCCCTCGTTCGTCGGGCTGCGCCCGGATACCCCTGGCGTCTTCGAGATTCACCCGGCCTACCAACGCCACCTCTTCACTATTGCCGGCTATATCGAGGTCAAGGAGACGGTCTTCGTGCCCCTGACCTGCGACTGCCTCGTCGCCGGCGACCCGCCGGCGGTCTATCAGACGGTCGAGCTGACCAACACGGGGACCTTTGCCCAGAACATCCGCGTCTTCGGCTACGCGCGCCTGCGCGGCACGCTGCCCGACGACGTGCAGGCGCGCTACGACGCGGACCTGCACGCGCTGGTGGCGTCCAACCGGAGCCGCCCCGAGGCGGCGCGCGTCTTCGGTCTGCGCGAGACGCCCGACGCCTACGCCACCAGCTTCGACTTCGGGGCCGTCTACGACCCGCTGCACGTGCGGGCCCTGCGGAGCAGCACCGAGGCCAGCGGCGACATCTTGGGCTGCCTGCAGATCGACGTGCATTTGGACGCCGGCGAGACGCGCACCCTCACCTTCCTGGCCGCGGTCTCAGGCAGCGGCGAAGACAAGGCGATCGCGGCCTACCGTACGGCCCTTGACACGAAGGACCCGCTCGCGGATACCCTCGCCTATCTCAACACGATCCTGATGCGGGCGCAGGTGCTCACGCCCGACCCCGTCATCAACCAGGGCGCGCTGTGGAGCAAGGTCAACATGCTGCGCGTGATGGAGCGCTACCCGCAGGGCCCCGCCTTCACCAACGAGCCCGGCGTCTCGTCGAACGTCGTGGGGCGCGACGCGGCCTGGTTCGTCTACGGCAACGACCACTTCATGCCCGAGTTCTCGCGCGTCCTGCTCGACACTTTCGCCCGCGTGCAGTACGCCAACGGCAAGCTCCCCGAGTACTACAGCGCCCTCGACGGCCGCGTCGAGGACGACAACCTCAACATCAACGACGACACGCCGCTCTACATCCTGGCCGTCAACCACCACTTCCGCGCCGCCGGGGACCGGGATTGGCTGCGCCTCATCTACCCTTCCGTCGCCAAGGCCGCGCGCTATATCATCTCGCAGCAGGACGACCGCGGCCTCGTCTTCTGCACGGCGAAAGACCCGCGCGGCAACGTGTGGGCCAGCGCCAGCTGGCGCAACATCATCCCCAACTACAGCATCAACGGCGCCGTGACCGAGATCAACGCCGAGTGCGTCGCCGCCTTACGCGCGGCCGGGCACCTGGCGCAAAACCTCGGGCAGCCCGACGCGGAGGCACAGGAGTTCTTCGCGGCCGCCCAGAAGCTGCGCGACATGATGGACAAATACTTGCTCAACCCCGCCAACGGCCTCTACTACCTCAACCTCGACGCGGACGGCAACGCCCACACCGACGTGACTGGCGACCAGATCTTTCCGGTCATGTTCCGCGTCTGCGACGACGACACCGGCTTCCGCATCATTAGCCGCCTCAATTCGCCCGACTTCTGGACCGAGGCGGGCCTGCGCACGGCCTCGCGCTACGACCCGCTCTACGATCCCGCCGCCTACGTGGGGCTGATCGGCGGGGTGTGGCCGGGGCTGACCTGGTGGTACGCCTTTGCCGCCGCGCGCTACCACCCCAGCTTTATGGTGCGGGCGCTGCGCTCCTCGTTCGAGCACTACGCCGCCAATCCCAAGACGAACAACACGGTGCCGGGGCAGTTCAGCGAATGGTTCGACGGCGAGAGTCTGGTCAACCGCGGCATGCGCCTCTCGCCGTGGGAGCCGCCGCGCTTCCTGTGGGCCGCCGTGGAGGGCGTCTGCGGGCTGATGCTGACGCCGGACCTACCCAGCGTCAATCCGCTGGTACCCGGCGACTGGAAGTGGGTGGCGCTGCGCCGCCTGCCCTACCACGGACAGGAACTGACCTACTTCGCCGCGCGCAACGCCCAGGAACCGGGCTTCTATATCTATGCCAACTGCGACATGGAGACCGCGCACCGCAAAGAGATCTACGACGAGGACATCTCGGAGCACGTCTACGCCTTCTCCTCCTCGGCGGAACTGGTGGCCTTCCGGCGCAAAAACGAGCTCGCGATCCTCGTCGGCAACGTTGGCACGCAGACCAGCGTGGTCCCGGTCAACCTGCAGGAGGTCATCGACCCGGCCAAAGACTACACTCTGCGTGTCTACAATAGTGAGCGCGGCGACTGGGAGGGCGCCAAACACCAGAAAGGCAGCGCCTTCGCTGCCCTCGCCGTCTCCATCGAGAGCAACGGCTATCGCGTGATTAAAGTGACTAGTGACTAGTGGCTAGTGACTAGAACTGGTCACTAGCCACTAGTCACTAGTCACTCCCGGAGGGAGCTATGCGTGAGAACAGGATCAAGCGGCTGATGCGCGAGGGCACGGCCACGGTGGGGTCGTGGGTGACGCTGGACGGGCCGCTGGCGGCCGAGGTGATGGCCCATGCCGGCTTCGATTGGCTGGTCATCGATATGGAGCACGGACCGGTCTCCTTGACGGCGGCGCAAGGCATCATCGCGGCAATCCGCACCACCGCGACGGTCCCCTTGGTGCGCGTGGGCTGGAACGAGAGCGCGCTGATCCAGCAGGCGCTCGACATCGGCGCCTACGGCCTGATTGTGCCCATGGTCAACACGCCGGACGAGGCGCGCCAGGCGGTGCGCGACGCGCGCTATCCACCCCTTGGCGAGCGCAGCCGCGGCGGGATACGCGCCCGCCTGGCCTTCGACACCGACTCCGTGACCTACGGGCGTCGGGCCAATGACGAAACGCTGCTGCTGGTGCAGATCGAGACGGCCGAGGCGCTGGCCAACGCGGCGGAGATCGCCGCGCTGGAGGGCATCGACGGCCTGTTTCTGGGGCCGAATGACCTCTCGTCATCGTTGGGCGTCTGGCCGCCGGTGTGGGACGACCAGCCAGCCGTGCTGGCCGAGGCTATCGCCGCTGTGCCACGCATCGCCCACGCCCACGGCGCGTGCGCGGGCATCCTGGTCCCCAACGCGGCCATCGCCGACCGCTGCATCGGCCTGGGCTACGAGTTCATCGGGCTGACTAACGACGCCGCGCTGCTGGAGGGCGCGGCCCGGCGCGCGCTGGACGCCGTGAGCAAGAGAGTGGCTAGTGGCTAGCACGCCATCTCTTTCCGTGCATCGTGCCAACCGCCGGGCTGACCGTCCCCACGGCGCCACCGGCGCGGCGCCTCGCGCTATGGCGTCGCCTGTGCAACAATGGGCAGAGGAGGAAGTGTCCGAGGAGGAGATGTCCGATGTCGATCAACACGCCCATCATCGCCGCGCTGACCTGCTCTCACATGACGCGGGGTGAGCGGGAGGACGCGCCATGACCGCGCAGCTCCCGTCCCCACCTCCCCGTTGGCGGCCCATCTCGCAGCTCCCCACCGTCGTCGTGCTAATCGACTACCTCCGGGAGCTCACGGCGACGCAGTACGAGTTGCTGCACCTGATCAGCCAGCAGCCCTACACGCTCGACGCGGCCACCGTGGAGCATGCGGTCGCACTGTACAAAACGCCACGGCAGCAGGCCCTGATGGAGCGCTACGCGGAGCAGGCGCGGCGATGGGAGGCGCGGGCTCGCACGCCCGAGCAACGGCGCGCCGTCGAGCAACTGATTGGCTCGCTGGAGCGCCTGCAGGAGGAGATCGCCGCGATCCTGGCGCTCGCCGACGACATGCAGAACGAGCGACACTAGGCCGCGGACGGCCGCTGATCAGCCGGCGTGGGCTGGGACACCGAGCCGGGCTACGTGCGCTAATCCCCCTATCGGACAGAGCACTTTCAGGTATACTAGATGCACGCCGCCTGATGAACAGCTTGGAAGGATGGGCAAACGATGGTCGATCCTGGATCGGTGGTCGCCCTGGGCGCCGCCGCCGGTGGCCTTGGTGTCCTCCTCGGTGCTTTCGTACTCACGGACCCCACGGGCAGCCCCCTGCTGACAGCAGGGCAGCCAACGTCGGCGGGGCAACCAACGCTGAAAGGTGGGGGTGGGCAGCCATGAGTAGCTCCCTGACTGTCGTCGAAGATATGAGGGGGCCGGTGGGCGAAGCGGACACGGCAGCTGCAGTCCAGGCCGTGTTGGCCGCGCTCGCGGAGGAGGTTCGCGCGTATACTCAGGACCTGCACGCTGCCAACACCAGACGCGCCTACTGCGCCGCCTGATGCGCCGCGCACGCCTTCGCCCCGCTCCTGGCCACGCCAGCAACCATCGCCCTCTACCTCACCGCAGCGGCCGCTCCCTCAAAACGAGCGCGCTGGAGCGCCGCGTATGCACCATCGCCGCAGCGTACAAGGCGGTGGGCCGCCCTGCCCCCCACGCTACGCGGCCGGCGCAATCGCACCCTGCTACTACTCGGCTTCGCCAGCGGCTTCCGCCGCTCCGCGCTCGTCGCCCTCGATGTCGCCGACGTGGAAGAGACGGCGGCGAGGCTGGTGGTAACAATCCGCTACTCCAAGACTGACCAGGAAGGGGAAGGCCGCGCGGTCGGCGTCCCCTACGGCGGCCGCCATTGCCCGGTGCGCGCCCTGCACACGTGGCTCGCTGAGGCTGGCATCACCGGAGGATCACTGTTCCGCCGCTTCGACCGTCAGGGGCGCCTGCTGCCCTTGAGATTGTCCGATAAGGGCGTCGTGCGGCGTGCAGCGCCAGGAGGCCGCCGTGGGCCTCGATCCCAAGGACTACGGGGGCCACTCGCTACGCGCCGGGCTGGCCACTGCGGCGGCCGCCGGCAAGGGCGAGTGCGCCATTATGGCCCAGACCGGCCACAAGAGCGTCGAGAGGGTGCGCCGCTACATCCGCGACGGCGAGATCTTCCGCGACAATGCCGCCGACCTGGAACTATGAGGCGCAGCGGGCTATCCATAGAGCAACAGGGGGCAAAGAGGAGCGGTGAGCCGTCACCGAGAGGAGGGCCAGATGACACAGGCGCATGCGATGCGACCGGCTGACCCGGCGCGGGCTGCCCTGGATGAGTTGTACGCGGCTGCCCGCGTCGGCGCAGGCGGCGCGGGCGGTATTGCGGCGATCGAGCGCGCCTACCAGCGAATCGCGCCGTTGGTGGAGTGGGGCGCGGCAGCAGAGGAGGCGGCAGCGGCGGAGGCTGCACAGGATGTGCTCCTGGACCCGTTCGGCTCGCTCGTCATGGAGGAGGCCGACGACGCGTCCCTAACGGAGGTGGAGCTGCCTTGGGAGACGCTGGTACCACCCGTTCCGCCCCAGGGGGAGGACCCGCTCGCCGGCGACCCGTCCGCGGGGGCGATCCGAGGCATGGTCGCGACCATCGTGCGGGAGGCAAACCCTTCCCCGCTCGCCGTGCTCCTGTTCGGTTCGCGCGGGCGCGGGGACTACCGCACCCGCAGCGACGTCGACCTGCTCGTGGTCGTGCCTGCGGGCACGGACACGCGCCGCGTGGCGGCTGCCATCGATGCCCTGCTGCCGGTCACGAGCGTGGAGGTGGATATCCTCGCGGCCACGCCGGTGCGTCTGGCGGCGGCGCGCGGCGACTGCGGCAGCGTCCTCCATTGGGCGCAAGAGCAGGGCGTGACGCTCTATCGGGCCGACGTGGACGATAGGCCCCGTGGCGCGCGCGACGGGGCGCCAGAGCCGGTGGACGGCGCGGAGACGCCGGGGGCGCGAGCATGACGCGGGGACCGGGGCCAACGCGCGAGGCGCGGGTCCAGCGTGCGTGAGCCTGGCTGCGCTACGCGTCGCGCGATCTGGCCGTCGCCCGCGACGCACTGCGCCCTGGCGCTCCCTGGCGCTCCCGCTGCGCCCTATCATGCGGCCTTCTGGGCGCAATAGGCGGCCGAGAAGGCGCTCAAGGGCGCGCTGACCTACGCCGGTGTCAATTTCGGGGACACGCACCGGCTCACCCCGCTGGCCGCGTTGCTGCCCACTGACTGGGAGACGCGGCGGGCCTCCGTCGCCCTAGCCGAACTCTCACGCTACGCCGTGCAGACGCGCTATCCCGACTTGGGTGAGCCCGAGCCCACTGCGGAGGACGCGCGGGTCGCCGTCGCCCAGGCGGCGGCGGTGCAGCAGGCGCTCCGGCGCGACCTGGAGGCCCACGGCTTCCCCTTCCTTTCTCCGCCCCCGCCGCAACAGGCCCCGTAGCGCGCCCAGCCTCCGCCTGACGGCGCCCAGTCGCCGGAGTCAGGGCCAGGGCGCGGCGACGACCCGCACGAACGCTGAGGGGCCGCGGATGGGACGCCGACGCGGCTCAGCGCAAACTGGCTGCCGTCAGCAGGCGAGTGACCAGTGACGAGTGGTTAGTGGTAGTGACGAGCATGGAGCGCGTTGTTGCTAACGCAGCCGTCCCACCCCACTCGTCACTACCACTAACCACTCGTCACTCACTTACCAGGCGTAGGCCTCGGGAGCGGGGGCGCCGTGGCCCTTGCCAGGACCGGGGAAGATCTCTTCCAGTTGCTCCAGGGTGTCGTTGGTCAACTGCAACTCGATGGCGCGCAGTGAGCCGTCCAGTTGCTCCTGGGTGCGCGGGCCGATGATCGGCGCCGTCACCACCGGGTTGCGCAGCAGCCAGGCCAGCGCCACGTCCGCCGGCCGCTCCCCCACAGTGCGGCATAGCCCCTCGTAGGCCTCCAGCTTGGAGCGGTTCTGCTCGATCTCCTGCTGCATCTGGGGCGAGGCGCGCCGGCCCTCGCGCGCCTTCTCCAGCACGCCGCCGAGCAGCCCGCCCGCCAGCGGGCTCCAGGGGATCACGCCCAACCCGTAAGCCTCGCAGACGGGGATGACCTCCAGCTCGACGGTGCGCGCGTTGAGGTTGTAGAGGCTCTGCTCGGAGACCAGGCCCATGAAGTGGCGCTGCCGGGCGATCTCGTTGGCCTGGGCGATGTGCCAGCCGGCGAAGTTGGAGCTGGCGGCGTAGAGGATCTTGCCCTCGCGCACCAGTTGCTCCATGCCCTGCCAGATTTCCTCCCAGGGCGTGCCGCGCGGGATGTGGTGCATCTGGTAGATGTCGATGTAGTCGGTCTGGAGGCGGCGCAGGCTGGCCTCGCACTCGCGCTTGAGGCTCAAGGCGTTGACGCCGCTCTCGTTGGGCCAGTCGCCCATGCCGCCATAGACCTTGGTGGCGATGACCGTGCGCTCACGCCGGCCGCCGCCTTGCGCGAACCAGCGCCCGATGATTTGTTCCGTCACGCCCTCGCCGGTCTTCCAGCCATAGACGTTGGCGCTGTCGAAGAAGTTGATGCCCAACTCGTGGGCGTGGTCCATGATAGCGAAGCTATCCTGCTCGGTCGTCTCGGGCCCGAAGTTCATCGTGCCCAGGCACAGCGGGCTGACCTTCAGCCCCGTCCGCCCCAAACTCCTATACTCCACGCGTGGTTGCTCCCTTTCTCGCACGTCCCCGTGCATCTGTACGCACTCCACTTCCCACTATACACCCATTGGGAGCGGTCAGTCTCGCGGTGCGACTACATTTTCAGGGCTCGTGAAAAGTCGTTAGCGCGCAGAAGTCTCGGGGCAAGCCGAGAGGGCGGGTGATGGGTATGCTGAACGGACGAGGATGACGAGTGAAGGGCAGGGGGGATGATGGGCCGGGTGCGCGTGGTGGTGTGGCAGGTCGAGGAGGATGAGGCGGGAGAGCGGGAAACGGAAGTGGCACGCTGGGAGCGCGTCCTCACCGCGCGGCGGCAGGAACGGGTCGACGCCGCAGCCGACCTCCGGCGGCTGGGGCCGGAGGTCGGCCCCGCCGAGGTGGTGGATCACCTACCTGGAGGCCCGCCGGGCCGCCATCCCCTGCTAGCGGGAGCGCCACCGGCAGCGCCAGTACATCGGCAGCGGCCAGGCCGAGAAGGCCAACGACCTGCTCGTGGCCCGCCGTCAGAAGAACCAGGGCATGCACGGGAGCGAAGAAACCAGCGTTGCCTTGATGCGCCTGCGCACCTTACGCCTCAACGGCGACTGGGATCGCTATTGGCGCCAACAGACGTTTCCCTCGCTCCTCGCTGCCTGACCCCAAACCTTCTGCGCGCTAACGACTTTTCACAGACCGTCCTTGTGTGAGCGGGGTACGATATCACATCGACGGGGTGGATGGTGGGTGACAGCCTTTATATTCGGCGACGTGTGCCTGTACACTGGGTAGAGGCCGTGCGCGGCTAAAGATTAACCGGCAAGAGCCGCACCCACCGGCGGACCAGGGTCTGCAAATAATCGGCCTGACAAATCGGCTGGAGGCTTCTCTGGGGGCGCGGGCGTCTGGCCCGTCCCCGTCGGACGCTGGGACGGGCCAGACGCCCGCGCCCCCAGGACGATCTTTTGCACACCCTGACCGGCGGACCGGATACGTTGACGTTTGGACGAAAAGGGGAAAGACATGCCGACAACCGCATCGGGCCTTACCTATGAAGACACTGCCGAGGGTTCGGGACCGGCCGCGAGCGCGGGTAAAACCGCGGTGGTGCACTACACTGGCCGCCTCACCAACGGCACGGTCTTTGATTCCAGCCATAACAGGGGAGAGCCCTTCGCGTTCACCCTCGGCGCCGGCGAGGTTATCAAGGGCTGGGATGAGGGCGTCGGAACGATGAAGGTCGGCGGGAAGCGCACCCTGACGATCCCGCCCGATCTGGGCTACGGCGCGCGCGGCGCCGGCGGTGTTATTCCGCCCAATGCCACACTCGTGTTCGACGTCGAGCTGCTCGAGCTGCGCTGAACGAGTGGTTAGTGGCCAGTGACGAGTGAATCTCACTCGTCACTGGCCACTAACCACTCGTCACTTGGCGCCGGGGCGTAGCCGGCGCGGTCCTCGCGGATGAAGCGTCCCACGTCGCCCGCGGCGGCCTCGGCCGCGCGCACCGCGCCGTCGATCCGCTCCAACAACCAGTCCGGCGTGTCGTCGCGCAGGCCTGGCGTCAGCAGTTGGGTCGCTTCCTGACCGGCCGCGCGCAATGTTTGCGCCACCGCGCGCAACTGGGCGTAGTAGGCCGCGTCCATTTCCCGTTCGCTCATCGGTACCGTCGCTCCTTCCTCAGCATGCTCACCCTGTTGCTCCTTCTCCGATCATTCAGTAGCGCGCGGAAGGTCTGGGACGACCGGGAGCGCGGGCATCCCTCCCGTTGGGGCCGGGCGGGCGAGACGCCCGCGCTACCAGTACTTCCGCGGGCCTACGACCATTCACCCGCTGGTTGGGCGCCTTGTACAGCAGCGGCGCGCTTTCGTCCAATCGTCCCCACTGCTATGATGACATTATGTGGAGTTCCCTGCACCGGCAAGCTATGAGGTTGGGGACGTCAATCGTCATCGAGCAACACCAAGGGGCACAATTCGTGGTCGAGATACAGGGCATGCAGGCAACGCGGGGGACACAAGAGGCGCCGGGAGCGGCGCGACAGCGTGGGTTAGGCCGACCCTTCGTGGTCGGGCTGGTCGGGCTGGTGGTCGCGTTCATCGCCATGGGGGCCGTCTTCGTGGTCCTCAACGCCAACCAGGCGCCGCCCGCGTTGCCCGCCCCGCCGCCCCGCGCGACCAACCTTGGCGCGGGCCAGGTGACGGACCAATTGGGCGGCAACCTGATTACATCCATCGCCATCTACCGCGTGGCCACGACACCGGCCCAGGTCATCGCCTACTACCGCCGCGTCTTACCTGGCAACGGCGGCCAGATTGGCCGCTTTACCATCGTCGTGCGCAACGGCACGGCCGATGCCCTGCCGATCGCGTTGCAGCACCTGCCCCGCTCCTTCGTCGACGGGCAGGGCGCTGGGGCGCGCGCCAACTACACGTTCACCGAGTATGCCACCGGCGGCAATGACGTCGGCATCGCCGTCGACCTGCGCCATCCGCATGGCCCCACGCTCGTGTTCGTGGATATGCTGTCGCAGTGACGAGTTATTAGTCGTTAGTCGTTAGTTTTTGGCCCGTAGTCATGACCCTGCGCTTGGAAGCTGGATAAGAACTCTTCATGTCACCTGCTAATAGATCACGGCCTAGAAATGGTCACCTCTCGACGATTGGAAGCACGACCAGTTCCATTTGTTGTATCTCGACAAGGATACAGCATCATAAAGATAATACAACCGATGGTCATTAACCGCGAGATAGTTGCCCACAAGTTGCTGTGTCTACAGCAACCTGCGCAAGAAAGGAGTGAGGAAGCTGTGCTTAGAGATCTTAAAGCTCGGTGCTTGCAGCAGTAATAGTATTGCGCAGCAGCATGACGTTGGTCAGCGGGCCGATGCCGCCGGGCACGGGCGTGATGGCGCCCGCGATCTCCGCGACGGCGACGGCGTCGACGTCGCCCACCATCTTGCCCTCCACCTCGTTGATGCCCACGTCGATCACCACGGCGCCGGGACGCACGTAATCGGCGCCCACCATACGCGCGCGGCCCACCGCCACCACCAGCAGGTCGGCTTCGCGCGCCACTGCCGGCAGGGCGACCGTGCGCGAGTGGCACAGCGTGACCGTGGCGTCCTCGCGCAAGAGGAGCAGGGCGACCGGCTTGCCCACCACCGCGCTGCGCCCGATGACCACGGCGCGCGTCCCCCTCAACTCGATCCCTGCTCGATGCGCCGCTTCCATCACCGCCGCCGCCGTGGCCGGGGGGTAGGAGGGCAGGCCCAGCGCCAGCCGCCCGGCGCTGGTGGGGTTGAGCCCGTCGACATCTTTCTCTACCCTGATACGCGCGCCGATCGCCGTGATGTCGAGTCCCGCTGGCAGCGGCGTCTGCACGATGACACCGTGGACGCTCCCGTCGGCGCCGAGAGCGTCCAGCAGCGTGCCGAGGTCGTCCTCGCCGGCCGTGTCAGGCAGGCGGTGGACCGTGCAGACGGCGTCCACCGCGGCGGCGGCGCGCTCAATGGCGCGGACGTAGGAGCGCGCCGCGGGGTCGTCGCCCAGTACGGCCACGGCCAGGTGCGGCGCGACCCCGCGCTCACGCAGCGCGGCCACCTGGGCCTTGAGGTCCTCGCGCAGTTCGCCCGCGATGGCGCGCCCGTCGATGATGGTAGCCGTCATCGCGCCATCACCCCATCGACGGCGCGCAGCACCTCGTCGACCAGTGGCCGGGCGGCGTCCAGGTGGCGCTCTAGCTCCTGAGCGGTCTCCCGCGTGAAGACCTCATCGCGGATCAAGGTCAGGTTGACGCGCACGTTGAGGGCCGCGCCGTCGAGCGCGGCGCGGGCGGATAGGGCAGCGACACCCACGTCGCTGACCACGTTGGGGTTGCCTTTATGCACGATCTCGGCGCACAATTCGACTACGCGGGCGGCCACGGCAACGGCGCCCATGGGCGGGCCGGCCGCGCCCTTGAGCGCCTCCTGCACGCGGGCGCCGCGCGCGGCTTTCTCCTCGTCGGTCTTGCGCGGCAGCGCGTAGGCCGCGCCAACCGCGCCGAAGGCGTCCCCGTCGGCGCTGGCCAGGGCCAGCGCCCGCGTCCGCAGATCATCGGCCTCGACCAGCGCGGCGCGCATGACCTCCTCGTGGGCCTGGTAGCGTTCGCGGCCGACCGTCAGGTTGCAGACCATCGAGACCAGCGCGGCCCCCATCGCCGCCGAGAGCGCCGCCGCAGCGCCGCCGCCCGGCGCGGGCGCGTCCGAGGCCAGCGCGTCCAGGAACCCTTCAACCGTCTGAGCCGCTATCTCTCCATCCTTGGGCGTGTCCCTCGTCGCGTCCTCATCCATCATGTGTCTCCTCGTCGGGATTATAGCAGTCCGCTTCGCTCCCACATGATGACCTATCATGCCGGGTGTACCCCAAAAAAGTGACATGTGGCCGAAACGGGCCTGAAACGGGCCTGCGACGGCCCGGCTGGACCGGGACCGGCCGCAGCCGGTCGGGGGCCAGTCCGCATGTGTCGCCTGGCAAACCGACGCCGACGGCGGTCGGGTGTGGTCCGCCGCCACGCCGCTCCTGGCCCCGGTCTGACACCGCAGTGTCCGTGGTGTGCCATGCGACACATGCGGACTGGCCCCCGACCGGCTGCGGCCGGTCCCGGTCCAGCCGGGCCGTCGCAGGCCGCGTCTCACAATTTTGAGGTACACCCTATCATGCCTGTCGCGGTTGTCTTATTATGCCGATGCGGTATGCTGAACCACGAACACGGTAACGGGTAACGAACGACCACGAGCGTAGGATGGGGAGGGAGGGACCGACGATGAAGCGCATCCGTGTGGCGCTGGCGCTACTCATCCTGGCCGCGCTCGGGAACGTCGCCGCCCCTGCCGCTCCGTCGCTTGCCGCGACCCGCGGCGAACGTGGTCTAACGATCAGCCTCGGGGCACGGGTTGTTGCTGACCAACCCCGCGGCGCAATGCCCACGGCTCCCGCCCTGACGGGTGTGAGCAGCATTGATATTGGCGTCATCGCCGTCGCCAGCTTGACGGTGGCCGCGTCGATCCCTATGGCCCGCTACTCTGGGTGCTGGTGGCTGCCCGCTCGCGCTCCCACCGCCTTACGGGCCTCCCTGACCGCGCTGCCGTACGCCGTCGCCGCCCCTGCCGCCGGAGCGCGGGGTGACGATGACAACGGCCTGCGGCCACCGTCGCGACAGGGCGTCGCGGCGGCCGCCCCGCGCGCCATCGGACCAGGACAGCGCATGCGCCAGGTCCTCGCCTGATGACGGCCATGGTTGCACCTCTACCCGTTGGCCTCTTCACGTCCTCCTCCCTCGGCTGGTGCGCTACCACGCCCATGGTATCCGCGCCGGGCCCCCTCAGCGGAGCGGCGCCGCGCGGTAGGCCCATAAGGAATCTTTCTCCCTGCCGTCCCTTGCCTATGGGACGGTGTGTCGTGGTATGTCGCGCCTGAGGAACGGAGGGACGAGCGCGTCCCTGATCGCTTTCTTCAGACATCACCTCGCGCGTGGAACACTCCTACCGCGCTGTCCCGTTCAGGCTGCTCGACGCGGACAACCTCTATCTATCGGTTTGTGTGTCTCTTGATGAGACAAGAGGAGAGCATGCCATGTCTATCCGGCCTATGCGACGGCGCGTCTTCGCGACGCTCGTCGCCATCGTCCTGGTGACCATCCTGGCCACCCTGGTCGATCTCTCGGGGATGCCCGCCTATACCTTGACCCTTGGGCGCCCCATCGTGCTGCAGTTGGGCAGCGATCTGCGGGGAGGAACCGACATCCTGCTCCGGGCGGCGCCGCCGTCCGGGGACATCCCCAGCGACGACACTATGGAGGCGGCGCGACAGGTGCTGGAGAGCCGCATCAACGGCGGCCTCGGTGTGGCCGAGCCGGTGCTTCAGATCGTCAAAGACGGCGCTCAGCGGTTCATTCGCGTGGAGATACCCGGTCCCGCCCGGGACGTGTCGGGGATAGCCCAGAAGGGCGAACTGACCATCGTGGCCGTGGATCGCCCCGATGTGCGGCCGGGCACGGCGGCGGCGCGCTATCCCGTGCTGGCGCGCGGGGCCGACCTCGACCCGCGCAGCGTCGCCGTCGACCAGGATGGGTACGGCAACCCGGCCGTCGACTTTGCGCTGCGCGATCCGGGCAAGAGCACGATCGCCGCCTATAGCGAGGCGCACGTGCGCAGCGGCTACCTTGGCATCACGCTCGATGGACGCATCTACCAGGTCGACGGCATCGACAGCCCGCTCGATGGCGGCCGTATCCAGGTGCGCGGCCTGCGATCGATCAAGGAGGCGAGCGACCTCGCGGCCACGCTGCGCTACGGCGCGCTGCCAATCCCGCTGACGGTCGCTGCCGTACACACGGTCGGCCCCGCCTTGGGAGCGGCCAACCTCACGGCCAGCGTTGCCGCGGGCGCGACCGGGCTGGGCGTGGTGATGGTGTTCATGGCCGCGCACTACGGTCCGCGCGGTTTGCTCGCCGACCTTGCCCTGTCCATCTACGTCCTGGCCGCCGTCGCGGTGTTCAAGCTGATCCCGGTGACGCTCACGCTGGCCGGGTTGGCGGGCTTTATCCTCTCGGTCGGTATGGCCGTCGACGGGAACATCCTCGTCTTCGAGCGCATCGCGGAAGAACTGCGCGACGGCCGCTCGGCGGGCGCGGCGGTCGAGCTTGGCTTCGGGCGCGCCTGGAGCTCGATCCGCGACGCCAACGTTTCCACGCTGATCACCTGCGCCATCTTATGGTGGGCCGGGACGACGTTCGCCGCGAGCACCGTGGCTGGCTTTGCCACGACCCTGGCTATCGGCGTCGTCCTCTCCCTGTTCAGCGCCGTCGTGGTCAGCAAGACGCTGTTGCGCGTTGCTACTCGTGGATGTGGATCGTGACGTTGGCCGACTCGCCGGGGTAGAGGGCGTGGCCCTGGTAGCCGTCCAGGGTGATCTGCACGGGAATGCGCTGCGTCGTCTTGGTGAAGTTGCCATTGGCATAGTCGCCGGAGGGGATAGGCGAGAGCGCGCTGGCCGCGACGGGCTGGATGCGGGTAATGATGCCGTGGAAGGTCGTATTGCCCACCGCGTCGACCGTCACATCGACGCCCTGGTTGAGGGAAACGTCCTTGATGTGGGTCTCCTCAACGTACGCCGTGATGTAGAGCTTGCTCAGGTCGACCACCTGCGCCAGGGGCTGGCCGGCCGGGAGCACCTCATTCAGCGTGGCGCCCTCCTGGATGATGGTGCCGTTGATCGGGCTGGCGGCGCGGATAGTCTGGCCGGCGGCGGTGCGCAGCGTGACGATCGTGTCGTCTGCGCGCACCGTGTCTCCGACGGCGCGGGCGACGGTCTGGACCGTGCCGGGCGCCGCTGGCGCGACGGCCGCGATAGCGCCGGAGACCGTGGCGTCGTCGGTGCTGTAGAAGTAGTAGCCCTGGTGCCACACGAAGAACCCGATCAGCCCGATCAGGATCAAACCCAGCAGGACCAGTCCATTGATGAGCAGGGCGCGGCGCGTCCCCGTGCCCTGTGCCCGAGCGGGTGGAGGCGGCGGGGCCGGCGCCGCCACGGGCGCAATGGCGCGCGTCTCGACCACGGCGCCGGGAGCGCCGCCAGTGTAGGGTGCTCCCGGGGCGCCCTGACCGGGGGCAACGGGACCGCCCTGCGCGCCGCCCGCGCCGTATCCGCCCTGGCCGGGAGCGCCGTATCCACCTTGGCCGGGAGCGCCGTATCCACCCTGGCCGGGAGCGCCATAGCCGCCCTGCTCTCCCGAGGCGCCAACGTTGTATCCGCCCTGGCCAGGCTGGCCAGGAGCGCCCGCGCTGTATCCACCCAGGGTCTGGGCGCCGTAGCCGCCCTGACCCTGGGCGCCCTGGGCCGTGGCGTCCGGCCCGCTATATCCTCCCGGATTCTCTCGCTCGCTCAAAGTCCCTCCTCCTGTCCTAGCCCTGTACGATGGCCAATAGCAGCAGCCCTACGCGCGCCGCGTCGCCGCGTCGATGTCGTGCAGCTGTTAACGCCTGGTACAGTCATAGAAGTAGTACAAAAACGTCCGTTCATGATGTAGTATGCACCCATTACCGTCCCTTTGTCAAACTTTATTGGGACGGCCGCGTCCGCTTTTGGCTGTATATATGTTACGATGAGGTGAGATCGCGGCTGTGACGGGCCGCCGTGCGGTCCCCCCACGACAGTGAACAGGAGCTAAGGACAATGGCTGAGGATGTGGTGGGCAGCGACGGCAGCGACGGCAGCGAGGGGAAGGACGGGAGCGACGGCAGCGACGGCGAGGGAGGACGGGCGCGTCGAGCCGATGCGCGTCGCAATCGTCTCCGCATCCTCGCGGCCGCCTGGCGCCTGCTCTCCGTCAAAGACCCTGCTGAGATCAGCATGGAAGAGGTGGCTCGCGACGCCGACGTCGGCAAGGGGACGCTGTATCGTCACTACCCGACGAAAGAGTGCCTGATAGATGCCCTTGTCCGCGACGGCGCGCACAAAGCCGTACAGTGGATGCGTGAGCGCATCCCTCCCGAGGCCGACGCGGCAACCAAGCTGCGGGCGATGATCTCTCTCTGCTATGACATGTATGAAGCGTACCACATCAGCTTCGACCTCATGGCCGGCGTCGGGCACATCACGCGCGACATCCGCGCGATGCATGACGCCGAGGACGGTCACGAGCATCCCGCCACCCTGATGATGGCGCGCGTGCAGGCGATCCTGGAGCAAGGGGTGCGCGAGGGCCTGTTCCGACCGCTCGACCCCGCCTACGCCGCCGCCGCCATCTTCAGCCTGGTCAGCCCCATCGCGTTCCTCAAGCAGCGCCAGCGCCTTGGCTATAGCCGCGCCCAGATCGAAGAGCGCGTGGTCGACTTCATCCTCAGCGCGGTAGGCAGTAGCTAGTTGCTAGTTGCTAGTTGCCAGTTGCCAGTACGTCGTTGGACCGGTTGGACCGGTTGGACCGGTTGGACGTGATCGTAAATGGTCGATGGTGGAGAACGCCTGTACTTTCTGGCAACTGGCAACTGGCAACTGGCAACTGGCAACTACTATAATGGTGGTATGCGAAATACAGGTTGGTACATCCCCTATTGGCGCAAACAACGTAAGAAAGGCAAGCCGGACAAGCCTCAAAAGTCCGACAAGACGGAGCAGCGCGAGGTCAGTCGCGGCGACGACCAACTCGAGGGCGTGCGCCAGCGCTGGGTCGAACGCTACCGCCGGACCGCCCGCGCTCTACGCATGCTGGGCCTCTCGGTCGGCAGCAACAAGGCGGAAGTACAGGCGCGCTACGAGAGTTTGCGCGCCGCCGACGGCGTTCCATCCCGCGAGGTAGAGGACGCCTACCGTTACCTGACGCGCGTGCTGCCCGCGGTGGAGCGGCGGAAGAGGCGTCCCCCGCCGTCGAGGGCCGCGACCGTGCGCACCGAGACCGAACTCGTCGCCGCCACGGACGATGCGACCGGCGCGTCCTACTATGCCAGTGAGGAGCAGACCGAGGTCATCGTCGTGGCCAACGCCGATGAGGAGGATGAGATCGACGGTGAATTCGACGCCGATGAGGAGGGAGAGGCGGACGAATCCGACGACGCGGAGGACGACGGCTCCGACGGGCTTGGTGAAGACGAATAAGGCGTTCCACGGTCCCAATGAGCTCAAACGAGAACAGCAGAGGGGATCAACTGGAAAAGCAGGAGGGGCCAGCGCCGACGGCGCTGGCCCCTCCTGCTGTATGACCGTGCTTCTTGGTGGGGTGGCTACAGGGAATTGAACCCTGATCGGAAGAGCCACAATCTTCAGTGTTAACCATTACACCATAGCCACCATGTGACGCACGGCGGACCGCGATTCCCAGCTCGGCCGGGACGCATGCGCCCGGCGGGACTCGAACCCACAACCTCGAACTTAGAAGGTTCTTGCTCTATCCTGTTGAGCTACGGGCGCCCGATCCACCATTACTATAGCATATGGAGCCGGGGCGCGACTCTACACCGGGTGTACCCCAAAAAAGTGAGGAGGCGGAAAAAGGGGTACCCTCAGGACGGGCACGGGCGCTGGTACGCCCTGAGCGTGCCCGAGGAGGGTACCGATGGACAGAGTGGACCTGCCCGAG
>JAABUX010004496.1_pt1 | contig 17629 bp, 14 predicted proteins | sample 5561851 | NCBI WGS metagenome assembly JAABUX01 (sample SAMN10711883, study PRJNA513361) | rock metagenome | isolation source: Antarctica rocks | place: Antarctica: Victoria Land, Richard Nunatak red sandstone | collected 2016-01-03 | reverse complement strand
GCGATCCGCCGGACCGCCTCGACCCGGAACTCGCGGGTGTAGTTGCGTCCCTGCTTGGCCATCTGCGGGTCTCCTCGCGGTGGGCTCACACTCTCATCGGAGCGCTCGCCATTCCTGGGGAAAGTCCGATGGAGAACCGGATCAAGAAGCAGCGACTCGACCTGTTCGCCGGTCGGACCAGCTGCCACCGCTTCGTGGCCAACGCGTCTCGGCTGCTGCTGAGTTCGGCGGCGTACGTGCTGATGCAGGCGTTGCGTCGCGAGGCGTTATCAGGAACAGAACTGGAGCAGGCTCAGGTGGGGACGACCCGCTTGAAGTTGCTCAAGGTGGCCGCTCGTGTGCTCATCAGCGCTCGTCGAGTGCTCTTCCACCTGGCGAGCGGTGACCGGTACCAATCGTTGTTCGAGAGGGTTTGCACGCGGCTGATGAGTCGCCCAAGGCCGACGGTCATCGGGACGGGATAAGCGGCCCAGACTTGCGGCGCGAGTCCACTCTCCTGTTGGGGGCCAGGAGGTCGTCGGTACGCCCCGAACGAGCGATGTCGGCGATCGAAGCGGGTCGGAACCCAGGACGCAGTCAAGAATGCTAATCCAATTTCTCATCGACCAACGGATGAAATATCCGGGTTAGTTCTCATTATTCTATTTCGCATTCTAGGTTGAAGAGTCAAGACGACCGCAATTGATTGCAATTCAGACCACGGCGATCTCTTCGCCCGGGGCGTGCGAGGTGGAACCATGATCCCTTTGTCGAGCAGAACCTCCTCCATGTCCTCCACCTATCGGAGCGATCTTCTCCGGCTCAGGTGGGCGGAATTTTGGCACAACGGATTTCTCGGAGCGCTGAGAGGCGACGGACTCCACGCGAGGAGCGCCGAGCGGCATCCGGCGAGTGTCTTCCGACGACCCTCGCTGAGACTTTCCTGCCGCCTAACCGGTCTTGTCCTCTTGAATGCGGCTCTGTTCCTGCTGGCCATCTTGATCCAATCCGGTGGAGTCATTCCCGCGACGGCCTGGCGATCGGTAGGACTGACCCTACCGATCGTGGTTGGCTGCAACTTGGCGGCCTTCCTCGCGACCGGCCGCCTTCGAAAGCTACCGCTGGGCGGCTCCTTCGTCGAGGTCGCCGCGTTGGTCGAGATTGCGACCCTTGGTGCCGTCGGCCTGCTGATCCTCGGGTTACTATTCAATGTCGGGGGGTCGCTTTCCTTACCGATCATCGTCACCAATTGGGTTTTGACCGCCCTCGCGTTCGTGGGATTCCAGGTGTCATCCCGGCTGATCCAGGAGCGTTACGCGCCGATGTTGGGAAGGAAGGTGTTGGAACGGGTGCTGGTCGTCGGGGCGACGGAGGACACCGCGGCCGTCATTCGGGTGATCCATCGGGAACAACGCTTCGGATTAAAGATTGTTGGAATCATCGACCCAGACCATTCGGCCCTGGGACGTCTGGTGGCGGGAGTCGAAGTCGTCGGCTCTCTCGACGAGGTTGGCCGTCTGGCGAAAATTCACCGAATTGCTTCGGTCGTCATCCCCTCGGCGAACGTCTCGAACGGTGGATCGTCGCCCCTCGTCAACCGCTGCCTGGAGGCCGGCTTGCTGGTCCGGTCGATCCCCCGGCTCGAATCTCTGATCCAGGGCAAGGTCGCAGTCCGCCCTCGCGACGTTGATCCGACCGAGTTGCTCTGCCGAGAGCCGGTCGAGATCAACGGTGAATCGATCGGCGAGCTCCTCCGAGGGAGGGTGGTCCTGGTCACGGGGGCGGCTGGAAGCATTGGCTCGGAGATTTGCCGACAGATCCTCACATTCTCGCCCCGCCGGATCATTCTCGTTGATGTTTCCGAGAATGGCTTGTTCTTCCTTGAGCGTGAGCTGCGCGACCTGGACAAGTCGGACGCCGAGTTGATTCCCTTTCCCGCGAGCATAACCGACATTACCCGCCTCCGTGCCGCGTTCGATCGCTACCTCCCGACCGTGGTCTTCCATGCCGCGGCCCATAAGCATGTGCCCATGATGGAAGCCCATCCCGGCGAGGCGGTCAAGAACAACGTCTTCGGGACGAAAGCCGTTGTCGACGAGGCGATCCGCGCGGGGGTCAAGTCTTTCGTCCTGATCTCGACCGACAAGGCGGTCCGTCCCACAAGCGTGATGGGAGCTTGCAAGCGGCTTGCCGAAATTTATACCTCGACGATGAGTCGGACGACTTCAACCCGGCTGGTCGCCGTCCGGTTTGGCAATGTGATCGGGTCCGCCGGAAGTGTCGTTCCCATCTTCAAGCAGCAGATTCAAGCGGGGGGACCGCTGACAATCACTCACCCCGAGATGACCCGCTACTTCATGTCCATCCCCGAGGCCGCCCGGCTCGTGCTTCAAGCCGGGGCGATTGCCAAGTCGGGCGAGATTTTCCTGCTGGAGATGGGCAAGCGGGTCAAGATTTCCAACCTCGCGCGGAACCTCATCCGGCTCTCGGGCTTGGAGGAAGGGCGGGACATCGAGATCGTTTACACCGGGATTCGTCCCGGGGAAAAGCTCCACGAGGATCTCTGCGAGGCCGACGAAGAGAGCGTTCCGACGGATCACCCGAAGATCGTTCGCCTCTGTCATCCCTCCACCTCTCTCGCGGATCTCCGCCAGAACCTGGACCGACTCGCCCGGAGCACCGACGCCCCCTCGGAGACGATCATCCGTCTCCTCACCGAAATCGTCCCAGGATATCAGCCCCAGGGTTGCGAGATTCAGCGGCCAGTCAAGATTGCCGGTTCGACCGCTCGACAAAGGGCGGTCGCGCCCGTCGCCGCCAGCAGCCTTTGAAGCTGTCCGCCCGAGGTGATCCGCCGGACGACCGGATCACGCCGGCTTTCCTCATACCCCGCGTTCCTTGGACGGAGAGCTCATCGGGTCAGATGAGCGTCACGTCCCGAACCCTGGGTTTCAAAGCAGGGTTGTCCTGCCTGTGATCGGACAGAGTCTCCCCAATGTCCCTCAACCACGAATCATGGTCCGACTCGCCATGAACAAGGAGTTTCCCATGCCAGCAAGGTCCAGGAATCGGGCGTTCATCGCCCTCGGATTGATGATCATGTTCGGCCAGATTCCCCAGGCGGAGGCCAAGACCGCGCGTCATAAAGGGGCGTTCGTCAGCCTGCTCGCCGTGAACAACAACCCGGCACGTGTCAACCGGATCGTCGCCAACTTCGATCGGCTAACTTTCCGACTTGAGCAGCAAATCTCTCGTCAGAACGGAGTGCTCTCCCGAGCGATCAGTCGTTTGGCATTCCTGGCGCCCACTCCCGACCAGCAAACGTCCCGGTTTTACCGGTCGCGGGTCCTCCAGATCATTTCCCGATCGAATGGAATCCAGAATGGATTTGCTCGGATCTCTAATCTGATCGCTCGCGAGTCGCAGTTCAACTCGGACCGCGCGGATCAGCAAAGGGTTGGGTTGAACCAATTGGCCCTCGCCTCCAGGCCACTTTACGACCAGGTGAGCAGCCTGGCGAGTTCGATCGGATTCGATCGCCGGGTGGCGACTCCGTTTGGCCCCTCCTCGGCGATGTAAGCTCCGGATCACCGGGGCCGCCGACCACTTCAAACCAATGGGCACTTCGCCAAGGACAGTCTGATGCAACTCGATCTGGGACGATCCCGACGCTCGGACTGGGCCACGGAGGTGCTTCTGCTCTCGATGGCCTGTCTCGCGCCTTGGGCCTTCGGCTCCGTCGAAGCCTGGGCACTGACAGCCCTCGACGCCGGGGTCATCGTGCTCGCGATCCTCGGCAACTTCACGGGGCGATCACGACCGGAAGGGGGCCGACAGGTTTGCCTCCCGGGGATCGCCCTGGCTTGTCTCGCGCTCCTGGGGTTTGTCCAATCCGCCGCAATCACCGGTGGACAACCGGGAGCGACCTCGGCTAGCAACGTGGGAGGCGTCGCGATCGCCCTGGAGCGCGTCGTCGGCGATCTGGGGCCGATCGTCCCCCTTCCCGCCGCCTCTCTCAGCCGGATTCCCGAGGAAACGCGGAACGTGGCGTGGCGACTCGTCTCCGCTTGGGTGATCTTCGCTTCGGTGATCCGCCTCCAAGGGGGGGTAGCCTCGCTCCGACGGTTTGGGACGGCCATCGTCGTCAACGCCAGTGCTCTGTCCGTCTTCGCGATGGTTCAGGCGCTGACCTGGAACGGGAAAATCTACTGGTTTCGCGACTCGCCGCAGGAGGGAGCTTGGTTCGCGGGTGGCCCTTTCGTCTGCCACAGTCACCTGACTGCCTACCTCAATATCGGCCTCGGCTTCGCTCTCGCATCTCTCATGAGGCCCCGAGGACAAGGTTCTCGCCTCTGGGCCGGATACGCATCGGCTCTGATCGCGGTGGGGATCGTTGCCTCGCAGTCGCGAAGTGGATTCGCCGCCATGCTTGGCGCCCTGGTTGTCGTCATCTGCCTCAAGCCGAGGTTGCTCCGTGACGCCGCGCGTCCTGCGGGAGTGGCGGTAGTCGTGGGGTTGTTGTTGCTGATCCTGCCGGGTAGGCAAGCGATCAATCGACTGGCGACCCTCTTCGACCTCAACGCTCGGGGGTATACCGCCCGGTTCGAAATTTGGGGGCAAGCCATCGATGCCTGGCGAGCGAGCCCGACCTGGGGCCAAGGGTTTGGTAGCTTCGGGGCCGCCATCGCTCCGTTCGGGCTCCGAGACAGCGGCGTCTTCTTCGCCAGGGCGGAAAACGAGTATCTCGACCTCCTCGTCGAAGGGGGTGCGATGGGGCTTGGGCTCGGCCTGATGGGGTTGGTCGGCCTGGCACTCCTCGGTCGACGAGCCGTGACCGCCGAGAAAGCCTCAAGGGACGGCATGATCGTCCTCGGGGCGATCTTCGGCCTCGTTGCGCTGATGATTCAAAGTCTCGGCGATTTCGCGCTTCACATCCCCGCCATCGCGCTTACCGCGACGATCCTCGCCGCCCATCTTTCCGGCATCGGCCTCAAGAAAGAGGTCCGGTCGCAGCCTCCGGTGGCGAGCGCACGGACCGTCCGGCGACTCGCCGTGGGTGTCGCCTCAATCGCCCTGGCGTTGGGGGCGTTCTTCCACGATCTCCCTTTGCTCAGGGCCGAGGCCGCGCTGGGCGGCTCCGACCTCCCCCTGCCAGGAACGTCCTCCCCCTCGCTGCGGTCTCCGATGGTGCCCAAGGACGCTCTCGAGCGTCGCTTGGCTGCGCTGGACAAGGCGCTCCGGCAGCGACCGGACTGGGCCGAGGGTCACCTCCGCCGAGGGATCACGCTCGTGGCTCTCTACGAACGGGCGGCCAAGGAGCTGGTCGAAGAATCCACCGGCGATTCGAAGCGGGCCGTGGTCCAGGGAGACATCCTTTGGCTTCACGCGGTGATGCACCCGCATGAGGGACTACCGCCGCCGTCCCGGTCCGAGCTGATCGAACACGAGCCGGTCCGCCTTTTCCTGATCCCGGCGGCTCGGAGCTATCTTGAGGCGAGGCGGTGTGGCGAGATCATCGCGCAAACCCATGCTGGGTTGGCGAGCCTTGACTTCCTCCTTGAGGGAAGTGATCCCTCCTCCCATGCCAGACGAGGCAGCGACCTCGCGGGCGCCGACCGCCCGCTTCACCTCTTCCTGGGCGAAGTGGCAGCCCAGGCGGGCGATTCCCACCTGGCCAAGACCTCGTTCAGGAAGGCGTTGGCGGCAAGCGATCTCGACTGGGAGCCGATCGCCGATCGAGCGGCGGGGCTTTTTCCGCCCGAGGAAATTCTCCGGGACATCTTGCCAGCCGGCGGACGGCTGCCGCTCCTGTTTGCCGATCGGCTCTACGGCGAGCTCGAGGATCGCCAGATCCGCGACGTCTTCCTCGGGGTGGCGCTCGAACGGATTCCCGGCGACCCCAACCTCTCTCCAGCGGAGCGGTTCCAAGTCGAGGCCCTCGCCCGGTCGTCTCTGGGTGATCGCGAGCAAGCGTGCGCCCGGATGGGACTGGCTCTGGGCCTCGATCCAACCAATGTTGAGTGGCGTGAGCAACTGAGCCAGTGGCTCCTTGACTCGGGGCGGGTCGTCGACGCCCTTCGTCAGACCTCGATTGGCCTTCAACTATCCCCCGGCCATGCCGGGCTGGCTCGCGTGCGTGATGCCGCCGCCGACTTTCGAGCGAGAAGCAACGAGGCGCCAAACTCTCCGGATGAGACCGGCAAGACGTTGCGAGATCCAAAAAATTCATTCTGAGAGTTGCTTGGGAATCCGGACGTCGTAGGTTTCCCGAGAAAGGCGAAGTAGCGAGTGGTTTCGTCCCCTTGTGGTGATCAAGGCGTTGTGAAGTAGACATTTGCAAGGAAGGCGCCAGAGCGACATCACATCGCTCCGGATCATTTCACACAATTCAATGATTGAGAGCGACAGTTCATGAACCAGTCTCGTGCTTCCTCACTACTCGGGTTTCGACTTCCGACGGCCTTGAGCGGCGTGAGATTGAGCAGTCTGGCTTGGGTCCCACACCTCGAGCTCGTGAGCTTGCTGCGGGCCGGGTGGCGTTATCTGGCCGTCGCCGTCATTCTGGCTTTGACCGTGGCAGGGCTTTACCTCGCCGGTCAGAAGAAAATGTACCAGGCGTCCGCGCGGCTGCTCGTGCTCCAGCAGGGCGTTCCGCCGCTCGGGGACGGCGAGTCGGGCAGGATGCTCGGCGGCGAAGACTATCTCCCAACTCACGCGGCGATCCTCAAGAGCCCGCTGGTCGTCGGTCGAGCGATCGAGATGGAAGGAGTCGTCAATCTGCCCACGCTCGCGACGGCGCACAACCGGAGCGGACGGCCGCTGGTGGTCGAAGCGATCGAGGAAATGACTGTCAGCCGCCCCGACCGCTCCGCCAAGATCCTCTGTATCGATTATCGCGCCGGTTCGCAGGAGGAGGCGGTCCGGATGGTTTCCGCCCTCCTGTCGAGCTACAACAAATTTCTTGAGGATAAGTTCCAAAAGAGCAACGGAGACGTCATCTCCCTGATCTCCTCCGCCCGTGACAAACTTCGCAACGAACTCATCGAGATGCAGGCGAAGTATCTCGAGTTCCGGAAATCCCATGCGGTTTCCTCCACCGACGAGTTTGGCCGGTCGTTTCTGTCGAGGAGACTCGACCAGTGGGATAAAGCCGCCAACGAAGCGATGGTGAAGGAAGTCCAGCTCAGATCACAACTGGAGCTAGGGCGGAAGCTCGCTCGTGACGGCGCCACGTTCTGGGCGGTGGTCCACGCGATGAACCAGCTCGGCGGCACGGACTCGGGGCTCCTCGCCCATGCGACCGAGCCGATGCAGGGAGGCGCTTCGGACTTCGTCCGTCAGCTCGGGCGCGAGCAGCAAGAGATGGCCGAGAAGTTCGGCTCCAACTATTCCAAAGTTCGCGACATCCACGATCAGATCAACCGGATTCAGGGGCGTTCGCGAGAGACAAGGGGCCGGATCGACCAATCGGATGTCAGCGACTTGCTCGGCTCGCTCGAGCAGAGCCTTGAGACGATCCAAAGGATGCGGGGCGAGTTGGCGAATCGGTTCGATAAGGATATGTTCCAGGCCAAACAATCCGAAAACGACCTCTTGACCGAGGCGGATCTGAAAGGAAACATCGAGCAGTTGCGGACCCTGTTCAACACCACGGTCGAGCAACTCAAGAAAACCCAGCTCGTGGGGGACTACAACGGCGTCAACGCCCAGGTGATCGAGCCGCCCAATAGCCTCCTCGCGCCGGTCCGCCCTCGGGTGGGATTGACCCTGGCCCTGGCCCTGGTCTGCGGACTGACCACGGGTGCGGCGGCGGTGTTCCTGGCCGACCGGATGGATCTGCGGCTCCGCTCGCTCGACGCTCTCAGCGAGGTGTTCGAGATGCCGACGATCGGTCGGATTCCGGAGTTCGCCAACGAATCCGAAGGGGCGGTTCTCGGCCTGATCGCCCACTCGTCACCGACTTCGCTTCAGGTGGAGGCCTACCGCGAGGTCCGCGTCTACATCGAGATGATGCGACGCAAGGCGGACATCAAAACGATTCTCTTCACCAGCCCCCACATGGGCGACGGCAAGTCGACCGTCGTGAGCAACCTCGCGATCCTGCTGGCTCAGGCCGGCAGAAATGTCCTGCTCATCGATGCGGACCAGAGACTACCGACCCAGGACAAGATCCACGGCCAATCGCGCAACCGGGGCCTGTCGCAGATCCTCCAAGAGACCCTGCCGTTGCATCTCGCCATCAAGGCCACTTCGGTCGCCAACCTTGACCTGATCGTCGCCGGCACGGCAGTATCGAACCCTTCGGAACTGTTGATGTCTCCCCGGTTCGCCGAGATCCTGGCCACCGCCGGCCAATCGTATGACCTGATCCTGGTCGACTCTCCTCCAATCCTGACCGTCGCCGACGCCATCATTCTCGGTTCGCTCGCGGACGGGATCGTTCTCATCACTCGGCCTTCCACCCTCTGGAGACGCGACGCTGAGCGAGCGAAAGAGATGCTCAGAGGTTTGGGGACACCCGTCCTCGGCGTCGTGGCCAATCGGGTCGTCGCTCAACGAGGGCAGTTCGCTTACGGCTATGGCTACGGCCACGACGTCGTCCCCGAGTCCGACGAAGCCGCGATCCCGGGTCTTGTCTCCGTCTCGGCTTCCGCTCCCGAATGTCGAGCCAATGGCGTCCCGGCGTGCCTCTCGCTGGACACCGACTCATCGGACTGATCGCGGCGATCGGCGAACCAAGAGGTCGGCTCAATCCGACCCAAAGGTGGCCTTCCCCAACTTCCCCTTCCAACTCCCCGAAAGGTTCAGCTCTCTCATGACCTCCCCGCAAAACGCGGCACTGGTATTGGCCCTGGTCCTGGCCCTTGGATCGAGTCCCGCAACCGCCGGCGATCCAAGCGATCCGTCCAATGAGTTGATCGTCGTGAGGATGTGTGAGGTCGACTTCGAGCGGGCGGCCCTGCTGGGCGTCTCGACGACTGGTGTGATGGGCGAAATCCACGTGAAGGTGGGGGACCTCGTTAGAGCGGGCCAAGTCCTCGGGCGGCTGCAAGATTACGATGTCCGCGCCGAGCTCGAGCTTCGGTCCGCCGAGGCTGAAAGCGAGATTGGACTCCGACTGGGCGAGGTCCAATTGGCGCTCGCCAAATCCAAGCTGCGGCGCTCGGAGAGCCTGAACCGCCAGAAGTTCGTTTCCGGCGAGATGCTGGAGCAAGAGCGGATCGAGGTTCAGACGCGAGCACTAGGGCTTGAGGAGTCGAAATTCAAGCGGAAGCTCGCCTTGCTCCAGAAGGGGCAGGCCGAAGCCGGGATCAAGACCCGAGAGGTCATCAGCCCGTTTCATGGTGAGGTTGTCGCCCTGTTCAAGCAACCCGGCGAGTCGGTCGGGACCAACGACCCGATCCTCCGAGTGGTGGATTGTGGGTCGATGAAGGTCACCGGTCACCTCGACGTGGTTGATGCCTCGCGTCTGGTCAAGGGGCGCCGCGTCCGCGTCTTCCCCGAGATCCGGGGGGCCGACCTGCCGATTGAGCGAAAGGCGTTCGAGGGGCACGTCAGCTTTGTCGATGCCCAGATTCATCGCGAAACCCAGACCTGCCAGGTGATCGTTGTCGTCTCCAACGACGAGGGGCACCTTCGCGCCGGGATGGAAGCGCGGATCGAGATCCTCCCCGAGGACCGACCGCTCACGCAACGGCTCGAGGCTGGGGTATCGAAGCTAAGCCCGGCGAAGATCGATCGTCGGTGAGGTCGACGGAAGATTACGACCATGATCCTCAACTTTGACTCCGAGAAATCAGCGATGCGAATCTGGCTCGTGACCGTGGGTGAACCGCTTCCGTCCGACGGACCCGACGAGAGGCTGCACCGGAGCGGACTCCTGTCAACGGCCCTGACAATGCGTGGGCACGAGGTCTTGTGGTGGAGCTCAACCTTCGACCATTCGCGCAAGCGGTTTCGCGCCCGGGGTAACCAGGAGGTCCTTTCCACCGATGGGGCTCGGATCAGGCTGCTGCATGGGCCGGGCTACCGCCGGAATGTGTCGTTCGGCCGCCTAGCGAACCACCGGGCGATCGGCCGCCGATTTCGAGTCTTGGCCCGCTCGGAGCCGAAACCCGACCTGATCGTGGCGTCGTGGCCGACGATCGAGCTGAGCCGGGAGGCGGTCGCGTACGGGAAGGCCATGGGAGTGCCGGTCGTGCTCGACGTCCGCGACCTCTGGCCCGACATCTTCCTTGAGCTTGCTCCCCCTTGGGCGCAGGCGGTGGCCCGTTTCTCGCTCTCGCCAATGATCAAGGCGGCGAAGCTGGCCTTCGGCAACGCCTCGGCGATCACCGGCGTGACCCCAGCGTTCGTGGAGTGGGGCCTGGGCTACGCCGGTCGCCCACCGTCGCCGCTCGACCGTGCTTTTCCCCTCGGCTACAGCGACCAACCTCCGAGCGAAGCAGCCATCGCCGAAGCGGACCAGGCGTGGAGGAAGCTCGGCGTCGGTTGCGATCCGCGCGAATTCGTCGTTGCGTTTGTCGGGACGATGGGCCTGCAAAAGCTCGACATGACACCGGTCCTCGCCGCCGCTCGCGCCCTCCAGGGGGGAAGAGTTCGTTTCGTCCTCTGCGGCGACGGTGACGGCCTGGATCGGTACAAGGCCATGGCGGACGGGCTGGACAACGTGGTCTTCCCCGGCTGGGTTGGCAGGGCGGAGATCTGGACCCTCTTGAGGATGGCGTCGGTCGGCCTGGCCCCCTACGGGAGCTCGCTGAACTACACCGGTAACCTGCCCAACAAGCCGATCGAGTACCTTTCCGCCGGGCTGCCCATCCTCTCCAGCCTCGATGGGACGCTCCAAGACCTCCTCCGACGTCATCAGTGCGGGATCACCTATCACGGGGCCAACGACCTGACCTCAGCTCTCACAGGACTCCTCGACGCCCCCGGGCGGCTCAAGGCCATGTCGGCCGCCGCCTCGAACCTCTACCGCGACCAATTCGTCGCCGAGGTTGTTTACGACGAGATGGCCGGCTACCTCGAATCGTTTGGCGTGGATCGATCGACCTCGAGTGTCGCCTCCGGCAATCGAAAGGTGGTCGCCTCGTGATCAAACGCCTCTTCGACATCTCGTTCGCCTCGACGGTCCTGCTTGGCCTCGGACCTTTACTTTTCGGCGTCGCCGCGCTCATTAAGTTCACTTCGCCGGGTCCAATGTTCTATTGTGGAGAACGAGTCGGCCTTCGCGGTCGGCGGTTCCGGATCTTCAAATTCCGGACGATGGTGGTCGACGCCGACAAGCTGGGCGGCTCATCGACCGCCGAGGACGACCCGAGGATCACGCGGATCGGTCAGCTTCTGAGGCGTTACAAACTCGACGAGCTTCCTCAATTCCTCAATGTTCTCCGGGGAGAGATGAGCGTCGTTGGCCCGAGGCCGCAAGTCGCCTGGGCGGTCGATCTTTACACCCCCGAGCAGAGGCGACTGCTCGACGTGCGTCCCGGAATCACCGACTACGCCTCAATCAAGTTCCGTGATGAAAGCGAAATCCTCCGAGGCGCCGCCGACCCTGACCGGGTCTACCTCGAACGGATCGCCCCGGAGAAGATCCGGCTCGGACTTGAATACGTGAACCAACGCAGCTTCTGGACAGACCTTCGTATTATCGCCATGACGGTGGTCGCCTCGGCGCGACCAGGGAAGGAGTTTTGATGAGCCAGGTCATCAGGGCCGATGCGGCCGAAGGGTTCCTCCGCAACGATTCCGAGCGTGAGGCGGCTGCGCGATACGCTCGGCTCTTCGAGACCAGTTTGGATGAAACCGGGGACAAGCTCTCGCATGTGGCGAAGTACATGAGGCGGCAGGATCTCACCCGCCTGCTGGCCCGCTACGAGATTTTCAAACGGATTCAGTATGTCAAAGGATCGATCGTCGAGTGCGGTGTGTATCGCGGTTCCGGCCTGATGGCCTGGGCGAACTTCGCCGCCGTGCTTGAGCCCACGAACCTCATGCGGAGAATCTACGGGTTCGACAGCTTCGGTGGGTTCCCGTCCATCAGTCCTCTGGATCACGGCGAGGCTCGGGCAGCCCGGCCCGGCGACCTCCAGGCGGATTGCCTCGATGAGTTGCGTCAGATCATCCGGGCCTACGACCTCAACCGGCCGCTCGGGCATGTCCCCAAGGTCGAGCTCTTCCCCGGCGACGCGGTCGAGACCATCCCCGCGATGATCAAAGCCAAGCCGCACTTGGTCGTGAGTCTCCTATTCCTCGACTTCGACCTTTACGAGCCGACAAAGGCGGCCCTGGAGCAGTTCGTCCCACGGATGCCCAAGGGGGCCATCATCGCCTTCGACGAACTTGACAACCCCGCCTGGCCCGGGGAAACGCTGGCGGCCCTGGATACCTTGGGACTCCGGAAATTGCGGCTGGAGCGACTCGACTTCGACCCTTACATCGGGTTCGCCGTGATCGAGTAGCGTCCATCCCTCACACTTGCCGTTGCCCAGTGATTGAACCGGACCGTAGTCGAAGCAGCCAACCCCCGAGAAAATTTGGTCTCTCATGAACATCTCACCCGACGAGTTCGCGCGGCGGATTCGAGCCCATGTCGTCCGGATGACTCACCGGGCGGGCAGCTCGCATGTCGGTTCGTCGCTGTCGATGGCCGAAATTTTGGCCGTGCTGTATGGCGGTGTGCTCCAGGTTGATCCTGATTGGCCGGAAGACCAGAACCGCGATCGCCTGATCCTCAGCAAAGGCCACGCCTGCGCGGGTTTGTATGCCGCTCTCGCGGAGCGCGGCTTCTTTCCGACCGACTGGTTGGAGAGCTTTTATACCAATGGCGCTCGACTCGCGGGCCACGCGACGGCCGGCGAGATTCCCGGTATCGAGGTCTCGACCGGATCACTCGGCCACGGTTTGCCGATCGCTTGCGGGATGGCCAAGGCGGCGAAGATCGACGGAGCCGCCTACCGGGTCTTCGCCATCCTTTCCGACGGCGAGTGCAATGAAGGCTCGAACTGGGAAGCCGCCCTGTTCGCTCCCCACCACCGGCTCGACAACCTCGTGGTGGTCATTGATTACAACAAGATCCAGAGCCTGGGTTCGACCGCCGAGGTTCTCGGCATCGAGCCGCTCGCCGACAAGTGGCGAGCCTTCGGTTGGTCCGTCCGCGAGGTGGACGGCCACGACGCCGAGGCCGTCCGCGAATCGCTCGAATCCGTCCCCTTCGAAGCGGGGCGGCCGAGCTGTCTGGTGGCGCACACGGTCAAGGGCAAGGGGGTGAGCTTCATGGAAGGGGAATTGCTCTGGCACTACCGGACCCCGCAAGGCCCGGAATACGCGGCGGCGCTGCACGAACTGGGGGAGATCGCATGAGGACCGCCTTTATCGAAACGCTCACCGCCCTGGCCGAACGCGACCGGAGGGTTACCCTGGTCGTCGGCGACCTTGGCTTCGGCGTCGTTGGGGACTTCGCCCGCCGGTTCCCCGAGCAATTCCTCAACGCCGGGATCGCCGAACAGAACATGACCGGGCTGGCGGCGGGGATGGCCCTTTGCGGCAAGATCGTTTTCACCTATTCCATCGCCAACTTCTCCACACTCCGCTGCCTGGAACAGATCCGCAACGACGTGTGCTACCACAACGCCGACGTGAAGGTCGTGAGCATCGGCGGCGGCCTGGGATACGGGGCGCTGGGGATGAGCCACCACGCCACGGAAGACATGGCGATCCTCCGAGCGTTGCCGAACCTCACCGTGATCTCTCCCGGCGACCCCTTCGAAACCGTGGGTGCCGTCGAGGCCGTCGCGCGAACTCCAGGCCCGTGTTATCTCCGCCTCGGGCGGGCCGGCGAGCCGCTCGTGCATCCCGCCCGGCCGCAGTTCCAGATTGGCAAAGCGCTGGTCGTCCGCGAGGGAACGGACCTGACGCTCATCGCCACTGGCGGGATGCTCGCGGTCGCCGCCGCGGCGGCGGACACCCTGTCCCGCGAGGGGGTCTCCGTCCGCGTGCTGAGCATGCACACGATCAAGCCGCTCGACGACGAGGCCATTCTCGACTCGGCGCGGCGAACGCGAATGGTGGCGACCCTGGAGGAGCATAGCGTCCTCGGCGGACTCGGCGGCGCGGTGGCCGAGGTCCTGGCGGAGGCGGGCCTCCGAGGCGTGACTTTCCGCCGGATCGGCCTGCCGTCGGCTTACACGAAGGTCGTCGGCGACCAAGACTACCTCCGACGAGTTCATGGGCTCGACGAGCCGGGAGTGCTCGCGAGTCTGAGATCACTTCTCGATGGGCGAGCCCGGAGCAAAGCCCACCTTGCCGCTCGAAGAGGCCTGATGGGCCAGAAAGTCGCACAATGAGCCAGACGGTCGCTTTCGTCAACTATCCGCTTCAGTTCGCCCAGATGGAGGGGGAGATCCTCGCGACGATCCGCGAGACGCTCGCTGGTGGCGACCTCATCCTCCGCAAGCAGACCGAGGCTTTCGAGGCAAACCTCGCCGCCTTTTGCGGGACCAGATACGCTGTCGGCTTGAGTAACTGCACCGACGCCCTCCACCTGGCCTTGCGTGCCTCCGGGATCGGCGCGGGGGGCGAAGTCATCACCTCTTCGCACACGTTCGTCGCGACGGTCGCGGCGATCGTCCATGCCGGGGCCAAGCCGGTGCTCGTCGAAGTCGGAGCCGACCACAACATCGACCCCGACGCGATCGCCGCGGCGATCACGCCGAGAACCCGCGCGATCATCCCCGTGAGCCTCAATGGTCGCTGTTGCGACCTCCCGAAAATCAAGTCGCTTGCCGATCGCCATCAATTCATCTTGATCGAAGACTCGGCGCAAGCCTTGGGGGCGTCCATCGGCGGCAAAAAGGCTGGGTCGTGGGGACTGGCCGGGTGCTTCAGCTTTTACCCGGCGAAGCTCCTGGGAGCTTTCGGCGACGCCGGAGCCCTCGTCACCGACGACTCCGAGCTAGCCGAACGGGTCCGCTTGCTCCGCAACCACGGCCGGACGCCCGACGGTCGGATCGCTCAGTGGTCGTTCAACTGCCGGATTGATAACCTCCAGGCCGCCTTGCTCGACCTCAAACTCCGGTATCTGCCCGCTTGGCTTGATCGCCGCCGCGCGATCGCCGCGATCTACGCACGCGAACTCTCGGTCCTACCGATGCTCGTGCTGCCCCCACCCCCGGTCGAAGGGGGCCAGCGTCACGACGTTTACCAGAACTATGAGATCGAGGCCCCCGATCGCGACGCCCTCGCCGCGCATCTCAAAGCCAGCGGCGTCGACACCCTTCTCCCCTGGGGAGGCAAAGCCGTTCACGAGTTCCACGACCTTGACCTCGGTGGTGTTCGGCTCCCCAAGACGGAGCGAATCATGCGATCGGCCCTCTTGCTCCCCATGTTCCCGGAGCTTCAAGACGACGAGATCCTCTACGTGACGCGGATGGTCAGGTCTTTCTACTTCTGAGGGTTCGCCGGGCCGCCGCCGACGTTCGAGGAGAAAATCAGCAATGATGCTTCGATTTCAGTTCGAGTTCCCCCAACACCACGCGGCGGGATTTGACGCCTCACCCCCGGTGTCCGAAAGCGGCCTGGCGACGACCGCTCACTTGGAGGACACCGTTGGATCGGGCTTCGCCAAACCTGGACACCGTGGGCGGTCGATCGCTCGAAGCGTGGTCGCGGCGATCCTTCGGACTTACTCCGGTCGGCGATGCTGGTATTTAACCAGGACCGAGAACCTCGCGTCGATGTCGATCGCGTCCGCCTCCAAGCTCAGGCCGATCGGCCGAGCGTCGCGTTCTTCGCGGTTCGGGCTGAGGCTTCTGGGCTCATTTCGGCTTTCCCAAAAGGAGGAAAGATGTCCGTTGTGAAGAGGAGCAAGTCGGAAAGCGGTGATTCCACCCTCGCCTTCGATGACCGCAAGTGGGGCGAGCGTATGCGGTACGACACGACCGCGCTGGCTGTCGAAAACCTGCGGTCGAGCGAAAGCGAGCGCGACTCCGGTTCGCTGACGATGAACCCCGCGCTGCGGGGTCCCTACCACGCGATTGAAGGCTATCTGGCCGCTCGGGCGGCGGGCAAACTCGTGTTGGACTATGGCTCGGGCCACGGAATTTACTCGATCCAGCCGGCCCGGATCGGTGCTGAAGTCATCGGCGTGGATTTTTCGCCGCGATCGTCGGCTCTGGCCGCAAGCCGAGCGGCCCGAGCTGGGGTTGCCGATCGATGTCGATATGTAGTGGGCGACTGCGAGCGGCTGCCGTTCCCGTCCGCAATGTTCGACCTGGTCCTCAGCATGGGGACGATGTCGAGCCTTCGCCATGACCTCGCCTTCGCCGAACTCGCCCGAGTGGTCAAGCCCGATGGGGAAGTTCTCGTCACCGACACCCTCGGTCACAACCCACTCCTCAACCTCAACCGATGGCTGCTCTACCGGCGAGGAAGACGCACCCGTTGGGAGCTTGACCACATCCCGACGTTGCGGATGCTGACGCAGGCCCGCGAATATTTCCGCGAAGTTCGGGTCGAGTTTTTCGATCTGACCACCCCTCTGCTCGCCCCGTTTTGTCGAGCCGACGGCGCCTTCTCCCGCCGCCTGACGCACCTGGGCCAGGCCGTTGATCGCCGGCTCGTCCGCGTGAAGCCGCTCCGAAGGCTCGCCTTCAAGTTTGTCTGCACGTTGAGCGGGCCGATCGTCTCCCCCACCCGAGGAACAACGTGAGATGCCCCCCAAAGTGCTGATGGTCGCCGCGGACTTCCCGCCCCAGGTCGGGGGCGTGGCCACTTATAGCCTCGCATTGGCTCGCACGCTGTCGGAGGCGGGCATCGACATCTCCGTGGTCACGCCGGCGCCGGGACCGGCTCGATCCGCCGAGGGCCTGGCGGTTACTCGCGCTTCGATGTTCCTCAACGTCAAATACCTCAAGATTCTGCCTCTCACGCTGCTGACGATCCGCTCTTGCCTGCGGAAACGGCCCGACCTCCTCCTCCTGATGAAGTGCAACCACGAGGGGATCGTGGGCGCTCTGATGAGAAAGCTGCTCGGCATCCGCTATGTCGTGGTGGCTTACGGCAGCGAGATCCTGGCCTTTCAGGCGAAGCCAATGTCAGGGCGGTTCATGGCCTGGCTTTACCGAGGGGCCGAGCGGGTCCTGGTCGATAGTGCCTACGCTGGGGGACTGGTCGCGGATTGCGGCGTCGCTCGCGAGCGGATCGCCGTCGTCCACCCCGGACTCGACCCCGTTCCCGACATTCTCCCCAACCCCGCCGATGCCTCCGCCCTGCGAGGCCGGCTCGGGCTTGAGGGGAAGCGGGTCTTGCTGACCGTCTCGCGGATCGTCCGGCGCAAAGGTCACGACAAGGTTGCCGGAGCCTTGGCTGTCCTCAAAGACGAATATCCCGACCTCGTCTGGGTCATCGCGGGGGAAGGGAACGACCGGCCTCATGTCGAGGGGCTCGTCCGGTCCCTCGGCCTGGACGATCGGGTCCGGCTGGTCGGTCGCCGACCGCCGGCGGAGATTGACCTGCTTTACCGCATCGCGGACGTGTTTGTGATGCCCTCGCGGCGGGAGGGGATCGACGTCGAAGGGTTTGGGATCGCCTTCGTGGAAGCGGCGCTGCGACGTCTCCCGGTCGTCGCCGGCCGGCATGGTGGCGTGCCCGA
>JAABUX010004495.1_pt1 | contig 17631 bp, 17 predicted proteins | sample 5561851 | NCBI WGS metagenome assembly JAABUX01 (sample SAMN10711883, study PRJNA513361) | rock metagenome | isolation source: Antarctica rocks | place: Antarctica: Victoria Land, Richard Nunatak red sandstone | collected 2016-01-03 | reverse complement strand
ATCCAAAAGGAATACCGAGCTGGGCGCAATTCCACTATGGTTCCTGGCGAACGCGAGACATAATATTCCAAAAAATCCCGATTTTTGCTTAAGTCCGACAGGCTGCTAGCCAACCGCTATCATGGCAAGACGCTGCGGCAGGCGTTGCAGGACGCTGGGCTGGCGGGCCGGCCGCGGCTGCACATGGAGGCAGGGCGCTACAAGGGCTTCGCCGAGATGCACATCGAGCAGGGCACGACGTTAGAGGCGGCGGGCGAGCAGGTGGGCGTGGTGACGGGCATCGTGGCGATCTGGCAGTACCGCATCGTGTTCGAGGGCCAGCAGGACCATGCGGGCGGCACCACGATGGCGGAGCGGCGGGACGCTGGGTTGGCGGCGGTGCGGCTGCTGGCTTGGCTCGATGCGGAGTTCCCGCGGCACTGCGGGGAGCGGACGGTATGGACGTGCGGACGGATCGCGCTGTCGCCGGGGGCGGCATCGATCATTCCGGGACGGGCGGAGGTGCTGTTCCAGTTTCGCGACATCTCAGTGGAGGCGCTGGAGCGGCTGGATGCGGTGCTGCGCCGAGGGGTGGCGGAAAGCAACCGACGGGAGCGGTGCGTGGCGAAGTTGGAGGTGGTGGGCCAGTCTGCGCCGGCGCTGTGCGATGAGGGTTGGCAGGCGGCGCTGGCCGCGGCGGCTGACGATTTGGCGCCTAGGAAATGGCGGCGGATGCCGAGCGGGGCTGGGCATGATGCGCAGTATATGGCGCAGGTGATGCCGTCTGCGATGCTGTTCGTGCCCTCAATTGGAGGCATCAGCCATCATTGGGCCGAGGACACGTCGCCGGCGGACTTGGCCATGGGATTGCGGGTCCTGGCGGACGGAGCGAGGCGCTTCTTGGCATTCCAGGGTTGATGGTCAAGAGGCCTGTTGGGGCAGCCAAGCTCCACCGGCCAGGACGTCGCGATGAAGAAGACGCCCACTCTGTTCGACCGGGACTGGGACGGAGGCCGCAGCAGGGTGGTTGACCGGCCGCACCCGGACTGCACCTGGGTATCCCGCGGCGAAGGCGTGCCGACGCGCAAGATCGACGGCACCTCCTGCACAGTCCACTCTGGCCGGCTGTTCAAGCGGCGCGAGCTGAAGCGCGGCGAAACAGCGCCTGCCGGTTTCGAGGGTGCGGACGTGGACGCCGAGACCGGCAAGACGGTCGGCTGGGTGCCTGTGACGGATGGGCCAGAGGACGCGCGGCACCGCGAGGCATTCCGGCCTGACTTGGCCGACGGCGCCTACGAGCTTGTTGGCCCAAAGGTTCAAGGCAACCCGGAGGGCTATTCGGTCCATGCCCTCGTCCGGCACGACAGCTTGGGCATCGACGGGCCTGTGCCGCGCGATTTTGCCGGGCTGGCCGCGTGGTTCGCCGGCAAAGATTTGAGGGGTTGGTCTTTCACTACCCGGATGGCCGCATGGCGAAGATCAAGCTGCGGGATTTCGGGCTGAAGCGTCGACGGGTGGACGACCGGGGGGCAGACGACCGGGGCCAGGGAGGCGCTTAGCTGCGCGCGATCGTCGAGCTGCGGGTCGGCTCCCACCTCTACGGCACGGCCACGGCCCAGTCGGACACGGACATCAAGGCCGTCCACCTGCCATCGGCGCGCGACATCTTGTTGCAGCGCGCCCGGCCGGCGGTGACAACGGGGCGGGTCCGCCCGCCCGGCGAGCGCAACCAGGCGTGGGACACCGACCACGACAGCTACAGCCTCCAGCGCTTCCTCGACTTGGTCCTGGAGGGCCAGCCGATCGCGCTGGAGATGCTGTTCGCGCCGGACGCTGCCATGATTGTGCCGCCCGACCCGCTGTGGCGCGAGGTGCAGGGGCTGGCGCCCCGCCTGGTCAGCCGCCAGGCCACGATCTTCCTGCGCTATGCCCTGCAGCAGGCTGAACGCTATGGCGCCAAGGGCGCCCGCGCCGCGACCGCCCGGCAGGCCCTGGCCCTGCTGGAAACGGCGGAGGCGGCACACGGCAGCGCCGCACGGCTCGGGCTGATCGAGCCTGAGCTCGCCGCCTTCGTGGCCGGCACGGCGCACGCCGCCCTGCTGGACATCGAGATCGGCGACGGGCGCTGGAGACGCCACCTCGACCTGTGTGGCCGCAAGGCGCCGCTGCACGCCACCCTCAAGGCCGCACGCGAGATGGCCGCCCGGCTGCTGGCCGAATACGGCGCCCGCGCCCTGTCGGCGGAGCGCGACGGGGGCGTGGACTGGAAATCGCTGTCGCATGCCGTGCGGGTCGGGCAAGAGGCGGTGGAACTGCTGGGAACCGGCCGGCTGGCGTTCCCGCTGCGGGACGCCGGGCACCTGCTCAACATCAAGCTCGGCCGGCTGCCCTACGGCGCCGTGGCCACGGAGGTCGAACGCCTGCTCGCGGCCGTGGAGGATGCGGCGTCGGCGTCGGCCCTGCCAGATGCGCCAGACGCCGAGGCGGCTGAAGCCCTGGTACTACGGGCCTACCGGCAACAGGTGACGGAGGATGCGCCGTGACCGGCCAAGCTGCCCGTATGCAGGCCGACGCCCGCGCTTTCCGCATCCCTGGAAGGCGCGGATGCAGCGTGGTATCTTTGCGAAATGGGGGTGGATCGCGCCCGCAACGCACCAAGTCCTGGAACATGGGCGTGCCGCTCAAAGGCGGGCGGCGCGCTCCTGGCGCGCATGACTGACGCCATGCAGCCGCAGCATCGCTGAAAGGGGCGGTTCGCCCGCCATAGACCATGCCGTTCACCGTCGACGCCTTCCACCTCGCCCGTGCGCAGTTCGCGTTCACCGTGGCATTCCATATCATCTTCCCGGCCTTCAGCATCGGGCTGGCGAGCTACCTCGCCGTCCTTGAGGGCCTGTTCCTCTGGACCAAGCGCCCCGTGTTCATGGACGTCTACCGTTTCTGGCTGCGCATCTTCGCGGTCGGGTTCGCGATGGGCGTCGTCTCGGGCCTGGTGATGTCCTACCAGTTCGGCACCAACTGGAGCGTGTTCGCCAAGCTCGCCGGGCCGGTCGTCGGGCCGGTCATGGCATACGAGGTCCTGACAGCCTTCTTCCTGGAGGCCGGCTTCCTCGGCGTCATGCTGTTCGGCATGCAGAAGGTCGGCCCCCGCCTGCACTTCGCGGCGAGCTGCCTGGTCGCCGGCGGCACGCTCCTGAGCGGCTTCTGGATCTTGTCCGTGAATTCCTGGATGCAAACGCCAGCCGGCTACACGGTCGCCGCCGACGGACGGTTCCTGCCGACGAGCTGGCTGCACATCATCTTCAACCCGAGCGTCTTCGTCCGCTTCCCGCACATGATCCTGGCCAGCTACCTGTCGGTCGCCTTCGTCGTGGGCGCGACCGGGGCGTGGCACCTGCTGCGCGACCGCACGAACCCGCGGGCGCGCGTCATGTTCGGCATGGCGATGTGGATGGCGGCCATCGTCGCCCCGGCGCAGATCGCGATGGGCGACATCCACGGTCTCAACACGCTGGAGCACCAGCCTGCCAAGATCGCCGCGATGGAGGGTAGTTGGGAGGCACGCGACGGCGCGCCGCTGACGCTGTTCGGCCTGCCGGACATGGCGAAGGAACGAACCGACTACGCGATCGAGATCCCCCATCTGTCCAGCCTGATCCTGACGCATAGCTGGAACGGCCGCGTGCCGGGCCTCAAGGAGTTCCCGCGCGAGGACAGGCCCAACTCCGCCGTGGTGTTCTGGTCGTTCCGCCTCATGGTCGGCATCGGCTTCGCGATGCTGGGCATCGGCGCATGGAGCCTCTGGGCCCGCTACCGCCGCCGCCTGTATGAGAGCACCTGGCTGCAACGCGCCGCGGTGCTGATGGGTCCGGCCGGGTTCGTCGCCATCCTGGCCGGCTGGGTGACGACCGAGGTCGGACGGCAGCCCTACACGGTCTACGGCCTGCTGCGGACGGCCAAGAGCGTCGCGCCGATCGGCCTGCCGGGCGTGGCGACAAGCCTTGCGGTCTTCGCGGTGGTCTACTTTGCGGTGTTCGGGTCGGGCGTGCTCATCCTGCTGCGCATGATGGGCAAGACGCCGGAGGCTGGCGAGGCCGGAGTGTCGCCGCACCCCATTCGCACGGCGGGCATCACGCCGGGGCCGGCCGCGGCGCACGGCGACGCCAGCCCGCAGCCGGCGGAATAGGCCATGGGCATCTCCTTCGACCTTTCGACCGTCTGGGCCGGCCTGCTCGCCTTCGCGGTGCTGATGTACGTCGTCGCAGACGGGTTCGACCTCGGCTGCGGCATCCTGTTCGCCGTCGAGCGCGGGCGGCAGGACCGCGACGTGATGGTGAACAGCATCGCCCCGGTCTGGGACGGCAACGAGACCTGGCTGGTGATGGGCGGCGCCGGGCTGCTGGCGGTGTTCCCGCTGGCCTACTCGATCATCCTGCCCGCGCTGTACCCCACCGTCATCGGCCTGTTGCTGGCGCTGGTGTTCCGTGGCGTCGCCTTCGAGTTCCGCTTTCGGGCGCACTCCGAGCGGGGCCGGGCCAGGTGGGACTTCGTGTTCTTCGCCGGCTCCGCCGCGGCGGCGTTGTGCCAGGGCCTCACGCTCGGGGGGCTGCTCCAGGGCATCAGGGTCGAGGATAGCGCCTACGCCGGCGGCTGGTGGGACTGGCTGACGCCGTTCACCGTCCTCTGCGGCCTCGCCGTCGTCGTCGGCTATGCCCTGCTCGGCGCATGCTGGCTCGTGTGGCGGACCTCGGGCGGGCTGCATGACCGCGCCCGGCGCCAGGCCGCCTGGCTCGGCTGGGCCACGCTCGGCATGATCGCGGCCGTCAGCCTGTGGACGCCGTTCCTGCGCGGGGACCTGGCGCACCGCTGGTTCTCCTGGCCCGGCATCCTGCTGACCGCCCCGGTCCCGGTGCTGGTCGCGCTGCTCGCGCTGGCCTTCTTCCGCAGCCTGGCGCGGGGGCGGGAGCTGGCGCCGTTCCTCTGCGCCCTCGGCTGGTTCGTGCTGAGCTTCGTGGGGCTGGGCATCAGCCTGTTTCCGCTGATCGTGCCGCCCAGCGTCACCATCTGGGACGCCGCCGCCCCGCGCGACAGCCAGGTGTTCCTGCTGGTGGGCGCCGCGGTGATGATCCCGGCGATCCTGGCCTACAGCGGCTACGCCTACTGGGTGTTCCGCGGCAAGGTGCAGCACGACGCGGGCTACCATTGATGGCGCGGGTGATGACGCCGGGCCGGTCGCGCTTGGCCTGGTTCGTGGGGCTGTGGGCCGCAAGCGCTGTGGCGACCGCGCTGGTCGCCTATGCCTTGCGCTGGGTGCTATTGGGATAGGCTGCTTGCCGGCCACCTCGTGACAACACGGGTGGCGCCGCCGTCGCTGCCCGGCCATGGTGTCCACCATGACCTTGGAGCAGCTCCGCGTTTTCGTCGCCGTCGCCGAGCGCCAGCACGTCACCCGTGCGGCCGAGGCACTCAACATCGCGCAGTCCGCGGCCAGCGCCTCCATTGCGGCCCTTGAAGGGCGGCACGGCGCCAAGCTGTTTCACCGGGCCGGCCGCGGGATCGAGCTGACCGAGGCCGGCGCGCTGTTCTTGACCGAGGCGCAGGCGGTGCTGGCCAGGGCGGCGGCGGCGGAGCTGGTGCTGTCGGAGCTGGGCGGGTTGAAGCGCGGCACCCTGCTCGTGCAGGCCAGCCAGACGATCGCCAGCTACTGGCTGCCGCGGCACCTCGTCGCGTTCCGCCGGACCTATCCCGGCGTCGACATCCGCCTCGCCGTCGGCAACACGGCGCAGGTCGCCGCCGCGGTCCATGAGGGCCTGGCCGAGCTGGGGTTTGTCGAAGGCGCCGTCGACGATCCGACGCTCGAAAGCCGCAAGGTCGCGCGCGACCACCTTGTGATCGTCGTCGGGCCGGATCATCCCTGGGTTCAGGTCGGGAGCCAAGCTGGGGCAACGCGCGGCACGGTCACGCCGGCGTGCCTGGCCGAGAGCGATTGGGTCCTGCGCGAGGCCGGGTCTGGCACGCGGTCGGTGTTCGAGGCGGCGCTGGAAGGGTTCGGCATCGCGCCCTCCAGCCTGCGCGTGGCGCTCGACCTGCCCTCCAACGAGAGCGTCCGCGCCGCCGTGGAGGCCGGCATGGGCGCCACCGCGATCTCCGCCTCGGCCGCCGCGCCGAGCATCGAGGCCGGGCTGCTGCATGCCGTGGACCTGGCGCTCCCGGCCGGACGCAGCGCGTCGGTCTGTGAACGCGACTTCCACGTGCTGCGGCACACCGAGCGGTATCGCAGCCGTGCGGCCGATGCGCTGCTGTCCATCATCGCAGACGGCTGACTGGCCGTGCCCATTCGGTTGTTGCACCACGACTGTTCATGTGCGGTTTGGCTATGCTGGAGCGGGCGCGGATGGCGGGAACCTTCGCCTATGTGGCCTGGAGTGCCGCGCCGGGGCCGAGTTGCAAAACCGTCGGTGAAGCTGCCGTGTCGGCTCCCTCAACCGGCTCCAAATCGACCCCAACCGAAAGCGTGTGCTTGCCGCCCCCCAGCAACAGGCCATGCAGTGGACTCACGTCGGCAAAATCCCGCCCCCAGCCAAGCACTACATGCTCGTCGCCGACCACCAGGTCGTTCGTCGGATCAAGGTCGATCCAGCCATGGTCGGGACCAAGCCAACAGCCGACCCAGGCATGGGAAACATCCGCGCCGCGCCTCTTGGCCTGGCCCGGCGCCGGCCGTGTCCGCACATAGCCCGACACATAGCGCGCCGGCAGCCCCATCGCGCGCAGCCCGCCAATCATCAGATGGGCAAAATCCTGGCACACCCCCGCCCGCATCTCTAGCACCTTGGCGATCGGCGTCGAAATGGTCGTGACGCCGGGCCGGAACCGGAAATCGCGGGCGATGCGAGACGTGAGATCGAGCAAGCCCGCCAGCACCGGCCGCCCCGGCATGAAGCTGGGCGCGGCCCATGCACGCACGTCGTCGCTCACCGGGGCCATCTGGCTGCCGAAGGTGAACTCGGCCGCGTCGGTCGCAGCGGCCGGCCGCTGCGCCAGCTCGGCCACGCGCTCCCAAGCCAGCGTGCTGTCGGCGTTCGGCGCAGCCCGGCGCAGGACCTCGACCTCGGCCTCCGTCGAGACCTGCAAGCCATTGTGCCCGCTGCCCAGGAACAGCCAGGCGACGGGGTTGCCGAAATGGTCCGTGCCCTCCGTCATCCGCGACGGCGCCGGGTCGGTGCGCATGGCGAAGGAGCGCACCCGCTGCCACGGCAGGTCGCGCGGGCGCAGGTGAATCAGGTGCGCCGCGAGCTCCACCCGGTCGGCGTAGGCGTAGGTCGTCTCGTGCCGCACCCGGAGGATCATGCGACCTCCAGGCCAACGGATTGCAGGGCCGGCAGCAACGCGAAGAACCGCCGGGTGATGCGGTCCGACAGCACGGCGGTGTCGGATGCAATCGAACGCAGCAGCGGCGGCAGGGACGCAGCCGCGGCGGCGGGGGCGCCCGACTGCATGACGCGGCCGACCAGGGCGTCGGCCCGCCGCAGCAAGTCCCCGGCGCCGCGCGCCAGGTCGTTCTCCGAGGGGTCCGCCTGCTCCAGCAGCCGCGCCGCCTGCGCATACTGGTAGACGAGCGCCCGCGGGTTGCTGGTGTCGGACAGCACCAAATCCAGCACCGGCGCGGGCTGCAACACCGACATGTAGCGGCCCCGGTAGGTGATCGCGCTGTCGCACAGCTCCAGCACCATGCTGAGCGCGCTGTCGATCCGGTCGGGCCGCTGGTCCAGCACCGTGGCGAGCGTCGCGGCCGTCTGCTGCGCCCGCTCGATCCGGCGGCCGAGGTCCAGGAACAGCCAGCCGCCGCCCCGCACCATGCCCTCGGCCGCGACGCCGGCCACGGTCGTCGACAGCCGTTGCAGGCCGGCCATGGCGTACACCAGCCCGTCCAGGCCAGAGCGGGCGGCGTCCTGCACGTCCTGCCGCGCGGCGCGCAGGGCGTGGACGAAGGCCGCGTGCGTCTCGATGGTCAGGCGGTCGCGCAACGCCTCGGTAAGCTGGGCCACGCTGTCCAGCTCTTGCGTCAACAGGCCCTGGGGTTGCAGGCCGTCCCGGATCGTGTCGTCCAAATTGCCCTGCCCCTCGCCCGCCGTCAGCCCGGTGCCCACGAGGCATGCGGCCAAAACCTTGATTTCTGCCAGCTCGCGCGGCAACGGCGCGCCGCGGGTCCGGCGCAGCAGCCCGGCCCGGCCCAGCCGCGCCTGCGCCTCCAAGCGTTCGACATAGCGGCCCAGCCAGAAGAAGTCGTCTGCCACGCGGCTCGGCACGTCGCCGATGCTGCGCTGGACCGCCAAGGCCGGCTGGCGCGCGGGACCGGGTCCCTGGATGTCCTGGTTGTCCTGGCGCAGCACCCACACGTCCTTGATCAGCGCGCCGGGCGGCAGCGCCTCCGTCACCTGCTCGCCAGGGTCCAGCACGCGGGCGAGGCCGCCCTGCATCATGCGCCAGCCCGCGCCGTCGTGCATCAGGAACAGGCGCAGCACGACGGGACGCGGCGAGAGGCCGTCCGGCCCGTTGCAGGGCGCCAACGACGGCGGCACCAGGGTCGACGCGGTGAAATTCCAGGGCCGCGCGGCGATGGCCTGCTCCAGCGCCCGCCGCGCGCCGGACGACAAGCCGGCCAACGGCACCGCCGGAGCCACAGGGTCGAGCGCTGGCCGCACGCTCCACCGCTTGAGGTGGTGCGACACCGTGCCGCGTGCGCCCGCATCGGCCAGCCATAGCGTGGGGATGGTCGCGAGCGACAGCGTTTCGCCCAACAGCCTGCGGCAAAGCGCCGGCAGGAACGCCGCGAAGGCCGGCGCCTCGACCGCCGCGGTGCCGGGATGGTTGAGGATCTGCACCGCGCCGCTCCGGGCGGCGTCCAGCAACCCGGTGACGCCCGCGCCGGGGCTGGATGAAAGCTCCAGCCGGTCCAGCGTCCCGCCGGGCACGCGGCGGAGCAGGACATCGACCTGTTGCAGGCCGCGCAGCGTTTTAAGGAACACGAGGCCGGACCGCACCGTGAGGTCCCGCGCCTGCACCAGCGCGCAGCCCAAGTCACGTGACAGCGCCAGGTGCTCGGGCCAATGCGGGTCGTCGACGCCTGGGGTCAGCATCGCCACGAAGGGCATGCGCCCGTCACCTGGCGTCGCGGCGCGGGCCAGCGCATCTTGCCATGCCTCGAAGAACGGGCGGAGCTGGCGGACCTGGGTGGGCCGGAACAGCTCGGGCAGCACGCGGGCGAGCAGGCGGCGGCTTTCGCGGGCATAGCCGATGCCGAGTGCCCCCCCGGTTCGGTCGGCGAGCACGCGCCACTGCCCGTCCGGGCTGCGCACCAGGTCGGCGGCATAGGATTGCAGGAAGCGCTGCGGCGCCGATGGCGTGGTGCGGCAGGCGCGCAGGAAGCCGGGGTTGGCATGCACCAGCGCCGAGGGCAGCGCGCCGCTGGACAGCAATGTTTGCGGGCCATAGATGTCCGCCAGGACGGCTTCGAGCAGCGCAGCGCGCTGGCGCAACCCGGTTTCCAGGTCGGCGAACTCGTCGGCCGGGATCGGCAGCGGCACCGGGTCGCAGCGCCAGGCTGACGGCCCGTCCTCTCCGGCGGCGCGGTCCAGCCGGTGCGCGCGGTCGGCGAGCTGGCCCGGATCGAACCCGGCAAGCACGCCCAGTATGCCCCGCCACTGCGGGCGCACCCCGCCGCGGCCGTTCACCATCTCGTCGAGCGCAGCCGGCGTGGCCGAGGGCAAGGCAGCAGCCGTCATAGGCGCCGCCGTCACGCAGCGGCGCGCGGCGTCACGTGCCGCAACTGCATGTCGGTTTCGAGCACCACGCCGCTCGGCTCCACCGTGCCGGTGATGGGGGCGGCGGCGATGGGATGCGGGCTGGCGGCGAGCGGGATGTGGCCCTCCGCAGCCAACAGGCCAGAGGTGGCATCAAGCCCGATCCAGCCGGCGCCGGGCAGGAAGGCTTCGGCCCAGGCGTGCAGGTCCGCGACATCGGGCGTGCCGTCGTCCGGCAGTTGGATCAGGTAGCCGGACACGAACCGGGCGGCGACGCCGTGCAGCCGCAGCAACTGGATCAACAACCATGCAGAATCACGGCACGAGCCGCGCGCCTCGGCCAAGGTGCGGTCGGGGTTCCAGACGCCAGGCTCCATGCGCACGATATACGCGACGCGGTTCCGCACCCGATGGGTCAGCTCAAGGATCAGGCCGACGGTTGGCGTAGTCGACGGCGGCGTTTCGTCCCGCAAGCCTTGCAGCAGCGGCCCGGCGTGGTCGGCGCGGCGGAACTGGCCGAGGTCGTCGGCCATGAGCGGTTCGTAGCGGAACGGCCAGGACTCCGCGCCGGGGTCGAGCAGAAAGTTGAACGGGTCCTGCGGAGCGAGGTCCGCAACCAGGTCGACCACCACATCCATCGCGTCAATTGGCCCCGGCAGCACCGCCCGCGCCAGGGTGTTGCCGTGCGGGTCCTGCTGCCAGTGCAGCGAGACCGGCTCCGGGTTGATGCGCAGGGCGTAGGACGGGATCGGCGTGCGGGCGTGCGGCATCGGGCGCAGCCGGATGCTCTGCGGACCCAGCCTGACCGGCCGGTCGTAGCGGTAGGACGTGCGATGGACCAGGCCGATCAGCGGCGGCACCGCGCTACGCCGCAGCGGCGATGAAGCGGCGCGGGTCGACCGCCGGCAGAATGGCTCCGGCCGGCCCTGGGTCGCGCCCAGAGATCATGTCCGCCACCAGCTTCCCTGCCGCCGGGGAGGTCTGGATGCCGTAGCCGCCCTGGCCGACGCACCAAAAGAAGCCCTCGTCCGCGCCGCTCCAGCCGAAGGCCAGGCTGCGGTCGGGCGTGAAGGTGCGCAGCCCCGCCCAACTGTGCTCGACGCGGCGGACCTCGATGTCCAGCGCCTGCTGCATGCGGTCGATGGCGATGGCCACGTCCAGCTCGTCGGGCGCCACGTCGTGCGCGTGCATGTCGGTCTCGTCGGCCGGGCTGACCATCAGCTTGGTGCGGGCCTCGGGGCGGATATACCAGGTGTGGTCGACATCCTGCACCATGGGCCACCGGGCCACCTGCCAGGGCGCGGGGTCGATGACGACGCCGGTGCGGCGCTTGGGCGTCAGGCCGAGCGGCGCGACCCCGGCCTGCCGCGCCACTTCGTCGCCCCATGCGCCGGCCGCGTTGACCACGATGGGCGCGGTGAAGGCGTCGCCCCCGCTTGTTTGCACGTGCCACAGCCCGGCCCGGCGCGCGATCTGACCGGTTCGGCTCCGCAACGCCAACACGCCGTCCCGCGTGCGCAACAGGCGCAGGAACCCTTGGTGCAGGGCCGCCACGTCCATGTCGAACGCATCGTCCTCGATGGCCGCCTGGACGGCGTAGCCGGGCCGCAGCGCCGGGACCAGGCCTGCCACCTCGTCGAGCGACGCCTCCCGCAGGCCGCTCCCCACGGCCAGCATTTGGCCCAGGTGATCGCGCTGCTCCGGCGGCGCCAGGAACACGATGGGACGCTGCGCCAGGATGGGCGCGTCGGCAAAGCCGGCTGGCGGGTTTTGGAAGAACCCGCGCGACAGCCCTGTCAGCACCCGCACATCGGGCGGGCCGTAGTTCAGTATCCAGATCGCCGCGGACCGCCCGGTGCTGTGGTAGCCGGCGGCCTCCTCGGCCTCGACCAGCGCGACGCGCCGGTCGGCCGAAAGGTGCGCCGCAACCGTTGCGCCAGCGATCCCAGCGCCGATGACGACCACGTCGAAGGCATGAGTGTCCATGGCCGCACAATCACCGGAGCGGGCCGCGTGCGCAAGCGGGTTGCGCCGTAACTTCGCCGCGTGCGCAGGCGGCGTGCGCAGGGGAGCATGCGCAGGGGGCCGTGCGCAGGCGGGGCGGCGCTACTTCGAATACACCAGGTCCGGCAGCCACATGGCAATGCCCGGCGCCATCGACAGGACCACCACCGCGACGGCCATGATCGCCACGAACGGCAGGGTGCCCCAGATGATCGGCCCCAAGCCGATGTCGGGCGCGATCCGGTTGATGACGAAGATGTTGAGACCCACCGGCGGATGGATCAGCCCCATCTCCATGACCACGGCCATCACCACGCCGAACCAGACCAGGTCGAAGCCCGCCTCGCGCAACGGCGGCAGGATGATCGGCGCGGTCATGAGTATGATCGACACCGGCGGCAGGAAGAAGCCCAGCCCCACCACAAGCAGCAGGATCGCGAGCAGCAGCAGCCACTTCGACAGGTGCAGCCCCACGATCCAGCCCGCCGCGGCCTGGCTGATGTGGAGGTAGCTCATGACGTAGCTGTAGAGCAGGCTCATGCCGATGATCATGAGCAGCATGCCGCTCTCGCCCAGCGTCCCGATGAAGATCGGCTTCAGGTCGGCGAACCGGTAGGCGCTGTAGACCAATGCGATCAGCAGCAGCGCCAGCACCGCGCCGAGGCCCGCCGTCTCGCTGGGCGTCGCGATGCCGCCATACAGCGCCACCATGACCCCGGTCAGCAGGATCAGGAACGGCAGCACCCGCGGCAGGGATGTCAGCTTCTCGCGCAGCGTGTAGGTGTCCTGGCGCAGGATTTCGCTGCGGGCCGCGCCGCCGGCGGCAGCGGTGGCGGCGCGGCCAAACTCCTGTTTCCAATGCAGGACCGCGTAGGTGGCGAACAGCCCGACCAACAGGATGCCGGGGCCGATGCCGGCCAGGAACAGCCGCCCCAACGACTGCTCCGCCGCGACCGCATACAGGATCAACACGATGGAGGGCGGCAGCAGGATGCCGAGCGTGCCCCCCGCCGCCACCAGCCCGGCGGCGAAGCCCGGCGAGTAGCCGCGGCGGCGCATCTCGGGGATGCCGGAGCTGCCGATGGCGCTGCACGTCGCCGGGCTGCTGCCGGCCATGGCGGCGAACAGCCCGCAGGCGAGCACGACCGCCACGCCGAGGCCGCCGGGCACCCGGTGCAGCCAGGTGTGCAGCGCGTCGTACAGGTCCTTGCCGGCGCGCGACTTGCCGATCGCGGCGCCCTTCAGGATGAACAGCGGGATGGTCAGCAACGTGATGCTGGCCAGCTCCTCGTAAACGTTCTGCGCGACCGTATCGAGCGACGCCGCCGGCATGAACGCGACCATGAACAGCGTCGCGACGCCGCCGAGAGCGAAGGCGATGGGCATGCCGGAGAACAGGGCGACAAGGGTCGCGCCGCCGTACATCAGCCCGATCTGCAGGGTGGACACGGCGTCGGCCTAGGCGCGGGCGGGCGCGAGGTGCGCGGGCTGGCTGTCCCGGTGCCCGCTGCCGAGCACCTGCAGGAGCAGTTGCAGCGCCAGCAGGACCATGCCGACGGCCATGCAGCCGTAAGGAATCCACAGTGGCGGCCCCCAGGCGGAAGGCGTCGTCTGCCCGTCCCCCAGGGCCTCCAGCAGCAGCGTCACGCTTTTCCAGGCGAAGAACGCCACGAACAGGAAGCTCAGGACATCCGCCAGCACCCGGCGCACGTGGTCGACGCCGGGCGGCAGGACGTGGGACAGTGCGTCGATGGCGACGTGGCCGCGCCGGGCCTGTATCCAGGCGGCGGAGGCGAAGGTCGCGCCGATTAGCAGGAAAGTGCTCAGCTCGTCCTGCCAGTCGCTCGGGATGCTGAAGAAGTAGCGGCCCGCGACCTCCCAGGTCAGCACTACCCCGGCAGTGGCGATCGCCAGCGCCGACAACAGCGCCATGACGTTGTTCAGCCCGTCCAGCACGGCCTGCACCCCGCCCAGCAGTCCGCGGCGCGGGACATCGGCCGCTGGGATCGCGCCGGAGGCAGCGTCGATGCCGTGGCTGCTCAAGCGACGGCCTCGGCCAGCTTGAGCATCCCGGCGCACGCCGCGTTGCGGGCGGCAAAGTCCTTCCACGCCGTCTCTTGCGCCAGCGCCTTCCATTTCTGGATTGCCGCCGCGTCCATGTCATACGTCTTGATGCCCGCCTTGGCGAACACGCGCGCCAGGTCCTCGTCGTCGGCCTTCGCCGCTTCGAGTCCGAATGCTTCCAGCTCCGCGCCGACCTCGCTCACCACGGCCTGCTGCGGCGCCGGCAGGCTGTCGAAGATCTGCTTGGACATCAGCAGCGGCTCCAGCATGAACCAGAAGCTGCCGGTGCGCCCGGTGGTCACGGCCTTGCTGATTTCCTCCAGCCGGAACGAGATCAGGCTGGTCGACGATGTCACTGCCGCATCCAGCGAACCCGTCTGCATGGCGGCGTAGATCTCGTTGCTCGGCACCGAGCTGATGATCCCGCCGGCCGCCTTCAGCATCAGGTCCATCTCCCGCGACCCGCCGCGGACCTTCAGGCCCTTCACGTCGTCCGGCTGCACCACGGGCGTGCTGCGCGACGCGACGCCGCCGGCCTGCCACAGCCAGGTGATGATCTTGACGCCGCGCTTGTCGAGCACGCTCTCCAGCTCCTGCCCGATCGGCTGCCGCTTCCACGCCAAGCCCTGCTCGTAGGTCGTCACCAGGCAGGGCATCAGCCCGATGTTGACCTCCGGCACCTCGCCGCCGGCATAGGCCAGCGGATAGAGCGACATGTCGAGCGCCCCGCGCCGCAGCGCCGAGAACTGCGCCACCGTCTTCATCAGCGACGAGCCTGGGTAGATTTCGAATGCGAGCTCGCCGTCGGTGCGCTTCTGCACCTCGGCGGCGAAGCGGCGCACGAGGCGGTCGCGGAAGTCGCCCTGCTCCGCCGTGCCGCCGGGGAACTGATGGCTGATTTTCAGCGTGCGGGCCGCGGCGCGGGCGCTAGGCGCACGGAACAGCGTGGGCGCGGCTAGCAACGAACCCAGCGTAGCCCGGCGGGTAATCGACACGATTGCCTCCACAAATGCGTTATTGAGCTTGGCCAAGCGATACGCTGGGCTGCTGCCCGGCGCAAGGACGCAGCCCAGCGTTGACAGGATGTTGCCCCGGCCATACTCGGGCGCATGACCACGCGCGAGCATTCCGGCCGCGAGTATCCCGCCCGCCCGCTGGTCGGCATCGGCGTCGTCCTGCTCAAGCCGCCGAGCGGCGACGCGCCGGGGACGGTGCTGCTCGTACGCCGTGGTAAGCCGCCGGCCATGGGACGCTGGAGCCTGCCAGGCGGCGCGCAGGAACTCGGCGAGACGGCCGAACACGCGGCCCGGCGGGAGTTGTTGGAGGAGACCGGACTAGCAACGGGCCCACTGGTGCTGGCGGCGAACGTGGACAGCATCCACCGCGACGCGGAGGGCCGGGTCCAGTTCCACTACACAATCCTCGACTTCGCCGGACTTTGGCAAGACGGCGACCCGGTGGCCGGCAGCGACGTGACTGAGGCCGTGTTTGCGCCACTCGATGACCTCGGCCGCTTCGACCTTTGGGACGAGGCGCACCGCATCATCGGCCTGGCGTGCCGGCTGCTCAGCTCCGCTTGCGGCGGGACGGAGACGGCTTGCCGAAGCTGAGCGTCGCAGCGGCGCCGGCGCAGATCAGGCCCAGCCCTGCCGGAATGAGCCAAAGTGGCCGCAACAGGAACGGCAACTCAATCCCCGTCCACATCCACGACGCGCTATGCTTCTGCAACGAGGCGAGCCATCCGCCGTCCAGCAGCATGAGGCCCTGCCCCAAGGTCATGCCGAGCGGGGTCAGTGACGCAATGGCCACCGCTGTAACCAGGAACAGCGCGGCGAGGGTAGCGAGGACACGTGATGCGATCATATGAAGAGCTTTTCGTTCGGCATCCCAGCATACAGCCCTGCGACGAACTCGCCATAGCCATTATAGATGCGCGTCGGCACGCGCTGGTCGCTGCCGAGCAGGCGCTCGGTCGCCTGGCTCCAGCGAGGGTGCGGCACTTCGGGGTTCACATTAGCCCAAAAGCCGTATTCCTGGGGCTGGATGCCCTCCCAGAATGTGATCGGCTTCTTGTCGGTGAAGGTCATCTTGACGATCGATTTGACCGACTTGAACCCGTACTTCCAGGGCAATACGAGCCGGATCGGCGCACCATTCTGTTTCGGCATGGATTTGCCATAAAGGCCGGTTGCGAGGAAGGCGAGGTCGTTGTCCGCCTCGGCCATCGTCACGCCCTCGATATAGGGCCATTCGAACGAGCTGATGCGCAGGCCGGGCATCGTCTTGGGGTCGGCCAGCGTCTCCATCACCACATAGCGGGCGCCTGAGGTCGGGCCGGCAAGGGCAACGAGGCTCTTCAGCGGAAAGCCGGTCCAGGGCACGGTCATCGCCCAGCCCTCGACGCAGCGATGCCGGTACACCCGCTCCTCAAGCTGCACCTGCTTCAGGATGTCGTCCAGGTCCATCGTCCGCGGGGTGCCGACCAGGCCATCGAACTTGATTGTCCATGGTGCGACCGGCAGGCGCTGCGCGGCTCGCGAAATCGACTTGTCGGTGCCGAACTCATAGTAGTTGTTGTAGGTGGTGGCGTCCCGCTCGGCTGTCAGCTCCCGCCCGGCGTCGTACTTCGCATTGCGGGGCGCACCCTGCGCGCGTGCGGCGAACGGCGTTGCCAAGGCGACCGCCCCTGCGGCTCCGGCCAGCAAGCTTCGGCGCGCCAACACGAGAGGCTCCGGCGTTGCGTCCCGCTCCGGCAATTCCCAGCCGTGCCTCGTTTTGATGCGCATGGTGGTGCCCTCCGGACTATGCTCCCGTAATGTAGCGTGCCAGGCAGCGAAGTCACCCACCGTTCTCTCGCGACGGGCTTTTAGCATGTTGATTTTACATGACCGCTCTGCAAGGGGCCCGTCAAGGCCGCTTGCGCGCCCGCCGACCGAAGGCCGCCCATGAACCTTGCCGCGTTCCCGCGTGCCATGCTGTGCCAGGCCCCTCTCCCGCTGGATTTGCTGCCACGCCTCACCGAGGCATTGGCAGGGCCGCAGGTTTGGATGAAGCGCGACGACCTGACGGGCATGGGCCTTGGCGGCAACAAGGTCCGCAAGCTGGAATTCCTGGTGGGCGACGCGCTCGCCAAGGGCGCCAACCACCTGGTCACCCAGGGCGCCGTGCAGTCCAACCATGTACGGCAGACCGCCGCCGTCGCCGCGAAGCTCGGCCTGGCCTGCACGGCGGTGCTGGAGCACCGGATCGAGACGAACGACAGCGCGTACTTGAACAGCGGCAATGTGTTGCTGGACCGGCTGCTGGGCTGCCGCCTCGAACACCGCCCCGGCGGCGCCGACATGCAGGCCACAATCGAGGAGGTCGGCGCGCGGCTCACGAGCGAGGGGGCCAGGCCGTACCTGATCCCTGGCGGCGGCTCGAACGCGGTTGGGGCGCTGGGCTATGCGGCAGTCGCTTTGGAGTTGGTGACGCAGGCAAACGAACAGGGCCTGCGCATCGACCGCATGGTGCATGCGACCGGCAGCGCCGGCACGCAGGCCGGGTTGGTCGCCGGGCTGCACGCGCTCGGCAGCCCGGTCCGCGTGCTGGGCATCGGCGGCCGCCAGCCGAAGGATAAGCAGGAGGCGAACGTGCTGCGGCTGGCGCAGGCGACGGCGGCGCATATGGAGGTAGACCGGACGGTTCCGGCGGATGCTGTCGAGGCCAACTGCGACTACGTGGGTGCCGGGTATGGCCTGCCGACGCCAGGCATAGCGGAGGCGGTGCAGATGGTGGCGCG
>JAABUX010004494.1_pt1 | contig 17634 bp, 15 predicted proteins | sample 5561851 | NCBI WGS metagenome assembly JAABUX01 (sample SAMN10711883, study PRJNA513361) | rock metagenome | isolation source: Antarctica rocks | place: Antarctica: Victoria Land, Richard Nunatak red sandstone | collected 2016-01-03 | reverse complement strand
CAGGTACGGAGTGCGAAGGCGCAGAAGTGCCACATTTTGTTGTCTTTGCGGGCGTTTGTGCGGCTGGAAGCGCATCGCTTGCAGACGGGCATCAGCGGCTACGCCGCCAAAGCCAACCTCATTCGTGGGGCAATTCGCCTGTATCTCAGGCAACCAAGCATTACGCTGGAAGCAACTGCGTAACTCCTATCTCATTGGTAGGAGTAGGATCAAGCTAAAAAGAGACGGGTTTGCCAAAGGAAAAGCAAGCCCTCAGTGCGGCTTTCCAATCCACCTGCCGGGGAGGCAGAATGCAGACGCTCTATGAAGGTAGCGAGGGAGACGGTCATGAGAGTAAGAAAGACGGTCATGGAAGTGGGAGTCAAAGCAACACCCAGATCATGCTGCTCACCGCACCTGCCGAGATAGCCTGCCTACTTGAGCAGCTTGAGCGGATCGCTGGCGAATTGTCGTGGCAGCCGAGAAATCAGATACGTACCTCTGCGAACCAGGCCATTCACATCGCGGCTGTGGTGGGGGATCAGGTCGCCGGCGGGCTTCAGGTCGTCGTCAATAAACAAGCCGTGGGAAATAAACAAGCCCTCGTGCATAGTGAGGTCACCAAGGGTGATGGCAGTAACTGTTTGCCCTGCCTCAGCGTGTGGCCGGAAGTGGATATAGGCGAACAGCTTGCCGCACATGTCACCATTCTTGCCCTAGAGCGAAAATACCGCGGGCATCCCGGCTTGTTTTGGCCGTTGTGCGTTGAACTCTGGCGCTGGTGCCATGCTAGTGGTATCCGCACTCTCTTCCTGGAAGCGACCCCGACGACGATGCGCGTCTATCAGCGCATGGGGTGGCCGCTTGAAATCGTTGGTGAGCTTCGCCCTCATTGGGGTGAAGATTGCTACTTATGCCTTACTGACATCCAGCAGATGGAACAAGAGATCAGCTGCCGAGCAAGCCGGTCGGCGCGGTATCATGCTTTCCTGGAACAAGCTCGCCGAAAATAGAGGTTGAGGGCAAAGATCAAAAGCAAAGATATAGATCGAAAGCAAAGATCAGGACGTTGTCAGCACCGTGCTTAACATTGACGCCGCCGGTCGGTCTTTGAGACAATCACAGAGGCAGCTATACCCGCGACACTTTCCTAGTTCAACTTTCTCAAATTTATTTACTATGTCCGCGCTCACTGCTGCCCTGTACGGTCTCTGCCTGCTGTTCCTGGCCGCCGCCGCGCTGCTGATCTTTGCCAAAGACCCCCACTCCCGGCTGCACCGCCACTTCGCCCTGCTCCTGCTGGCGCTGCTCGGCTGGGTCGCCAGCCTCTTCGTCTTCGGCCTGCCGCTGGGACTACGGCTTGCCCCGCAGCAGCTTCTGTGGCTTGGGCGCTTCAACTTTGCCTGCCTCGTGCCAGCGGTTCTCCTGAGCTTCCTATTCGTGCAGGACATCGTCGGGAGACCAAGCGGGAGACAGGAGCGGACGCCCATGACGACGTGGTGGTTGAAAACAGGGTGGTTGTGGCTGGAAACGGCGCTGCTTTTCCTGCTGACGCTTCTGACGCCGCTGGTGGATCAGGCAGAACTCATCCGGGCAGGCCAGCACGTCACCCTCTATGGCCCGCTGTTCGCGCTTTATGCCCTGCACATTGTCGCTCTGCTTGCAGCAATGCTGTGGGCCACGTTCCGCCCCGTAGCTGGAGCATCCCCGGAAACCCAGAGCCAGCTCCGCCTGACCGGAATCGGTGCCCTGGCGACTGCCGCCATTGCCCTGACGACCAACGCCCTGCTACCGTATGCCTTCGACAACTTCCACTTGATTCACGTCGGAACGCTCTCCACGATCTTCTTTCTGCTTGCCGTGGCGGACGCAGTGTTTGTCCATCACTTATTCGACGTCCGCCTCGTCATCCGCGCCGCCTTCGTCTACGCCGGCCTCATCGCTCTGGCTTTGGAATTGTATCAACTGGCGCTTTCCTTCCTCATCCGCCTGGTGCCGGTCGGGGATCAGGCTCAAAGCCATCTGGCCGCCACCGCAATGGTGCTGGTCGTCAACGCCTTCACCCAGCAGCCGGTCCGCCGCTGGCTAGAGGCACGCTTCGACCGCTCCCTGCATCCCAAGCCATCCAATTCCCGGCAGCACACGCATCAACCCGCTCCTCATCGTGTTGCTTCTTCCAAAGTCCGTGCAGTTCGGCTAGCCGCCGTTTCCAAACCCTGACGGCACAGATCAATTCTACCAACCCCGACATCCCACTACTCAGTGTCCGATTGTGCAACAGGCTGTTGCACAATTTCGTTTTACATCCTGTTAAACGAGGTGATTTCTTCTTGATGCAATGTGATCCAGCTTGATAGACAAGCTGGGACTGCCATTGACAGCATCCTATTTACTTTGTATACTTTGTAGTGACCACGAAGCCTTGAAGTCGCACTTCATCTCATAACTTTCTGTCATAACTTTTGCTCATGAAGCACGAGGAACATCCCATGCCCCAAGTCATCAGCCTCCGCATCCCGGATACCACCGCCGAACGCCTTCGCACCACCGCCCGCCGCGCGGGGCGTACCCTCAACGAGTGGGGCGCACTCTCTTTAGAAGAGTGGCTGCGCCAGAACGAGTTTGCCGACATCGAGTTCCGAAGCGTTGGCAGTGAGCGTCAGGCCTGCCTCAAAGCAGCGCTTCCCATCTGGCAGATAATTCTGGTCGCCCGCGCCTACGACATGGACCCTGAACGAACCGCTCAACACTTCGCCTGGCCACGGCACCGCGCCCAAGCGGCCTTGAACTACTATGAGGCGTTTCCTGCCGAGATTGATCAGGCTATTGAAGATAGCCACGCGATGACTGAAACTGCCCTAAAGCGCCTTTTTCCGCAGATGGAAACTTTCGTGGTTCCAGATTCAGGTTACGCAGAGAGCCAGAATACGAACACTAAAGGCCAGGGTGTGAAGCCTGATGGAGACGTAGAGAGGAGTGAAGATAAAAGCGGCAGTGAAGATAAAGAAACTGCGGATTTGTCCTGATGCTGTCTTTGCTGCTTGACGAACAAATCTCGCCGCACACGGCGGTGGCTCTCACTGCCCTGGACGCTCAGGTGCCGGTCGCCAGCCTCTATACTTGGCGCTCTGGTGCCCTGACCGGGACAGAGGATGCGCTGGTGCTGCAAGGAGCGACGGAAGACAGCTTAACGCTGGTCACTTACGACCTGAAGACAATCCCGCCGGTGCTCGTGGAATGGGGAATACAAGGCCGCTCCCACGGCGGCGTGATCTTCGTGGACGACCGCAGCATTTCAACGGCTGACTTCGGCGGCCTTGCCCGCGCCCTGCTTTCCTGTTGGGAGGCGCAGGGTGACTGGGACTGGACCGACCGCATCATGTACTTGAAACCTGCCTGACGCTTGAAACCTGTCACGCAGAGTTAGCGCTCATTTGGACAGCAGCACGCCCCTTAAAACTATGAAAATGACAAAACAGGGCTGTTAAAACTACGAAAATGACATTTTGTGCTTTTTGGGCCTGCTTGTTGTGAAGAAATAGACAAATTAGCGCGATGTAAAGACAAGTTAGCGCGATGTGATAAGACGGTGTTAGGCGTGAGAACGAGATGCGATGTAGATCAGAATGCGGTGCAGAGCAGAGCGGCGGCATGCAGTTCAGCGCGGCCCTCAATTAGCTCCAAGGTGCGAAGACGACTGAGAGCGTTGTTGAACCCGCCGCCAGTGGAAGCATAGCCGGTGGCCGTACCGACCTGCTCTTTGGTCAGAGGAAGTGGATGAGCCTCCACCAGCGCCTGCAAGATTAACCGCTCGGCTTTCGGGAGCTGTGCCTGCCAGTGCGCCGCTAGTGCCGGGCCCGCCGCCGGCAATGGCTCCCAGTCGCCCAGCGCGGCGCACCCCAGGTCGCTAATGCTCAAAAGGTCCTTAACGGAGGTCCAGCCCTTGGAACGCAGGGCGCTCAGGGCATTGTTGAAGCCCCCACCACCCACGGCATAGCCAGTCAGGAGCGCCACCTGGGATTTGCGGCGTCCGCCGGGATGCTGAGCCAGAGCCGTCAAAATCCGGCGCTCCGCCAGCGGCATCTTCTCCACAACCACTTTTTCTCCAACCGGTTTTTCCGGGAGTGTTGCTTTTTCGGGGTGTGACGCTTCGACTTCCTGCACAGCAATAGGAGTGATATGTTTTTCAGCCGCAGGTTTTTCAGGCGCAGGTTGTTGATCTGCCGACATCGGAGCGGGGAAGGGCAGCGCAGGGAGATCGGGAACCTGCCTCTGTACTGGAACCTGATCCAGCCGGGTCAGGATGGCAGCGGCAGTGGCGGTCATCTTGTCCAGGTCAGCACGCAAGGCTTCCACATGGGTCAGCAGCGCCGACGCAGTCTCCTGAAGCTCAGCCGCCTGAACGGCATCCAAAACGGGCACCTCTACGAAAACCGGCACTTCCACCCGCTCCGTGACCACTGCGGTGCGAGTGCTGCTAGTGTCAGCGTCAACAGAGGCAGGCGCAAGATCAGCCAGGCGAGCACGCACACGGTCCAGGTCTACAGCCGCAAGCGCAGCAGGTTCAGGACGGGCTTGGCTGCTGCCTTCCTTGCTCTGGCTCGCTTTACCCTGGCTCACTTTGGGAGTAGCAGAGCTGTCAAACGTATAGCGCCGCCGGATCTGCACTTTCTGAAGCAGGTCCAGCCAGACGGGTGACCACAGCCAGGCCGTGCCGACCGGCAAGGAAGCCAGCGACGCCAGCATCTCTTGGCGATGTCCGGCATCGTCGTGGGCAGACACCCACGCTTCCATCGCCTTACGGTCCTGGGGACTGGTCAGGCGCAGGGTAATCAAGACCTCGGCCTGGGTCAGCACGTTCTTGGCAAGCACCGCCGGACGCTGGCTGATGAGGGTCACGCCCAGGCCCCGCGCCCGGCCCAGGCGCACAATGCGGTTCATCGCCCACAAAAGCGGCTGCTGGCCGGCTTCCGGCACCTGGGGAACAAACTGATCCGCTTCGTCCAGCACCAGATGCAGCGGCTGACGGTTGGCGTGGTACAGGCGCTCGGCAAAGCCCGTCATGAAGCGGGTCTGCTCCGGGGGCGTAAAGTGCGACAAGTCCAGCACCAGGGACAGACGCTCCTCAGCCGCCAGGTCCGCCGCCGCAGGGCCGGCTTCGTCAGAGAGGGGGATGTCTGCATGGTCGCCGCCGAGGATGATGATCGGCAGGCCTGGCCCAACCCCATCGGCGGCGGAGCGCAGGCCCCACCAGACGCCGACCGGGTCCGCCACCACAACGGTCTGGCCCGCACGTAGCATCTCCTCGACCAGAACGGCCGCAGTATAGGTCTTGCCGGATCCGCGCTTGGCGAGGATGGCAAAGGTTTCGGTGACGGCTTCCAGAGGCAGGTCCAGGCCCTCTGCCAGATGCAGGCAAGGTTCGACTTTCTCAGTTTCTAGCGGCGTCGCGGTTTCTGACGACCTTCCTGTTTTCATTCTTCACCTCTTACACACGCTCTGATACTTCACCCGTTTGCCGGTGTTCTTTTACCTGCTTCTGTTAAACGATTGCTTTTTGAGTGATTAATTTAGCGTTCAGTTATTATACCCTGTACACTCAGGGCAAATCCGAGAGCCTGAAGCGGAAGGCTGAGACCTACAACACTAAAAAAGCTAGAACACTGAACATGGAATAAATCTGCGGATCAATATCGACTTCATTGCCCCAGGCACTTTATCCCAACGGGCTTTATCCCACTACCGTCTGCCGGGCGAACAACTCAGCGCAGGCAACCTCGCCGCAAAGGCGAACGATCCAGTCCTGCGCTTCACCGGGCTTGCGTAAATGCGCCCGCCGGGGTGAGACGAGAAGGAATGCCTATGAAGAAGAAATGCTGAGAGAGGGAATGGCTTAACAAACGGTGAATAATCACGCATGCTTCCTTCTCGCGTTTACTCCGACATAACGCGCGTCACCCGCCTCCTCAAAATCATTGCCCGCCTGCGGCAGCGGGGGCCGAAAGAGCAGATCGGCCGCAAACTTCTTGCACAGGAATTTGGCTGTGACCCACGGACAATCCAGCGCGACGTGGAGCTGCTCCAAGTCACTATGCACCTGCCGCTGATCTACGACCGCTCTTCTAAAACGTACACACTCCAGCAGGCCGAAGAAGCACCGCTTTCTGTGAGCTTTACTGCCGAGGAAGCTTTAGCCCTTGCTTTGGCACGCGGGATTCTCACCGCTTCGGGGTTCCCGCTCAAGGATGCGGCTTTGGCCGCGCTGGATAAAGCCACGATTCAGCTTCCCGTCGCTCTTCAACGGGATTTAGCGCAGGTCGCTGAAACTCTCCAAGCGACTGACATCCTTCAAGCCGAGCCGCTGGCCCGTGATTATTCTCAGGCCCCTCTTGCCGCGCTCGTGGAAGCGGCCCGCAACCAGCAAACCCTCGAACTTCATTATCAAAGTCGCAGCAGCCGGCAACTGACCTGGCGGCGCGTAGACCCCTATGAAGTCGCTTTGCGGAACGGTCAGAACTGGGAACTCCATGGCTGGTGCCACACACGGCAGGCGATCCGCACTTTCGCGCTGGACAAAATCTTGCAGATGCGTACGACATCAACACTTTTTGCCCATCACGAGCAGGAGTGGAAGGCTTTTCAAGATGTCGAGGGTGTTCTAGGCGGCTTGCGCGGGGAAGCGCCGGTGACTGTGGAAGTAATTTTCGACGCTGACGTAGCGGCTTACGCTCTGGACCGGCAATGGCCGAAGACGCTGCGGCTCACGGCTTTGCCAGACGGCTGCGTACAGATGACAGGAACCGCGCAGGGGACGGAGGGACTAGTCGTTGAGCTTCTGTCCTGGCGGCGGTATGCCCTCGTCAAAGGCGGGCCGGAGCTTCGAGCGCAGATGGAAGCGGAAGTTCAGGCCATCGCAGCTCGCTATGAAAAAGATGGGCGCGAGAAAAACGCGGATGATTTTTCCGGAAACTAACTTTCCCGACGAGTGATAGTGACAGCACCATGTCACTGGGCTTCTGTCATACTGTCCGTGAAAGGCAACGCGCTTTGAGATTACGCATTCAACTGGATAATCCGCATGGAGCTACGCTCCCGCTGAATTATCAGCACCATCTAACGGCGGCGATTTACGGCCTCCTGGCAACTTCGGATACTGAGTACGCCCGCTTTCTGCACGGAACAGGGTATGGGCCGGAAGGAAGCTCAAAACGCTTCAAGTTGTTCGTCTTCTCCTGGCTGCGTGGACGGCACCGTGTGGAAGGCGATGCGCTCCGTTTCGCCCCCGGCCCCCTGGTCTGGCAGATTGCTTCGCCGGTTCCCGACTTTCTGAACCACTGTGCCACGGGCCTGCTGGCCAAGGCCGTTCTCAACGTCGGTTCCGCCGCATTTCCGATTACTCAAGTCCAGGCCCTGCCGCTGCCACATTTCGCGGAGACGGTTCACTTCACTTGCCTGTCTCCGATTGTTGCGGCCTTGCCGCTGCCGGGCGGCGGGACGCGCTACCTGACCCCAAATGACGGAGAGGCGTTTTCGGCAGCCGTCCGGGCCAATCTCCTTCGCAAGCATGAGACGTTGTACGGCGGCCTGCCCGCCGAGGATCGGTTCCAGCTCACCTTTGACCCGACGTACTTGGAGCGCAGCCACGGCGGCACGAAGCTGATGACTTACAAAGACATCCAAATCCGCGCCGCCTTTGCTCCCTTCTCTGCTTCCGGTTCCGCTGAACTCCTCGGAGTAGGGTATGAAGCCGGCTTCGGCGAGAAGAACGCCGCCGGCTTCGGCATGGCTGAGATGAAGTAGGACGATGTGCTACAATACTTCCGTAAGTGTTCCTGCGGCTCGAACGGTCGCCTCACGTCTTTCTTCGGTCATGTGGCGTTACAACGTCTGGCTTCATGCCTCGCCGAAGATTGCCCTCTCCTTCATAGGATAGTAAGTATGTTAGACACAGTTTTAGAGATTGGTAAAACCTTGCGTGCTTCCCCAGAGGGGCTAAAGCATCATCGTTACATCAAAAAGGCTCCAGTCTATGATGCCAAATTGAACCCGGTCAAGTTCTGGGCTGTTCCTACTCAACTCGACGGCACGTTTAACTTTGAAAACATCAAGCCGCTAAATGATGAGAATTTGCAGCAAAATCTTCTTTATCTGAACTACAAACAAAGCGACGCAGACTCGTCCAAGCCTTACATCTATGGCGACTTGTACCGGACAATCACAAAAACAGGAGAAGACGGCAACTTTCGGCTTGGTGATCCAGGAAAGAAAAGTTGGGTTGCACTCAATTCATTCCAACGAGCAGAAGCGATGGAGCCAATTGCTACAGAACGTGTTAGGCGATTCCGAAATTCTTTCCGCAAGCAGATCACAGCGATTGAACAATTTTTGCGGGACAATCCAAACGCTTATGTGCATTTTGACATTGCGGGGCATCGTTGGACTGATTTAGAAGAAATGGCTTATCTCAACGAAAGCATTGTTCAGACTTTCTTTGACAAGACTCCCTACGGCTATGTGATCGGTGTTTTCCTGTTTAAGACACTTGCTACTGGGAGCAGCCGAACACCGGGATTTAATGCCAGCCGAGAATACAGAAATCGAGTATTTCGCACTGAGAGCGAAGCCTTAGATTTATTGTATGGAATTAACTACGCCTCACGCTCGGCTATCCGCAAAAATGACTTCAAGGTGATAGTCTTGCCGCGTGGCGAAGGTCTTGAAGCCAAGCAAATAGAGCGTTTCTTTGATCGGCGAGGAAGCAGTGAGCCGGATGAAGATGCAGAAACCAGCCTGCAAACTAACGCTCAGGCCAATGTTGCTGCTGCGGCCACTGAAGATGATGAATTCTTCCTGTTCGCCGATGACGATACGGATAACGGCAGCAAGCCGATCCTTCAGTATGACTGTATTTTCAGCAAAGCAGGAGGAACAAAGCCGGACATTGATATGGTGGAAATTGCTGGGATTACCCGTTCTAAAATTGCCGAAATTAGCAGCGTGGTAAGGGAAGTGCGGCAAGAAGTTGAAAAAGAGCGTGACGCTTTTTTTCTTCGGCTTTACAGCAAGGAAACAAAGAAGTTTCCTCTCACCATCGCAGGTGCTTTTCTAAAAATCATCAATGACCCGTCAAAGAAGAAAAGCAAGTACCAAAGCCACTTGTTTCGCGTCATGCCGGAGATATTCAACGGCTCATACTACCAAGACCCTATCTTGCTACCTGCGTTGATTGAGAAGACGGAAATGAGCATTCGTAATGGAGATTTGTTTTTCTTCAATGATGCAAAGTTCACTTTTGAGTTTTTGTGCAAAATCCAGGTTCCTGGAAGGGAGTATCTAATGAAGATCAAAGAAAGTACATCTTATCAAGCAGGAAGCTTGCTTGGTCGGCTAGCTAAACCATTAGGTGCAGGCAAAGATGCAGCAATCAATTCGTTCGAAAAGAACTATGTGGGGCTTCTTTCACGACGCATCGCCACTCCTGCGGCTGTTACTGCGCTCATTGTTGACATCAATCAAAAACTTGCGATACATAATCTTGCTAATGAGACTGTTCGTGACACGGCAACCGAACTTGCTGGCATGATAAGCAACTTCGCAGATCGTACCAGTGAATACAACAAAGACAACTTTGCGTTGGGCTTCTTTGAGAGTTATTTTGGTCGCTAAAGAAGTCGAAAGCACCAACCACGGCTGATGGATTGAAAGGGAACCTATGAACAACAACGAACTGCCTGTAGAGAAGTCGGAAGTCCTCTTTCTCTACGAAAGCACCTATTCGGTTCCGAACGGCGATCCGTTCACGGGCGAGCAGCGCTATGATGAGGAGACCAAGAAAATCCTCGTCAGCGATGTTCGGATCAAGCGCTTTGTGCGCGATTACTTCTACGAAACCGGAGAAGACATCTTTGTCCGCAATGATCGCTCAACAGTCAGCGCATCGGAGAAGGGAGGCGCAGAATCGGGCGCAGCCGCCCGTTTCAATACATTAGAGAAAGCACAGCCAAAAGCATCCGCTCAAGAACTTTTGACTGGATTGATAGATGTGCGGCTGTTTGGCGGCATCTCCACAAAGAAGGGGGATGCCATCAACCTTGCTGGCCCCGTGCAGTTTGCCTTGCTGAACCCTTCGCTTAATGCAGTAGATTTGCGGATGCACCAGAATACTTCCGTGTTTGCGTCCAGCACTGAAAAAACACGCGGAGCGATTGGAACAACGACCATTGTGCCGTATGCTCTGAACCAGATACATGGCTGGATTAACCCCTATTCGGCTCGGCATACGAACCTTACATTGGAAGACATTCAGTTGATGTTCCAGGCGCTTTGGAACAGTGTCAACAACGCCAACACGCGCACCAAGTCCAACCAAGCCTCGCTTTTGCTACTGCAAGTCGTCTATACGGACCCTACCAAGAAGCTGTATGGCTTAGACCGTGCCATCCGCTTGACGCCGGCAGCCGACAAGCGAGAAGAACAAATTCGAAACCGGGGGGACTATGCTCTGGATTATGCGGCGCTGCAAACGCTGGTCGAGTCTCCATTTGTTCAGCAGGTCCGCTATCACACGGAAGATAAAGTCACGGAGCAAGAATTGCAGAACATGACTAAGTTTGTGGCATTGACCCTGGGCACATAAGCGGAGGTGAGACAATGCAGGGCGCATTTTTGCACATTCAGGGGCGATGGGCGCAGTTCCGAAAGCCGGAAACTAACAATACGCCTTTGACCCATGACTTTTTGACAAAGACCGCTTTGATTGGACTGGTCGGAGCAGTTTTAGGCATCGAGCGTCAGGAAATGCGTTCATTGTTTCCTATTCTTTGCGAAGACTTGGTCTACGGCGTTCAAGTTCGCCGCTTGGTCAACAAGGTTTCCTGGGGCTTCACGCTTCGCAACGTGCATCGGCAAAACGACCCCGGCGAAAAGGCTCCCCGCCAGATGGAGTTTTTGAGAAACCCGGATTACACGGTTGCGTTAGCATTGCAAAATGACCGCTCACAAGCGATATTCACTCAGTTCATTGCTGCAATTCAGAACAGTGAAGCTCGTTATCCGCCGGTTTTAGGCTTGCACAACTGCCCTGCGGAACTTGGCTGGATTGGAACAGCAGAATTTGAAGCCAGCCAGGGAACGTACAAGACGCAAGGCTTCGCCCTGCGAAATCATCGGCTAGTTGACCCCAGTAATTTACGAGTAGGCTTTGAGCGCATCCCTACCTACCAAGATGCGGATTGGTGGAACATGCCGGACCGTTACCGTGATGTGATCTATCCTTCCAATGAAGGCAGCATTGTCATGGAAGGCGAGCATTTTCGTTCAGATGGAGGTGAGTGGTGTTTGATCTGATTTTAGCGCAGATGGATTTAGAGAGCCATTTTGACTGCTTCCGGTCTCATTCTCACAAAGCACTCCGGGTTCACACGCGGGGGGTTTGTGATGGTGTCGCTAGGCGAACAAGCCTTCCTGTGCCTCAGATCGCTGCAATCTTCCACGACTTAGGGAAAATCAATCCAAATTTCCAGCCGAAATTGGATAATAAGCCCGTTCAAGGCTATTCCAATCATGCCTATCTTTCTACATGGGCGTTCTTGCGCTTCTGCCGTCAAAACGGGGATAAGCTGCGTCAGCTTGGGCTGAAAACTGATGCAGCTTTTTTCAGCGTCATTGCAATCATGGCCCATCACCACGGCAATCTTCCAAACTTTCAGCAGACGTTGAGCAGTGATGAGCGGCATAGGTTGAGCGCCTTCTTGGAATCTAAACCTGATCTGCCGATTTCAGATTATCTGCAAGTTTGGATGCCGCACAAGGCATTCACACTTTGGGACGACAAATCGCAAAAGCTGCTTGATGACAGCAGCACTTTTCCCGACAAACAGATTGACAAAATTCCCAACAAGCTCGATTTCTTTTTGGAGACTCAGTTCGGCTTTGCCTCGCTGTTAGAAGCAGATAAGCGGGACGCGGGCGACAACAAATGGGTTCGCCGAGAAGAGCAGTTGGACTGGGCGCGGGACAAGTTTGCGCCGCTTCTTGCCGGAGCGCTTCCAGCATCTTCAACTACCACCAGCGCACTGAACCAAGTACGCACGGCCATTCGAGAAGAAGCGGTTCACAATCTGCAAGCGGCATTGACACAGGGGAAGCGCACTTTTTCTCTGACGGCCCCGACAGGAGCCGGAAAAACTTTGGCTCTGCTGGCAATTAAAGACGCAATCCGGCAAAATAACCCAAATCACAGCGTTTGCTATGCTTTGCCGTTTTTGACAATCACGGAACAAGTGGAGCAAATCTGCCGGGGCATCTTTGGGGCAGACATCATCACCCGTATTGATTCGCGCTCACAGAATGAAACAATGGAAACGCTGCTTGCTGAACTGGAACAGCACCCGGAAAAATCCGCAGACATCTTAAAGCTTGGCTTTTCTAATGAGACATTTGATGCCGCATTCATTATTACAACTTTCGTGCAAGTGTTTGAAACATTGTTGACCAATCGTGGCGCACCCATTATGCGCCTGCCGAACTTTGCAAAGACTATTTTTCTTGTTGACGAAGTTCAAGCTTTGCCGCCCCGACTTTACACCTTTTTTGCCGCTTTCTTGCAGGCATTTTGTGAGAAGTTTGACTCTTATGCTGTTTTGTCTACGGCGACAATGCCGGCACTTGCACTGCCGGAAAAGAACCTGGACGCCAAAACTTTCTTTCCCAATTACGAGACGCCGCCAGAATTGCTCGATTTTGAGAAACACTACCAAAATCCAGTTTTTAATCGCTATGTCATTGAAAAAGCGGCTGATGAAGCAACTTTGACTCTGGAGGAACTGACAGCAGTTTTGGACGCGGAAACCGAATCTTGTTTAGTCATTCTCAACACGATTGATGATACACGCCGTCTTTATGATCAGTTCTGCCCGAACGGCCCGCGACCCGAAGTGGTATTGCTTAACACGCGGTTTACACTTGAAGACAGGCAAGAAAAGCTCCGTTACTGCCAAAGCAGGCTGAACGCAAGCCAGCCTGTGCGGCTCATTTCTACCCAGCTTATTGAAGCAGGCGTCGACATTGATTTTCCTGTTGTCTATCGTGATCTTTGTCCTTTGCCAAATCTCATTCAGTCCGCAGGACGATGTAACCGCAATGGGAAACGTCAGAACGCAGCGGGTGAACTCATGCCAGGCAAAGTTCGCTTCTTTGAGCTGAAAGAACTCGATGCAAAGAAAGCACGGGCGGAATTGGTTTACAGCGATCAGTCTGACGCATGGAGCTTAGATTTTTCACGGCAAAAAATTAGAGGCCGAATTGCTGAAAAGGATTTGCTTGCCGTGCAGAGGCAATTCTTCCAGGCGGTTAATCAAAACCTGAAAATTGGTGATCACCGACTAAGACACGATAAAGTATACGAGCAGGACAATTTAATCAAGCGCATCAATGAATTGGCATTTCAAACTGTCGGCAGCTTCCGCCTGATTGATGAAAAAGAGTTTGGCATCGAGCGCCGTTACTATGTGGCACGCGATGATGACGACTCGGCCTGGGAGCATCTGGGAGAATTGGCAAAACAGGTTGCCCAAGCCGTAGGCTTTGTGGAAGTAAAGGTTCAGCAGCAGAAGATGCTAACGCATCTGCGTACAATGAGCGGGCGCGTTGTGACATTGCGATTTCACAACGAACCAGATACGCCTCCGGTAAAGAGAAATGATCACACGCGAGAAATGATCGAATACTGCGGCCTGTGCAAGCTGGAAAACCCCAGCATTGACTATTCGCATGATACAGGAATTCAGCTACATGGACAAGGAACTGCAATCTTCTAGGTGGAAAGAAGCCTCTCTCAAGGAACTGCGGATTGGCGGGACGGAGGTGCATTATTATGTGCTTTGTCCGCGCAAGCTGTGGTGGTTCTCGCATGGCATGGAGCAGGAGCATGTCTCCGGCGGGGTCGGCGCGGAGAACGTGGCGCTGGGGCAGGTACTGCATCAGGAAAGCTACCCAGACAAGGCCCGCAAAGACGTTCTCATTGACGACCTGCTCCGGCTGGACTTTACCGATGGCGGCGTGGTGCATGAAGTCAAGAAAAGCAAGGGCGGGGAGCAGGCCACCCAGTTTCAGCTTCTCTACTACCTGTACTACCTCAAGCACGAAAAGGGCATCGAGACCACCGGCATGATTGACTATCCGCAGGAGCGCCGGCGGCAGGAAGTCGTGCTGACGCCGCTTTTGGAAGCCGAGGTGGAGCAGGTCATTGATGGTGTTCGGGCGACGCGCCAGCGGCTAACCCCACCGCCGGTGGCCGCGCCAATGGCGATCTGCAAGAAGTGCTCATACCAAGACCTGTGCTGGGGCTAAGAAGGCAGGAGACCGCATGAAAAACTACTATGTCCTGTCCAATGGCCGCGTCAAGCGCGAGGCCAACACGCTCTACATCGAAAACGAGGCCGGCGAAAAGAAGCCGGTGCCGATTGAAGATGTGGAGAGCCTGTACCTGTACGGCGAAGTGGACCTGAACACAAAACTGCTGAACTTCCTGTCGCAGAAGAAGATCACGCTGCACGTCTTCAACTACTTCGGCTTCTATGCCGGCAGCTATTACCCCCGCGAGTACCTGCACTCCGGCTACCTGCTGGTGCATCAAGTTAGCCACTACGCCGACAACGAGCGCCGCATGAAGCTCGCTCAGGAGCTGGTGCGCGGCGCCGCCCATTCGCTGCTACGGAACGTCGCCTACTACGACAAGCGCAAAGGCAGCGCGGCGGACGACCGGGAACCTGCCGGCGAAATCGGCCTGGATGCGGAAGTCGGCCTGAATGCGCCGGAGCGAAGCGGCATCCCAACTGATGCCGAGGTTGAGACAGCGGTAGACGACGAACTGACAATGGCTGCTTCGGACGAACCCCTCTTGGAAGAGCCTGACCCGTTGGTTGCGGCGGTTGTCTGGGACGAGGCTCCCCACCCGCTTGGAACGCTCGGCGACGTGATCGGCGGCCTGTCTGCTCTGGTGGAAGCACAGACCGACATCAACGTCCTGCGCGGCCTGGAAGGGAAGATGCGGGAGCGGTACTACCAGGCGTGGCGGCATATCCTGCGGGAAGGCTGGACCTTTGAGCGCCGTGTGCGTCGGCCCCCGGATAACGAGGTCAACGCGCTGATCTCCTTCGGCAACTCTCACCTCTACACCGTCTGCCTCGGCGAGCTGTACCGCACGCAACTCACGCCGACCATTTCCTACCTGCACGAGCCGGGCGCACGTCGCTTCTCACTGGCCCTTGACTTGTCTGAAATCTTTAAGCCGCTGATCGTGGACCGGGCCATTTTCCGCCTGATCAACACGGGCCAGCTCAAGGACAGCCACTTCGACCGGAGCCTCGATGGCTGCTTCCTGAACGACGCCGGCAAAAAGCTTTTCATCAATGCCCTGGAAGACCGCCTGAAGACGACCATCAAGCACCGCCGCCTGGGCCGCTCCGTGTCCTACCGGCACCTGATCCGGCTGGAATGCTACAAGCTCATCCGGCACCTGACCGGCGTCGAGACCTACCGAGCTTTCCGCGCCTGGTGGTAGAACTTCACCGGACAAATGCAGAAGAGGATGCCAAGATGTATGTGATCTTAGTTTATGATGTGGCCGAAAAGCGGGTTGGCAAGGTCTGTAAGTTCATGCGCCGCTACCTGCCCCGCATCCAGAACTCCGTGTTCGAGGGCGATTTACCTGAATCAAAGCTGGCTGCAATGAAGGCGGGCCTGAGCAAAATCCTGGTGGACGACCAGGATTCGGTACTTCTGTGGGTGCTGCGGGACGCCAAGTGGGTAGACCGCCAAATCATCGGCTGCGAGAAGCTGCCCGTCAGCAATGTTTTCTAATCCGTCCCCCTCTTTAGTCGGCAACGTCTTTTCGCTTTTTAGCTTATTTGCCCTGGCGATTTTTTGTTGACATTTTACGTCGTCGGCCTTCGGTAGCCATACGTTACAGGAGAGGCCGACGACTTTTTTTGCTTCCAGACACACCAAAACGACCGTGATCATGCCATAATTTCTTTGTCCCCGCTCCAACCGACCTAGCCCTCGCGCCGCCAGGCACAATAGGCACAAGATGTGGCCCTTTAATCGAACCAGGCTGGAATTGAAACTCGTGAGGATGGTAGTGCATTGCCTCGTCTCTCGCCTCCTTGCCCTTTAATCGAACCAGGCTGGAATTGAAACGAACCAACACGATCCCAGGTCCAATCACAATGCGTCCTTTAATCGAACCAGGCTGGAATTGAAACATAGTATCCAGGGACTCATTGAAGAAGCCAGCGCCGCCTTTAATCGAACCAGGCTGGAATTGAAACGTGCCGGTCGCGCGGTGCTTGCTGGAGTTCATCGACGATTAACCTTTAATCGAACCAGGCTGGAATTGAAACCTAGCTGTCTCAGATCACCTTTGTTCTCAATCAGACCTTTAATCGAACCAGGCTGGAATTGAAACGGGGCCTACTACAGCACCGCCTTGCTGCGCCGGCTGGGGCCTTTAATCGAACCAGGCTGGAATTGAAACGCGTGAGTGCCGGCGAACTATCGTTCGTGCGGGCATGACGGTCCCCTTTAATCGAACCAGGCTGGAATTGAAACAGCCTCTCTCATGCTTGGGCCGGCGACGGCGGGCTTTCCTTTAATCGAACCAGGCTGGAATTGAAACCCAGCTCCTTTTTCAGCGCCTCGACATCGGTGCGGCCTCCTTTAATCGAACCAGGCTGGAATTGAAACAAATCACTAAAGCCAGCGAGTGCCAGTTACCGTCATTGATGCCTTTAATCGAACCAGGCTGGAATTGAAACACGCTGATCAATGCGACAGCGACCTGCAAAATCCCGCTCCCTTTAATCGAACCAGGCTGGAATTGAAACCAAAACATGAGGAGGCTGTCTTCCTCGTCGCCGAAGATGCCTTTAATCGAACCAGGCTGGAATTGAAACTTGTCGCAAAACAGGCACAGGATGGCAAAGTCGCGCCTTTAATCGAACCAGGCTGGAATTGAAACCGGGTATGCCGGCCAGTACCAGCAGCGCCCCGCGCCCAAAGCCTTTAATCGAACCAGGCTGGAATTGAAACTGAGCTTTTCGCCGCGTGCGCCAGGCCGGTGATCGAAGCTGCCTTTAATCGAACCAGGCTGGAATTGAAACGCACCACGCCCGCGCCTTCCGTGCAGGAGCGCCTTGCCTTTAATCGAACCAGGCTGGAATTGAAACAAGCCAGTCGTTTTGGTACAGGGAAGAGTGGACGTCCTTTAATCGAACCAGGCTGGAATTGAAACGAGTGGGGAAACAGCCGCCCGCCCTCGCCGCCCGCCGTCGCCTTTAATCGAACCAGGCTGGAATTGAAACAGTTCTTCCGGCAGGGCTGGCACGTCTTAGAGCCGTCTCCTTTAATCGAACCAGGCTGGAATTGAAACAGGCAATGAGGAGCTGCATGGCGACGCCGCTGATGGCCTTTAATCGAACCAGGCTGGAATTGAAACTAGATCATTGACGCGGTTGCCGGCCCCTTGGTCATACCCCTTTAATCGAACCAGGCTGGAATTGAAACACAACTCCGTCCGCGTTTGGGTCAACACCAAAACAGGCCTTTAATCGAACCAGGCTGGAATTGAAACGCGGCAATGCGCTTCGGCCTGCG
>JAABUX010004493.1_pt1 | contig 17636 bp, 16 predicted proteins | sample 5561851 | NCBI WGS metagenome assembly JAABUX01 (sample SAMN10711883, study PRJNA513361) | rock metagenome | isolation source: Antarctica rocks | place: Antarctica: Victoria Land, Richard Nunatak red sandstone | collected 2016-01-03 | reverse complement strand
CAGGCGCCATGAAAGCCTTGAATCGGAACCGCCGTGGCCGCGTCAACCACCATCTCAGGCCGCAGAAGCCGCCACTCCGAACCGCACGCTCGGAACACAACCTCTACCCAGGTGAGCAATTACGCAGCAATAGGCTGCCCATGGTAGAACGACTGCCCGAGGTGCCGGCGAGTAGCCAGGCGGTCGCTAGAGGCCGCCGCTGCCCCGAGGCATAATGAACCGGCAGCGGCCCGTATGTACGGTCGGCCGGGACATACCGGAAGTCCACAAGGACCTGGAGAAGTCATTGCAGTTCGCAACCCACCTCAGCATATTTTAAGCAAACCTCTTTAAGTTCGCGCAGAGATGAAAGCCAAGCAGGGTTATGCAGCCTGTTTGCCCTGAACAGGGTCCCTGTTCCAGGCTGCACACCCTGCTTAGCCCCGCCCACCCAGCGCCGGCCGTCCCCGCACAGCATCCCGCCGGCTGTCCGTCCGCAACTGGCCGTACGCCGCCAGGATGTCCTTGCCCGCGCGGCATCCGGATCGGCGAGGCGAACCCGGCGTCCTACACGATGGCGGCAAACCGCTCCAGGCTCTCGCCCGTGCTCGGCAAGTAGCTGCTGCCGGGCCAGGGACTAAAGCGGACGGTCGATGTGCGCGAGACCCTCAACGGATACTGCCGGCGAATTCAGAGTTGGCTGTTTGTTCACGGGCGTTGGAGGCCGGTGGCCTCGCTTTTGTGGCCGTTCTTGGCCCCTTGGCGGCCATCTGAATGACCGGTGATGTCGGAGCCGCTGAATTCGTCAGCAGTATCTCAACGGGGTCAACTTCAGTCTTACCCGCCGAGCCCGCGTGGTGCCGCCCCACCCCGCACGACGGCTTGCCCTGCTTGAGGACGCCGTCGATCCACCCTACGGCTCAACCGTCAATCACCAGCACCGCATCGGGGTCGGACAGCGCGTCCGGGGCATAGTCCCGCACCATCGCGAAGCGATCCCTGGGGGGAGATGCCGCAGGGCGGCAGCAAGGGTCGCGCATGGCATCGGCCCGCCACCGGCCGCGGCCCAGTATGGCCTGCCGGCGCCACGGGCCAGGGTCGCCGGCCGCCGCAGCCCGCATCCAGCCGGCCTTGCGCCGCTCCGTCCCCAGCAGGCCGTCCAGGAACAGCCCCGCCGGCTGCGCCATGCGCCCTTGCGTGACCAACGGACGAATGCGGCCCTTGACCGCCTGCAACCACGACGCCCACAGCCCCAGTGTCGCCGCCATCAAGGCATCCGACATCCCACCCACCTCAAATCGCCGGGACACGCCGGATCGAGGATGGCGTTGCAACTGTAGTGCTAAGAGGGGCGTCGATAGGGTGGGCGCTATGCCGCCTCGGCCCGGCGTCCCTTGATGTAGCCGGTGGCGAGGCAGTGGTCGATCAACCCACGCAGGAAACGGTGATCGGTCGGCGGGCAGGTGCGCCCACTCAGGGCTCGCAGGTTGCCGTCGCCGAACCGCGGGTTGCGCTGCAGGTAGCTGGCGAGCAAGCCCGTCACCTGCTGGTGCAACCCTTGCTGCGCCGGCGTCAGGCTGCTGGGATCGAACGCCTCGGGCGCAACGAAGCGCGGGGCGTAAAGCTGCGGATAGCCCAGCGCCAGCTCCGTCAGCCCTGCCACGGGAACGGGCGTGCCGGAAACCAGGTGGAAATTCAGCCCTGCCGCCACATCCATCCGCTCGGCGATGTCGGTCAGCCCGGCGATGACGTGGTCGATGGGTACCAAGTCCAGGCTGGCGCCGGGACGGGCGGGCAGCACCTGGATGCGGCCCTCCGCCACCAGCCGGATCAGGCCGTAGATGCTGCCGAAGCCGCTGATGACGCCATCCCCGCTGGCGCCGACGACGATGGACGGGCGGGCGACCGCGATCTGCCGGCCCCTCGCGCGTGCGGCGGCGACCAGGCGCTCGCCTTCGGCCTTGCTGGCCTCATAGCCGTTGGCAAATGCCTGGCCGGCGTCCAGCTCGTCCTCCCAGACCGGCCCGTCCCGCAGGCCGCAGACGTAGGCCGTGCTGACGTGCAGCAGCGGCACCGGCCGCACGCCGCCCGTGAGGGCCAGCATGTTGGCGGCGCCATCGACGTTCACCTCCCGGTAGGCGGACGGGTCGAGGTTGAAGCCGGTGACGGCCGCACAATGCACGGCCAGGTCCAGGCCCGGCAGCAGCGCCGCCTGCGTGGCGGCATCCAGGCCCAGCCCGGGCCGGCGCACGTCGCCCGCCAGCGTCGCCACCCTGCCCGGCCCGGGCAGCGTGCCGGACCAGGACACGGCGGGGACCGGGCGGCCGTCGTTGCGGTGCAGCGCCAAGCTGCGGTGCTGCACCGCGACGACGCCATGGCCGCGCTCCGCCAAGGTGCCCACGAGTTCGCGGCCGATCAGTCCGCCGGCGCCGGTGACAAGGATGTGCATGGGAGGGGTTCCAGGGTCGGCAGGCTTACGGCACCGCAGCAGGCCGACCTATGCGCCGTGAGGCCGGCACGGCACAAGCTATAGGAAGCACCGCACCGTCAGCATATCCGGGCGGCCAACATATTCGTGCGGGGGCGGCCCGCCGCTACGGCTCGCGCTGCCAGGTCTGACTGCGCCCAAGCAGGCTGATGCCAAGATAGCCGCGCAGCACCAGCTTGCGCCCGCCGTCATCCAGCCGGGCAGAAGACTTGTAAACCGATCCCGTCTCCGGGTCGATGACCGTTCCGCCGTCCCACACGTCGCCGTCGCGCTTCAGGCCGCGGATGATGTTCAGGCCGATCAGCGGCTTGCCCTTGCGGTCGTCCGCGCACGCAATGCAGTTGAGGGGCTCACGGGCGGGGTCGAATATCTTCTCGATGTTGCCGTACAGGGCGCCGTTCTGCTCGTAGATGCGCACGATGCCCGCGGGCTTGCCAGTCTTGTCGTCCAACGTCTGCCACCTCCCGACCGGGCTGGACAGGTCCTGCGTCGACGCCACGGCCAGTGCCGCCGGGGCGCACAGCGCCAGGAGGATCGGGGCCAGGAAGATCAGGGAAGTCCGCATCGTGCCTCCATTGCCGGCGCCACGCCCGGCGCCCCGGACGCATATGCGCGCCATGCGGCATTTCGCCAAGACGCCGTCCGGGCGCGGTCAAGGGCGGTCTGGCGCGCTGGGGGCGGTTTGATGCGCTGGCCGATTCAGTTTAGCAACGGGGCTGCCAACGCGAGGGGACCGGCGATGGACTTCATCTGCTACCTGCATCCTGGCTGGGACCCGCTGGTCCGCCCGGCGGAGGCCACCCGGCCTTGGATGGACGCCACACCGGAGAAGTTCGCCTATCGCTGCCTGCCGCTGGCCATCGCCAACTCGCATGGCTGGGAAGTCCTGTCCCCCTGCGACGTGGAGGCCTACTGGACCGGGCGGCCCGGCACCGAGGGCGTGATCGTCCGCAACGCGCCGGGCACGGCCGAGCACAACAGGGCAGTGTCGCTGTTCGGCCAGGGCACCCTCACCTTCCACATCCAGGCGCTGTTCCGCACGCCGCCGGGGTGGGACCTGATGATCACCGGGTCACCCAACCGGCCGAAGGAGGGCGTGATGCCGCTGTCCGGCGTGGTCGAGACCGATTGGTCGCCCTACACCTTCACGATGAACTGGAAGTTCACCCGGCGGAACCACTGGGTGCGGTTCAAGCGCGGGGAGCCGGTCTGCTTCATCTATCCCGTGCTGCGCGGCGCGTTGGAGCAGATGAGCCCGATTGTGGTGGACCTGGAGGACAACCCGGCGCTGCACCACGAGTTCAAGGCGTGGAGCCGGTCGCGCGACCAGTTCCAGGCCGAGGTCGGCCGGGCCACCAAGCCGTCCGAGCGGTGGCAGAAGCGCTACTACCGTGGCGTGTCGATGTCCGACGAGCGGCCGGTGCCGGACCACCGCAGCCGGCTGCGGCTGAAGCCGTTTGCGGCGGGCGTGCCCGAGGCGCTCCCGTCCGAGGCGCTCCTGTCCTCAGGGGCAGCGAAGGAGCCGTCCACGGTGGCCCTACACGAGACCGGGCTGGCCACGCTGATCGCCGCCGCGCGCCGTGGCGCATCGCCTGCGGAGCTTGCCACCATGCTGTGCGAGGCCGGCGTGCCGGACAACGCTGCCGAGCGCATCGCTGCGGCCTGCTCCGCGGACCCTGCGGTTCCCTAGAGGTCTTGCACGGGGTCAGAGTTCATGCGTGGGTCGAGGTGTTCGCCAGCCTGGTTTCGACATCGGCCTGATTTCGGCAGCGGCGTCACCCGGTTCGTTGCGTCGGATGCGCCCGGTCAGAAGTTCGGCCACGGCACGGGAAGGCCTGACGTGACATCCACCGAGTCCCAAGACCGGGCAAGCGGGCCGAGGTGCCGGGCCGGGCCTCCTTGCGGTTCTGACCGCGGTCGGCCCGATCTCGACCGACATGTGCTTGCCAGCCTTTCCAGCCATGCGCGCTCTCACGGAACCTTAGAGAACCAGCCCCCAAAACACCGGTGCGCGCTGGCGTTTCCTTGCTGGGCCGGCTGAAGCAAGGCCGCAGAGGGGAACCAGACACTATGACGCAACAGAGTTCAGGAAGCGTGCCACCCGCGCTCGCCACGCCGTCCGACCTTGGCGCGAATGCCACGCGCGATATCGCCGTCACCCTGAACGGGCTGCTGGCCGACACCTTCGCTCTGTATATGAAAACCAAGAACTTCCACTGGCACATGGGCGGCCCGCACTTCCGCGACCATCATCTGATGCTCGACAAGCGGTCCGAGCAGATTTTCGCCATGACCGACATCCTGGCCGAGCGGGTGCGGAAGCTGGGACAACTGATGCTGCACTCCATCGGCAAGGTGTCGCGCACCCAGCGCCTCAAGGACAACGACGACGCCTACGTCGCGCCGCAGGCCATGCTGGCGGAGTTGCGCGAAGACAACTGCAGCATCGTCAAAAGCATGCGCGACGCGCACGAGCTGACCGACGAGCACAAGGACGTGGCGACCGCGAGCCTGCTGGAGAACTTCATCGACGAGGGCGAGCGCCGCACCTGGTTCCTGTTCGAGGCCAGCGGCGCCGTGCCCAACGCCGCCTGACCCAGTAGCGGCTTGACCCGACGCGGCAGGGGGTCTTTCCTCTTGCCGCAGCCCCTGCTGCATTCCAAGAAGATCTGGCCACAGCGCCCGCATCGAGGCGCGAGCCGTAGGAGGCCGTCATCCGCCCATCGCGCAACCTGATCGCGTCCCTTCTGGCCATGGCCCTGGCAAGCCCAGCTTCGGCGCAGGCTCCCACCTCGGCGCCGGAGGACTTCGCGGCGCTGGAGGCCGCGCAGAACGCCGCCAACAGCCACCCCGGCCCGCGCACCAGGCCGCAGCAGGTCATCCCCGTGCCGCAGGCGGACATCAGCCCGGCGGCGCAGGCCCTGGTCGGTGCGCCCTACCGCCTGCCTGCCTGGGACGCCAACCCGCCCGACGCCGCCGCCTGGCGCACCCTGGTGTCCAAGCTGGCCGACGCCAGCCTGCCGGGCCTGGCAAAGGCGCGGGCGGACCTCGGCGTCACGATGGAGCCGACCACCATCGGCGGGGTCAAGGGTTTCGTGTTCACCCCGCGCGCCATGCCGGAGGCGCACCGCAACCAGCTCGTCATCAACGTCCATGGCGGCGGCTACGTCTATGGTCCCGGCGAGTCCGGCACCGGCGAGGCGATGCTGATGGCGGCCTATGGCGGCTACAAGGTGATCGAGTTCGACTACCGGATGCCGCCCGACGCCCCCTACCCGGCCGCCATGGACGACGCGATGGCGGTGTGGCGCGCGGCGGTGGGGATGGCGGACCCGAAGCGCATCGCCATCGTTGGCACCTCGACCGGCGGTGGCATGACCCTGGCGATGATCCTGCGCGCCAAGGCGGAGGGCCTGCCGATGCCGGCCGCCATCGCGCCGGGCACGCCCTGGGCCGACCTGACGGAGACTGGCGACACCTATCATTCCAACGAGTGGGTCGATAACGTCCTGGTCAGCTACAACGGCTACCTGGCCCATGCCGCCGCGCTGTATGCCAACGGGCATGACATGCGGGATCCGCAGCTTTCACCGATCTACGGCGACTTCCACGGCTTCCCGCCGGCGATCCTGACCAGCGGCACCCGGGACCTGTTCCTGAGCAACACCGTCCGCACCCACCGCAAGCTGCGTCAGGCCGGGGTTGAGGCGCAGTTGCAGGTGTTCGAGGGCTTCTCCCACGCGCAGTACCTGTTCGACCCGGCAGCGCCGGAGACCAAGGAGGCGTTCGGGGAGATCGCGGCATTCTTCGACAAGCACCTAGCGCCGTAGCGGCGCCGGGCAGAGGCAGCCGCCCGAGGACGCCGGCGTCAACGGCCTAGAATGCCGTCGTGCTGCGGACCTCCCGCAGCAGGGTGAGGGCAACGATCTTCACGTCCAGCCACAGCGACCAATTCTTGATGTAGTCCAAGTCGTGCCGCACGCGCTGGCGCAGTTGCTCCTCGGTCTGCGTCTCGCCGCGCCAGCCGTTGACCTGCGCCCAGCCGGTGATGCCGGGTTTGACCCGGTGGCGGACCGCGTACTGCCCGACCACGTCGGCGAACAGCCTGTCGGCCGCCTTGGTGTTGGGCGCGTGCGGGCGCGGGCCGACCAGCGACATCGTGCCCCCCAGCACGTTCAGCAACTGCGGCAGCTCGTCGACGCTGTAGCGCCGCAGCCAGCGGCCGACGCGGGTGATCCGCGGGTCGCCGCGGGTTGTCTGCCGGTCGGCCAGCAGGTCGGCCTGGTCGGCGCGCATGGTGCGGAACTTGCAGATGCTGAACATCCGGTTGTCGAAGCCCACCCTCGGCTGGCGGAACAGCACGGGCCCGGGGCTGTCGAGCTTGATCAGCAGCGCCACCAGCAGCAGCACCGGCAGCAGCAGCGCAGCCCCCAGCACGCGGTCGAACAGGGCCTTTCTCACCGCCTGCCAGTCCTTGATGGGTCGCTGGTCCACCGCCACGACCGGGTTGGCTCCGATGGCGGTGAACTGCGCGCCCTCGTAGCGCAGCCCCGCCACGTCGGCGGTCAGGAACACGTCCGCCACCAGGCTGCCCAGTTGCATCAGGATGACGTTGATCCGCTCCACTGCCATCAACGGCAGGGCGAGGACGACCATGTCGATCCGCTCGGTCCGGCTGGCCCGCAGCAGATCCTCCACGCCGCCCCGCACCGCAATGTGGCTCAGGTGCTCGGGAATGCGCGACTGACGGTCGTCATAAACGCCCGCCACCTGGAACAGGTCCGGCTGCGCCGCCAGCCGCCGCAGGAACTCCGCGCCGAAGTCGCTGACCCCGACTATGGCGACACGCCGGATTAGCCGCCCGGAATTACGCCAGCGGCGGATCAGATTTGCCAAGGCCAACCGGAAGCCTAGAATTAACACGCTGCCAATTGCGACGAAACCGACCGGCCATCCACGGAGCGGCACCGTACCCTCGTGCAGCATGAACATCGCGACGATGACGGCAGTGCCACTGATTAGAAGCGGCGCCAGCAGCCGTTTGGCGCTCTGTTCCAGCCTGCTCAGCACGGCCAGGTCATAGCCGCCAGACCGGCCTGCCGCCACGACGAAGGCTGCGGCGCCGATGCAGGTCGAAACCGCCAGGTCGCCGGTCGGGATGCTGCCGAGCAGAGCTTTGAGGGCAAGTGCGGCGAACGCGCCGGCAACGGCTGCCAAAAAGAAATCAGCAGCGCGGACGGCCATGGTCAGGACTGGAACCGATATCGCCTGGGCATGGATCGGCGCCGCGGCAGATGGAGGCTGTCCTGCACTCGTTGACCTGGCCGAGGAGTCCCGGACGTTAACTTCGGCAATATGCATCGCCAATGCCATCGGGCTTCCGTCCACGCTGTAGGACAACACAGTCTGACCCCACGCCCTTGATGCCAACTCTTCCTAACTCATAAACGACAAACCATGACGCGAACCGGGAAATTGGTGTCAACAAACCGTTAAAATGTTAATGTGATGCGTTTGCCCGAAGGAGTACGGCCGCACTGCCTGAAAAACGCTTTTGGCGGTGGTCCGCATGGCCGCTGAAGTTGGCAACGCCCCTCGGAAGTTCATCCAAGATTTACGTGGCTGTTCGTGGTGTCACCCCAACCGCCGGCAAGCCTGACTGATGACCGATGCAACGTAATTGCGGGCCGGCTTTGGTGCGGCGATCCAGGCGGCTGTCGCGCTGGCCAGGGACGCGCCGTCCCACTGTCCGGCCCAAGACCTGACGGCACAGGACTTGAACGACCGCAGTCCCATCGCGGCGTGAACGGCCCCGTGCCAAGGAACCATCCTCCCGATCGGCCGCAGTTCAGCAGGGTCGCCCAGCCTGGTCGCGCCGAACAGCATCCCTGTTGCAGCCCCTTTGGCAGCGGCGCGCATCGCAGCAGGCCGGCGTCACCCATCGGCTGCGCTGTCCTTGGGCGCAGCACTTGGAGCAGGCCGCGCTGCGGCTGATCAGCCGACCCGCATCCGGGGACTATCGCGCTTGACGTTTGCGCGGCTCTGTCCGGATGATGCCCTCCAACGGCCCTCTGCCCACCCGATGGACAGATTAGAAGCCGGCGTCGGGGAGATTGCGATGGCGACGGTGCTCAGTCTCATCCGGTCGGACCAGAACTTCCACCCGCAGTTGAGCACGGCGTCGTCACGGATGTCGGCGGCCTCCCTGGCCGGGCAGCCGGAGCCACGTTGCGGCATCGGGCGTGCGGCGGCAGCCCCGGAGGCCAGTCCGGCCATGCTGGCAGAGGCGCTGCGGCTTTGATCAAGGAGGACTGTCCCATGCAATCTACCTCTCTGCGCGACTGCCTGGCACAGCCGGGCTGCCTGGCGCTGCCGGGCGTGTATGACGGCATTTCGGCCCGCATGGCCGACAGCTTGGGGTTCCCTGCGCTGTACATGACCGGATATGGCGCAGTCGCCTCCGCGTTGGGCGTGGCGGACGCCGGGACCGCGACATATACCGAGATGCTCGACCGCGTGCGCTGCATCGCCGGGGCGGTCCGGGCGCCGTTCATCGCGGATGGGGACACCGGCTATGGCGGGCTGCTGAACGTGGACCGGACCGTGCGGGGCTACGCCGCAGCGGGGGCGTCGGGCATCCAGATCGAGGACCAGGAGTTCCCCAAGAAATGCGGCCATACCGAGTTCCGCCGGGTGATCCCGATGGCCGAGGCGGTGGACAAGATACGCGTGGCCGTCGATGCCCGGCCCGGCCGCGACTTCCTGATCGTCGCCCGCACCGATGCGCGCTATGCCGAGGGGCTGGACGCCGCGCTGCGCCGGGGCGAGCGGTTCCTGCGGGCGGGCGCCGACATCCTGTTCGTGGAAAGCCCGGAGAGCCATGAGGAGCTGCGCCGGGTCGCCGAGACGTTTCGTGGCGCGGCGCTGCTGGCCAACATGGTGGAGGGCGGGCGCACGCCGTACTTGTCCGCAGCCGAGCTGGGCGGGATGGGGTTCAAGGTGGCGCTGTATCCGGGGACCGGGTTCCTGGCGGCGGCTCGGGCGCTGCAACTGGCCTATGGGCATCTGCGGGCGGAGGGCACCGGGTCGGCCGCGCCGCTGCTGCCGTTTGCGGAGATGAATACGCTGATGGGCTTCCCCGCCGTGCATGCGTTCGAGGCCCGATACGGCGTGCCGCAGACGCCGGCGGTCGGCCAGGCCACGGAGTGATGGGCGCCGGAGTGATGGGTGCCGGAGTGATAGGCGGGGGAGCGATGGGCGCCGCGGCCCGGCTGGACCGGCTGCCGATCCTGCCGTTCCACCGGCGGCTGCTGTGGCTGATCGGCGCCGGCATGTTCTTCGACAGCTTCGACATCTACCTGGCCGGGTCGGTGCTGGGGGAGCTGGTGCACAACGGCTGGTCCAGCGTGCCTCTCAATGCCCGGTTCATCTCGGGCACGTTCATCGGCATGGTGATCGGCGCGGCGGGCGCGGGGTGGCTGGGGGACCGGTATGGGCGACGGTTCACCTACCAGTTCAACCTGGCGGTGTTCGGCGCGGCGTCGCTGGCCTGCGCGGCGGCGCCCAGCATGGGATGGCTGATCGCGGCGCGCTTCGTCACCGGCGTCGGGTTGGGGGCGGAGATCGTCATCGGCTACGCCACCATGCTGGAGTTCATGCCGCCCCGGCAGCGCGGGCGCTGGGCGGCGCTGCTGTCCCTGGTGACCAACTTCGGCCTGTTCGCCTCCACGCTGCTGGCATGGCTGGTGATCCCGGCGCTCGGCTGGCGGCCGATGTTCCTGCTCGCCGGGGCGGGGGCGTTCTTCGTGCTCTGGCTGCGCAAGGCGATGCCGGAGTCGCCGCGCTGGCTGGAGGTGCAGGGCCGCACCGCCGAGGCCGACGCCATCCTGCGCGGGGCGGAGGCGGAGGCCGCGGCGCTGGGCATCGCCTTGCCGCCGGCCGTGGCAGCACCCGCGGCGGCGCCGGTCCGGCTTGGCAGCCCGGCGATGCTGCGGCGGCTGGCGGTGGGCGGGGTGATGCAGGTCGTGCTGGGGGTGGCGATCTATGGCTTCGTCGCCTGGGTGCCGACGTTCCTGGTGCAGCATGGCATGGCGATCAACCGCTCGCTGGGGCAGTCGGTGCTCATGTCGTTCGGCGGCCCGGCGGGCGCGGCGGTGGCCTGGCTGCTGACGGACCGCATCGGGCGGCGGCCGTCGATCATCGCGGCGGCCCTGCTGGCGACGCTGTGCGGGCCGGCGTTCGCCTATGCGCCGTCGCAGGAGGCGGCGGTGGCGCTGGGGTTCCTGATGTTCTCGCTGATCTACTTCCTGGTCTCGGTCGTCATCGCCGGCTACATCCCGGAGCTGTTCCCGACCGCGGCCCGGATGCGCGGGGCCGGCATCACCAGCACGGTCGGGCGTCTGGCGACCATCTTCGTGCCGTTCGGCGCGGTGGCGCTGTTCAACGCGGGCGGGGTGGCCGCGGTGCTGTTCGGCGTATCGGCGGCGCTGCTGGTGCTGGCGGGGCTGGCGTGGGGGTATGCGCCGGAGACCAACGGGCGCAGCCTGGAGGCCATCGCGGGGGACATCGACGGCGGGTCCGGCGCCCCCATGGGCCTTGCGGAGCAGCGGCGGTGAGGGTGTAGGATCGACGCCAGCCCCGCGCGCCAGACGGGGCGGGAGGATGCGCCATGCGGACCCTTGGACGCCTGTGTCTCGCGCTGTGCCTTACCGTGGCGTTCGCCGCCGGGCTGCGGGCGGAGACCATCACCGTCACCCACTGGGGCGGCGAGTTCTACGGCGCGCCCTACGCCGTTGCGATGGACAAGGGCTACTTCCGCGCGCACGGCGTCGATGTCACGGGCATCCTGACCGCGCCCGGCGGCGGCACGGCGGTGCGCAACACCCTGGCCGGCGACATCCCGTTCGGCGAGGTGTCGCTGGCCGCGGCGGTGCTGGCGATCAACGCCGGGCAGAGACTGGTGATCGTCGGCGCGGGCGCGCAGAGCGTGGCCGACGAGTTGTGGGCGGTAAGGACGGGATCGGCGCTGCACGGGATCAAGGACCTGCAGGGCAAGCGGATCGCCTATACCGCGCCGGGGTCGGTCAGCAACATGGTCATCCTGATGGCGCTGCGGGCCAATGGCATGACGGCGCAGCAGGTGCAGCTTGTGCCGGCGGGGGACCTGGGGGCGAACCTGTCGGCTGTCGCCAGCGGAGCGGTGGATGCGGCGTTCACCAGCGAGTTCATCCTGGCGCAGAACCCGGGGCTGATCCAGCCGGTGTTCTTTGTCCGCGATGCCATGTCGCCGCGGATGATGCAGACGGTGCTGATCACCACGGCCGAGTATGCCCGGGCGCACCCCGACACCATCGCCGGCCTGATCGCGGCCCGGCGTGAGGGGCTGGCCTACCTGGCCGATCATCCGGACGAGGGGGCGGACATCACGGCGCGCGCATACAACAATCCCGATGTCACGCTGTACCGCGCGCACTTCCGCCACCTGCTGGACATGAACTACTGGAGCGACGGGCGGCTGGACCTGGAGGGCATGAACCGCATGGTCGAGGGCCTGCAGATCACCGGGCAGATGAAGGGCGACGCGGACTGGTCGAAGATGGTCGATCCCACCTACCTGCCAGCGGACCTGCGCGCCTCCCGATGAGCGTGACGGCCCAGCTTCCCACCCCCCTGCCCCATGCCAGCCCCCTGCCCCATGCCAGCCTGCGCGGCGTCACGCGGCGGTATGACGGGGCGCAGCCGGTGCAGGCGCTCGGGCCGGTGGACTTGGACCTGGCATGGGGAGAGTTCTTCTCCGTCGTCGGACCCTCCGGCTGCGGCAAGTCCACCCTGCTCGATGTGTTGTCCGGCCTGGCCCTGCCCACCACGGGGACCGTCACCTTTGAGGGCCAAACCCTGCGCGGCGTGCCCGACGGCGTCGGCGTGGTGTTCCAGGACGACGCCAGCTTCCCCTGGCTCACCGTCCGCAACAACGTCGCCTTCGGCCTGCGCCGTACCGGCCTCGGCCTCGCGGAAATAAACCGCCGCGTGGACCACGCCGTCGGCTTCATGGGCCTGCAGGGGTTTGCTGCCCACTACCCCGCGCAGCTCTCGGGCGGAATGCGGCAGCGCGTGTGCATCGCCCGCACGCTGGTGCAGCAGCCGCGGCTGATCCTGCTCGACGAGCCGTTCGGCGCGCTGGACCAGCAGACGCGCCTGCTGATGGGCGACGAGCTGCTGCGGCTGTGGCGGGACACCGGCGCCACGGTCCTGCTGATCACCCACGCGCTCGACGAGGCCGCCATGCTGTCCGACCGCATCGGCGTCATGTCCGCCCGCCCCGGCCGCTTCATCGACCTCGTCAGCACGGAATGGCCGCGCGACCGCGACAGCCGCATCGTGTCCGACCCGGCGTTCGGCGCGCTGACGGCCCGGCTGTGGTCGCACCTGCGGGTGGAGTCGCTGAAGACGCTCGGCCGCGTCGCATGAGTTGGGCATGATCCCGGGCATGGACCTGGATATGATTGAGGCATGACCCGGCGCCGGGCCGCCCTGCTGGTCCGCACGGCTGTGCTGGCCGGGGCGGTGCTGCTGCTGGAGGCGCTGTGCCGGGCGGAGGTCATCGACCCGCTGACCGTCATCCCGCCCAGCGCCATGGCGGCGTCCATGGTGGAGCAGCTTGCCTCCGGCGAGGTCACGGCGGGGCTGGTGCAGACGTTCGCAACCATCGCGCTGGCGTTCGTGCTGTCGGTCGTGGGGGGCACGCTGCTGGGGGCGGGCCTGCACGCGGCGCCGCGGCTGCGGCGGGCGGTCGATCCGTTGCTGGCGTCGTATTACTCGGTCCCGACGTTCATCTTCTATCCGCTGCTGGTGGCGATGCTGGGGCTGAGCATGGCGCCGCTGGTGGTGCTCGGGGTGCTGACGGCGGCGCCGGCGGTGGTGATCAGCACCCTGGCGGGGCTGGACGGGGTGCCGCCCGTGCTGCGGAAGGTGGCGCGGGTTCAGCGGCTGGGGCGGCGGCAGACCCTGACGCGGGTGGTGCTGCCGGCGGCGCTGCCGATGCTGTTCAGCGGGTTCAAGCTGGCGCTGAGCTATGCGCTGATCGGGGTGATCGCCGGGGAGTTCATCCTGTCGGGCAGCGGGCTGGGGTATGCGATCTCGTTCGCCTACCAGAGCTTCGACAACCGGGCGATGTACGGGCTGATGCTGTTCGTGCTGCTGGCGGCGGTGGGGGCGAACGCGGTGCTGTACGTATGGGAGGGCCGCCTGGCCCGGCGGCGCGGGCGGGCGTGAGCGACCTGGCGCTGCCGCAGGCGGGACGGGCGCGGCGGGGCCGGGCGGTGGATGCGCTGCTGGTGGGGGCGGGGCTGCTGGGGCTGTGGCAGACGGTGGGGGATTGGACGGGGGGCATCGCCCTCGCGCCGCCCTGGAGCACGTTGGCCTACCTGGCGGAGCTGGTGCGGACGGGGATGTTCTGGGGGCACGTGGGGGCGACAGCGGGGGCGTTCCTGCTGGCGTTCGCGCTGTCAGCGGTGATTGGGCTGGGGTTGGGGCTGGTGCTGGGGCTGCACCGGTTCGCGGCGGAGGTGGCGGAGCCGGTGCTGGCCGGGTTCTACACGGTGCCAAAGGTGACGCTGTATCCGGTGGTGCTGCTGGTGTTCGGGTTGGGGATGCCGGCGAAGGTGGCGTTTGGGGTGATGCATGGGCTGGTGCCGGTGACGCTGTTCACGCTGGGGGCGGTGCAGGGGCTGCCGCCGGTGCTGATGCGGACGGCGCGGGCGATGCGGCTGACGGGGCGGCAGGCGGTGGTGTCGGTGCTGGTGCCGGCCTGCCTGCCTGGGATCATGGACGGGCTGAGAGTGGGGTTCTCGCTGAGCCTGTTGGGGGTGCTGATCGGGGAGATGTTCTCGTCGCAGCGAGGGCTAGGGTTCTTGCTGGTGAACGGGCTGGCGCAGCACAACGTGCGGCTGACGACGGCGGTGGTGCTGGTTGTTGTAGTTGGGGCGGTGGTTGCCAACACGGCTGTGCTGCGGTTGGGGCAGAGGGTTACGCGGCGGGGGTAGGGTGTGATCGTGTCAGCGGCCGCAAGTCCGCACACGACGTGACAAGCATATTGAACCGCAATCTACAAAGTACCCGGACAGTGGTTTCCTGAGAAGTGACGGTGTGATCGTTGCTCGCCGGCGGCAACAAGGTCGCACATGGATCATTGTCTAGATATGGATGTGACCTAACCCGGAGGTTTCAGGGCCAGCTCTTACAGAATTTTTAACGCTCGATGACACATTTTACCCACTTATAAACTTAACGTAATCGAAATCATATGCCAGGTCTTCCTGGTAGCACACAACATGAATGTGAAATGCCGAACATTATATGGTTTCAACATACCGATGTTTAGATGCCTTCTTTGCAGGCTGACGCAGAATGTCTGATAGCAGCAATGACCGCACCGTCGGGAAGCTACTTCGGCAGCAGGCAGCCCTGGCAGCCTTCGGCGCCTTCGCGTTTCGAGAACCTGACCTGCTCAGGATCCTGACGGAGGCTGCGCGTATCTGCGCCGCTTCCCTGGAGGTGCCATTCTGCAAAGTTTGCCGCTACCGCGCCGCGGAGAATGACCTTCTCATTGAGGCCGGGTGGGGCTGGCACCTCGGCGTTATCGGCCGGGTGGTCTCCCAGGCCAATGAAAGCTCGCCGCAGGGACGAGCCTACACCACTGGGGAGCCGGTCATCATTCGCAACGTGCAAGCTGCGAACGACCTGACCCTGCCAGACTTCTACGAGGAGCACGGCATCATCTCGACCGTGGATGTCGTCATCCCGGCCATCGAAGGGGTGCCCTATGGGGTGCTGGAAATCGACAGCACTAGCGAGTGCCAGTACGACACGCACGACATTAATTTCCTGACCGGCTTTGCCAACGTGCTGGCCGAAGCCGTCGCCACCGCAACCCGGGTCAAGGCGCTACGGGCCGCGCTGGATGCCAAGAACCTGCTGGCGGAGGAGCTGCAGCACCGGGTCAGGAACAACCTGCAGATGATCACCGGCATGTTGGACCATTACGCCCGGGGCACGGCCAGCGGCGTGGCACGGGACGGCATCGACCTGATCGTGCGCCGCGTGACCACGTTGTCGCAGGTCTATGACAGCCTGCTCAACACCGGGTTGAGCGGGACGGTGGACCTGGCCGGCTATCTTCGCCTGCTGTGCGCCAGCCTGCCCGGCGTGCAGGCCGAGCACAGCCATCCCGTGTACATGTTCTGCCACGCGGAGCCGATCATGCTCGGAGTGGACGAAACAGCGGCGCTGGGCATGGCGGTCGCAGAACTGGTGACGAACAGCTACGACCATGCCTTTCCGGACCGGGGAGGCACAATCACGGTCACCCTGACGCGCTCCGGTCCTGTCACGGCGCTGCTCATGGTCAAGGATGACGGCGTGGGCTCCCCAACCAAGTTCGCCACCTCGCGGAATGGGTTGAGCCTGGTCAAGCGGCTTATGGACCGGCTCGGCGGTAGCCTGGACACCCACTTCAATGCCGGAACAGTGTGGAAGCTGGGTTTTCCGGTGCCAGCAACGTCCGGTGAGACCAAAGCGGCTGCGTAGCCGGTAAGCAGTCCCATCGGCAAATAGGACGCCGTGTTGGCCTGGTAGAGCACCGTGGTGAACCCTGTCATGAATACACGGCGGGAGGCGGCGCTGCCCAGGTCGGACACGTCCACCACGCAGGCTACCGATACCCCATCGGTTACCAGGGTCGAACTGGCCGCTGCGATGTGGGTCGCAGTGCCGGATGTCCGAACGACCGCGCTGTTCCGCTGTGCTCCATTGAGCCGACAAGCGACGGAGGGGTCTTGCCGCAAGGCTGCGCCAGGTTCCCGCGTGCGGGCACAGGTCTCATGACGGGTGGCGCGATCTGCGGGTCCAAAATGGCATCACGATAGCGTTCGGCCAGTGGCCAGGCGCTGCGGCGGCCACAGGTGCTGGCATGGAACCAGAAAGGATCGTCCATGGCTGATGTCGTCGTCATCACCGGAGGCAGCGCAGGCATCGGCCGCGCCGCCGCACAGCAGTTCGCCACCCGCGGCTGTGCCGTCGGCATCATCGCCCGCGGCCAGGAGCGGCTTGACAGCACGCGCACCGAGCTGGAGGCGTTGGGCGCGCGCGTCCACACGGTGTCCGCCGATGTCGCGGACGCGGATGCGGTGGAGCGTGCCGCGGCAGAGATCGAGCAGGCACTTGGCCCCATCACGATCTGGGTGAACAACGCCATGGCGACGGTCTATTCGCAGATCAGCAACCTCGACGCGGCGGAGGTCAAGCGGGTCACGGAGGTGACCTACCTGGGGTCCGTGAACGGGACCCTGACCGCGCTGCGCCGCATGAAGCAGCGCGGGACCATCGTCCAGGTCAGCTCCGTCCTGTCCTGGCGCGCCATCCCGATCCAGGGCGCCTATTGCGGGGCCAAGTTCGCGTTGCGCGGCTTTACCGAAAGCCTGCGGGCCGAGCTGATCCACGACGGCAGCCCGGTCCACCTCACCATGGTCCACCTGCCGGCCATCAACACGCCGCAGTTCGATTGGGCGCGCAACAAGACCGGCCGCCGGTCGAAGGCGCCGGACACGGTCTATCAGCCGGAGATGGCGGCCCGCGCCATCGTGTTCGCAGCCTTCAACCGCCGCCGGGACGTGTTCCTGGGCAAGTCCACGCCCCCTGCCATCGTGGCCGCCCGCTTCGCGCCCTCGCTGGTGGACCAGGCCATGGCGCGCACCGGCTTTGACGCGCAGCTTGGCGAGCCGCAGGCGGACCAGGACGGCAACCTGTTCGCCCCGGCGCCGGGCAACCAGGCCGCACGTGGCCGGTTCAGCGACACGGCCCAGGATACGAACGAGATCTACAGCAGCCGGCAGGCCGATGCCTTGGCGGCAGGGGTGGTGCTGCTGGGCGCCATTGGCATCTGTGCGCTGCTGCGCTCGCCCCTCGTGCTGACGCGCCTGCTGCGCTGAGGTGCCGGGACCGGAAGCGGCCGCTAGTTGAAGCTGCCGCGGGTGGCCCTAGGACGAGTGCCGCGACATCACCGCGCAGGCTGGCTGCCCAACCTAGTCAGGCCATCAAGCCCTGCCGCATGGCCCAGCACTGCCGCTGCCTCCGCCCGGGACAGCGACGCCACCGCTTGCTCAACCGTATCGGC
>JAABUX010004492.1_pt1 | contig 17642 bp, 16 predicted proteins | sample 5561851 | NCBI WGS metagenome assembly JAABUX01 (sample SAMN10711883, study PRJNA513361) | rock metagenome | isolation source: Antarctica rocks | place: Antarctica: Victoria Land, Richard Nunatak red sandstone | collected 2016-01-03 | reverse complement strand
TATTCTACAAGAATGTTAGGTAGCCTTCGGCTTCGGCCCCCGCTTCATATCCTCTTTGGATACTTGCATCACCCGGCGCATGGCATCCTCGAATGTGAGCGGGCCTTGCGTTTCCTTCACTGCTCCTGATGTCCCTTCTGAGAAGGCACAGAAGCGCAGCTCAGGACTGAAGTTTGCGCTTGAAGGTACAGGTCGCGGAGAAAGCAAAAGAATGCGACGTTTTTAGTGTGCTTTATGTCGACATTTTGTCCGCAAATATGTAGCTCATGCATGTGGGTTCCATGTCCTAAAGACGTGATGCAAAATGTCAAACCTGCCACCGAAAGGCGATCTCAACGAAGAAATAGTACCCCGTCAAGCATCCGATCTCGGTTAGCCAAGTATATATTTATGTCGATGGCATCGCATTCATTCCGGATACTTTACCGAGGTACCGGGGGGGAGGGGTACCTGGCCTGCTCGCACTCTCTTCCTACCCCGGAACAACGCCGTTGTCCTCCCATCGTACGGGTTGCTGTGATCCAGCGGCCATCAGCCGCCGGAGCCGCATCGAACTGTCATCTGCCAACGGGGAGCCGCCACACATGGACAAGATTGAAATCCTGGACGATCAGGTCGCACCGCTCGACAACATTGCACTTGGCCTCAAAGGCCTGCGCACCCTCTTCGTCAACATCTTCGGCGTTACCCACCCCGACGGCTCCTGGACGCTGATCGACGCCGCCGTGCCCCATGCCACCTCTCGCATCAAGTCCTGGGCCGAGAAGAACTTCAACGGTCCGCCCAACGCCATCGTCCTTACCCACGGCCACTTCGACCATGTCGGCTCTGCTATGGACCTCGCCGACGCTTGGGACGTGCCCATCTTCGCCCACCCGCTCGAGTTCCCCTACCTTACCGGGCAGAAGGAGTACGAGGGCCCCAACTGGAAGGCCGGCGGCGGCATGATGTCCCTCCTCTCGCCACTCTACCCCAAGGCCCCGGTCGACCTCGGCAACCGCCTCAAGCCCCTCCCCGGCGAAGGCGCCGAGCTCTCCCTAGCCCAGCTCCCCGGCTGGACTCTCCTCCACACTCCCGGCCACACCCCCGGCCATGTCTCCTTCTTCCGCGAATCCGACCGCACCCTCCTGGTCGGCGACGCCTTCTGCACCACCAAGCCCGAAAGCTTCTTCGAGGCCGCCATCGCCCAGCAACCCGAGCTCCATGGCCCACCGTCCTACTTTACCTCCAACTGGTCCGACGCCCGCTCCTCCGTGCAGAAGCTCGCCGCACTCGATCCAATCACCGTCGCCGTCGGCCACGGCAAACCGCTCTCCGGCGAGCACGTCCCGGAGCGGCTCCAGGCGCTCGCGGAGGCATTCGACGAGGTAGCTGTGCCCGAGAACGTAAAGTCATAGCCCGACACGCAAACTTCTCCCGAGACACCGTGTCTAAGCTGTGCAGAGGATATCCCGTATGCGATGGCGATTCTGTGTAGTGCTCCTGTCATCCCTTCTGGTAGTCGGATCTGCCGCGTCCCAGGAGCCCCCCAGCATCCCCCAGGCGCTGGCGGCCCTGGCCGATCAGCCCGCCACCCATACCTCATTTACCTTTGACCGCTCCATGCTCGCCTCGGCGCAGGGCCTGATCGACCCCAATCAGACTGAGGCGCGCCGTGTGGCCGCCGCCCTCAACAGCATCACGGTCGACACCTACCGCTACCCCCAGCCGGCCTTCTACGCCCCGGAGACCATGGGCATGATCGTCGTGGCCTATGACGCGGCCGGCTGGAAGCATCTCGTCAACGCCAACGTCGGGCCCGCCCAGGGTGCCCAGCCCTCCAAACCCATTACCGACATGTGGCTCCACTTCCGCGGAGCCGAGATCGATGACGTCGCGGTGCTGGTGCGCGCCCCCAAAGACATGAACCTTATTCAGATCTCCTGCATGCTCCGCCCGCTGGACCTCGTGCACCTGGGTGGACACTTCGGCATCCCCAAGGTCGACCCTGATGCCGTCATGGTGCCGGCACCCCAGGGCCGCTAACGCCTATCCACATCCGGGCTGTACTGCTCCACCTCACGCAGCAGCGCCAGTTTGCGCGTAGGCGGGAGAAAGCTGGCCTCCACAGAATTCGCCGCAAGCTCACGCATCTGCTCCAGCGAAAACTCGAACTGTCGTTGAGCGAGAACATATTCACCCAGCAGATCGGAGCCAAACATCGGCGGATCGTCCGAGTTCAGTGTCACCATAAGGCCGTATTCAAAGTAGAGCCGAACCGGATGCTGCTCAATCGAGGCACAGCAGCCGGTACGCAGGTTCGAAGTGAGGTTCAGCTCGAGCGGGATCTGCCGTTCGGCCAGCACGTCCATCAGCTCGGAGTCCTGCTGCGCGGCCAGTGCGTGCCCGATGCGCTCCGCACCGATATTGATTGCGGACCAGATCGACTCAGGCCCGGTCGATTCACCGGCGTGTGCGGTGAGGTGAAGGCCCGCCTCCTGCGCCTCGGCATAGGCATCGCGGAAATGCTCCGCAGGCCCCCGCACCTCATCCCCACCAATGCCGATCCCGATGATGGACGGATGCCTCCGTCGCAGCTCTGCCGCCTTCTGAAACACCCGTGCCCCCTCCTCCGGACCGAAATGCCGCACAGCATCGATCAACCAGAGCACCGAAACGCCAAACTCGTGCTCCGCACGAAGCCGGCCCGCCTCGATCGCGGCAAAGACCTCGTCTACATCCAGCCGGCCGAAACGGTAGAGGATGCCGAACGAGATATACACCTCGGCATGACGGACCCCCTGAGCGGCTAAATCGCGGATCATGTCATAGGTGATGAGCTCGTAGTCCGACGGTGTATGCAGTCTCTCCGTCACGGCCTTGAAGCTCATCAAAAAACTTGGGAAATCGACATACTGGTAGAGCTTTGAGGCCCCCTTCAGGGTAAGTGGGGCGGCATCGTTTCGACGCGACAGCTTAACCAGTGTCGCGGGAGTGATCGAACCTTCGAGATGAAGGTGAAGTTCAACTTTGGGGAGGTGGCGAAGCCAAGTGAGGGGGTCGGTGTGATCCTGCTTCTGTCGACGAGGCATATCAGCTAGTCTAGAGCGCGCGGAGAAGAGCTTCGAGTCCGCAGCCCTCATTGAGCGGCGTGAATGCTTCCGTCCTGAGGTTTATCTCAGCCTGAGTAGAACTCACTTCGCTTGCGGCTGTACAAGGTGTACACCAGCAATCCAATAATGAGCCAGATGAAGAAGCGAAGCCAGGTCTTTGCAGGCAGCCCCGCCATCAGCAGCGTGCAGAACAAGACCGATAAGACCGGGATCACAGGACCAAAAGGAACGCGGAAGCCGCGGCGTCGCGACGGGTCCTTGTAGCGAAGGACAAGCACGCCGATCGAGACAAGCACAAACGCGAACAGCGTGCCGATGTTGGACATCTCCGCAAACGTGCCCACGTCGAAGAGGCCGGCGGGAATCGCGACCAGCACGCCTGCCACCCAGGTCGCGAAGGCGGGTGTGCGGAACTTCGGATGCACGCGACTGAAGGCTGAGGGAAGCAGCCGATCGCGGGACATCGCATACCAGACACGCGCCTGTCCTAACTGGAAGACGAGAATCGAGGAGACCATGCCGATGATAGCTCCAAGCAGAACGGCGAGCCGAACCCAATGGAGAGGATGCCCGCCGGGTGTGAGCGAGACGCGCTTGAGCGCGTTCACGACGGGCGCTCCGTCTCCGGCAATGGACCGCCACGGGACGAGGCCAGTAAGCACGACGGCGACTCCGATATACAAGATGGTGCAGACGACCAGGGTGGCGAGGATGCCGATCGGCACATCGCGCTGGGGAGCCTTGCATTCCTCGGACGCCGTCGACACAGAGTCGAAGCCGATATAGGTGAAGAAGATGATCGAGCCGCCCGCGAGTACGCCGGACCATCCGTTAGGGCTAAATGGGTGATAGTTGCTGGGGTGGATGAAGGAGATGCCCGCGAAACAGAAGATCAGAATAGCGGCGATCTTAATGAGCACCATGATGTTGTTGGTGCGAGCGGACTCCCGTATGCCGCGGACAAGAACGACCGTCAGCAAGAGAACGATTAGAAAGGCGGGAACGTTGAAACCGGAGTGCCAACCCGGGCTGTAGATATCCTTCCCCTGCAGATCCTGCAGACCCAGGGGGAGGTAGGCCGGCGACAGCCACTTTGGTGCGATGTGGACGCCAAACCAGTCCAGCAGATCCACCACGTGCGCAGCGAAACCGACAGAGACGCTCATGTTCGAGAACGCGTACTCGAGAATGAGATCCCAACCGATGATCCATGCAATGAGTTCGCCCAGCGTCGCGTAGGTGTAGGTGTAGGCGGAACCCGCGATAGGGATCATCGAAGCAAGTTCGGCGTAGCAAAGACCAGTAAGCGCGCAGACGATCGCAACCAGAACCAGGGACAGCGCCAGCGCCGGACCCGCGCCTGGGCGTCCAGCCACAGCGCCGCTCGTGTGGTGCATCCACCCGATGATCAGATCGATCACCGGCGAGTCTGCCCAAGTCGCGAGCGCAGCGGGGTTGCCCCCGATCGCCGTCCCGATCACCGTAAAGATGCCGGACCCGATCACAGCTCCCACGCCAAGTGCCGTTAAAGAGACTGGTCCGAGGGTCTTGCGAAGCGCGTGCTCCGGCCGGTTCGACTCTGAGATCAGCTTGTCAATGGACTTGGTGGCGAAGATCTGTCGAGCCAGCGCGAGTGCTCCTCAAAACGGATTGGGTCGGGCAGCGCCGGCTTCGTTACACAGTCTAGAGGAGCTTGGCTGCCGGGTGACGCGCGCCGGAGAGACGTACATTGCCCTCTTGGCGAAACGTCTACCGCTTCGCCTGGCCGCGCGACGCCTTCTTGATTTTTGCCTTGTTCTCGCCGCGTGCGCCGGTACGCTTTGCCTTAGGAGCCGCCTTCTTGCGGGCTGCGCGCTTCACTTTTTTGCGCTCTTCTGTGTCGGTGATGCTCTTCGTATTGGCCATGAAATGCTTGTCTTATCTTTCGCGAAACTCGATTCAGAACCTAAAGGCGCTCCAGCTGAGCAAACTTCTCCACCAGCTTTTTCACGCCGTGTAGCTGAAATTGTACTGTAATCTTCGCGTCTTCCCCGTCGCCTTCGCGGCGAAACACAGTACCTTCGCCATATTTGGGATGGCGGACGCGTGTGCCCTGCTTGAGACCGGTGTTGCCGGTCGGCGCGGGAAGGTTAAGCTTTGGCCGTCCAGGTCTCTGCCCCGGCCTAGCATGGCCTCGGGCCGCGAAGAAGGATGCGATGCTGTCGACTGAGCTGCCTCCGCCCGCCCGGGCCGCAGGAGAACCGGTGGCACGTGATCCCCCTCGCCCCTGCGGCAGCTCCTGGCTGTCATCCTCGTAGCTGTAGTGCCGCTCGCCACCTTCTTCACCATCTCGCGCTGCCGGGGCATGACCTCCGCGAGGGTAAGGCGTCGCGTAGGATCGGCCAGAGAAGCGGCTGGCATACTTGTCCGCACTCGACGTTGAGAACTGCGGCCGCACGGCCGGCGAGCCGAGATCCTCCACCAGACGGCTGGGTACCTCATCGAGAAAGCGCGACGGAATCGACGCCTCGGGCATATCCGAGCCGTACCGGCGGCGGTAGTGCGCGCGGGTGAGGACAAGCGTGTCCATGGCGCGCGTCATTCCCACATAGCAAAGGCGCCGCTCCTCCTCGAGCCCGGTCGGATCGGTAAACGTTCGCGAGTGCGGAAAGAGCCCCTCCTCCATACCGGCGAGAAAGACTAAAGGAAATTCAAGGCCCTTGGCGGCATGCAGGGTCATCAATGTGACGCGCGCCTCGGCTGAGTACTGGTCGGCGTCTGAGACGAGCGCCGCATGATCGAGAAAGTCGGACAGCGTCTCGCCCCTCTGTTCGGCGTCCTGCGCGGCGTTCGCAAGCTCCTTGAGGTTCTCAATGCGCGAAAAAGATTCAGGAGTCGCCTCATCCTCAAGAGCCCGGATGTATCCCGAGCGGTCATTCAGAAACTTGATCAACTCGGGCAGACTGGCAGGGTCGCCGGGCTTGCGGAAGGGCTCACGCTCTCCTGCTGTCTCGGGAGGCAGCTCGCCTACAACTCTGCTCCGATTTGCTTCCGCCTGGGCCTGCTGACGTTTTGAGATCGCGCTGGGCTTAAGCACGACGGGAGCAAATGGATTGAAGCTGGCCGGCTCGATCGCGTGTGCCGCGTCCGAGTCCGTTGCATTCTCAGGTGCGATTGTGGAGATCTCTTCACTCGGGTTGAAATCGAAGCCGAAGTTGAAGCTGGTATCGAACTCCGCCTGGGCCTCGTTCGGACCGGCAGCGCTGATCGCAACCTCATCCGTTACAAACGAATCCGGGTCGGAGCCGGTGTCCGCCTCATCGTCCTGCCCTGACGAAACTGCTAGAGGCGAGACGTTGTCCAAGCTTTGCTCGCCTTCATGAGCAACGTCGTCCAAGAGCTTGTCCGCGAAATTAGGGCCAAGCATCGCACGCGCATCGGTGATCAGGCGGCGGAAGCTCTCAAGCGCTGAAATTGCTCGCTGTGGAAGCAGGCGGTCGCGGACCGCCGCACCGATCGCATCCCAGGTGCTCGTTCCGGTCGAGAGCGCCATCCGTTCCAGCGTCTCCATCGTGGTCTTCCCGATTCCTCGAGCCGGGGAGTTGACCACTCGTCCCAGGGCCACGGAGTCGTGCGGGTTCTGCACCAGTTTCATGTAGCTGAGAATGTCCTTCACCTCGGCGCGGTCGTAGAAGGAGAATCCACCCACCATGTGGTACTGGATGCCGTACCGGCGCAGAGACTCTTCCACCAGGCGCGACTGAGAGTTGGTGCGGTAGAGCACGGCACAGCGAGGAAGGTCTGTCTGCTGACCGGCCTCCTTGATGTAGCGCTGAATGCGATCCGCGATGAACAGCGCCTCGTTTTCTCCATCCGGCGCCTCGTAGTAGCCGATCAGCGATCCACCCTCGCGCGAGGTCCACAGGTTCTTGCCCTTGCGCTGCGTGTTCTGCGCGACAACAGCGCTGGCGCCTTCGAGAATGACCTGCGTCGACCGATAGTTCTGCTCGAGGCGGATCGTGCGCGTCTCAGGGAAGTCCTTCTCAAACTCAAGGATGTTCTTGATGTCTGCGCCGCGCCAGGAATAGATCGACTGGTCCTCATCCCCTACGACGCAAACGTTTCCGTGCTCTCCCAGCAGCTTCATCAGCTCATACTGCGGCCGGTTGGTGTCCTGGTACTCGTCGATCATCAGGTATTTGTAACGCCGGTTGTAGCGTTCCCGAACCTGCGCATCGGTCTTCAGGAGCCGCACCGTCTCGAGCAGAAGATCGTCGAAGTCGAGAGCATTCGCCTTTGCCAGCTCCTTTCGATAGATCTCGAAGATGTGCGCGATTTTCTCCTCCATCGGATTCGTCGAGGCTAGGAAGTACTCCTGCGGATCGATCATGTGGTTCTTGGCCCAGGAGATTCGGCCCAGCGCGACGCGCGGCTTCAACTGCTTGTCATCGATCGAGAGCCGCTTCAAAGCCTGCTTCACCACCGCCTGCTGATCCGTCTCATCGTAAATGGCAAAGGTGCGCGTCAGGCCCTGATTGCCCACACGCAGAGCTTCGACATCGCGCCGAAGCACGCGCACACAGAAGCTGTGAAAGGTCGCCAGCGTTGGCTGTGCCAGTGTTGTGTGCCCGAGGATCTTCTCGACGCGCTCGGCCATCTCCTTCGCAGCCTTGTTGGTGAACGTGACCGCAAGAATCGCGTCGGGCGACACCCCGCGTTCCTGGATCAGGTAAGCGATCCGATGCGTGATCACCCGCGTCTTTCCCGAACCCGCTCCGGCCAGCAGAAGCACCGGCCCGTCCACCGTCGTCACGCCCTCCGCCTGCTGCGGATTCATATTTGAAATCAGTTGGGTCAAGGTCGCTCCATCTCTATTTTAGGTCAGCTCCGCAGCAGCCGTGAGGTGTCGCAGATGCTTGCAATTCCAGAGAAAATGAGGAAAACGCGGAACCTCTGTGCCCTTCTTCGCGTAAGGAAAGATACGGCGAGCGTCACTGAACCATGGCAGCGATCCACGTCGCAATTCAGGACCGTTTGGAGCTGTTATGAACCGTCGTATCTTGTTGTCGATCCCGCTTGTCCTTGCTTCGGGGTTCGCGTCCGAAGCCGCTTACGCAGCACCGGCGCAGCTCCGCTCGCCGGTCTACGCCATGTTCTCTAAAGCGGAACTCGTCAAGTTCAGCCATCAGGAATGATGGCTCCGCTCCGCTCACTCTGAAGGTGGGTGAAGACACTATGACCCTCGAAGCCGGCAAGGCAAAAGATCTAGAGCTGCCGGTTGGAACACGCATCTTTCGCGAGAATGCAACTGCGACACAGCAGCCGCCGTCACTTGTCGCGGAGGTCTCCAAGGAGCTCGGCGGTGTCACCATCGCCTTGAAACTGAGCAGCGCACCTAATCACGCGCACGCACGATCCGGGCTCAGCGGCTGTCCCTGTGGAGAGGGCAGCCGCTTTTCCTGGTTCAACGGCGGTGCCTGCCGACTTGCTATTCTCGCTGGATGGGTCTGAAAGTCTGGCAGTCTTCTGCGCAAGTGCGATGGGCGCTCAGGATGTCTACCACGAAGTGGCCGAAGAACTCGGCCGAACGCTGGCTGAACGCGGTATCGGACTCATCTACGGCGGATCGGACGTTGGCTTGATGCGAGCGGTAGCGTCCTCATGCATCTCGCATGGAGGCCGGGTGGTTGGCGTTATCCCCGAGGTGCTCGTGGACAAGGAGGTCGCGCACCACGGCATTACGGAACTCCACGTCGTCGACACAATGCACACCCGCAAAAGACTCATGGGAGAGATGGCAGATGCCTTTCTCATCCTCCCTGGAGGGTTCGGAACCATGGAGGAGATGTTTGAGGTTCTCGCCTGGCAGACGCTGGGGCTGCATACGAAGCGGGTTGTCCTGCTCAATACGGCGGGCTTCTACGATGCTCTGCTCAGCTGGCTGGACCATGCCGTTGCTGAGGGGATGCTGAAGGAGCGCAGCCGAGGCATCCTCCTATCCGCCAAAACAGTGAAAGAAGCGATGGCGATGTTGGACTGAGCAGAACACCTGCGTATTCTTACGAAAGTGCTTGAATCCTCACGTTCTCCAGGCAACGTACCGCAACGTAGAAACGTCTATACGAGGGCGAAGAAAAAGCGTAGCGGAGGGCACTCATGGCGGAACGTAAAGTAGTTCTCGACAAGCCGGTCGAGGTAGACGAAGGAAACGAGGCTCTTCGGAAAGCGACGGATCGTGCCGAGCGAGCAGAGGCCGAACTTGCAAAGGTAAAGGGTGAGCCTTCCAAACGGGCAGAGGCCAAGGGCTCTGTCGCAATCACTGAAGCTCAAGATACGAAATTTCCAGATTCTCCCAGTTCCAAGCATGACGAGAGCAGAATTGAAGGTGGGGAAGCGGAGTTGCGTCATGACTCCATGATGGCGCACCTCCTCGACTCGCTCGATGCAGGCAAAGACATCGGGCACTACGGGAGGTTAGTCTTTGCCATGGTTGCCCGGCACTTTCTGCCGCAGGACGAGGTGCTCACCTGGCTCACCAAGGATAGTGACTTCGGCGAGGAGAAGGCGAGATTGATGTTGCGGCAGGTGGAAGGACGCGACTACAACCCACCGAAGCGTGAGCGAATCCTGGAGTGGCAGGGACAGCAGGAGTTCCCGATTCTTCCAAATCCTGAGGATCCGGATTGCGGAAATCTTTACCGCAACCTCAAGTTTCCCGAGGAGATCTATTCGCACATCGGCCACTATCAAGAGCAGAAGATGGAGTCGGGCGAGTAGCCTCCAGCAAGGATGGGAGCGGTCTTGGGCTAGTCGCTCCTGCCTTAGCTTTGATATGCAATGCCCATCCGATAGTTCTGGCTTGAGATACACGCTATGGCGGGTATTACCTCGAACTTTCTGCGCGCTCAAGCTTGGAGAGGCACTCGTCGCAACGGCAAACCCGGCGTAGATACTCCCAGGAATAGATACCGCTCTCATGTCCATCATTCCATCGGAAGCGAAGCGCATAGTTGCCAACTGGAGTGACCTCTTGAGGCCGGGGAGGTGCCTCGTACATGGCCAACAATGCCTTCTGCTTCGGCTTAGGCTCTCCTGGAGCACGTCCCGCTTTCTCGCGCTCCTCATGGCAGGTGGCGCATGGACACGCGTCCCGCAGCCATCGAAAGTTCCATGAGCTGTGATGTCCGTCCTTCCAGTCGACCTCGACCCCGGTTCCTTCCGTCTTCTTGACCCTGATCTTGACTGGTGTGCGAGCGTCACGCGACAACTCGACCTTTGTTGGAGGTGGTGCGTTCGCGCGGGAGATGCGTATACCTTCGTGACTCATGGTGACACCCTTTGGATGTTTGGAAGGCGGTGGCGGATCCGGCAAACGCGAACTTGTTGCCATGCCGCAGAGGTCAAGTCTGCCTCCAGAAGAAGTACCCGGCAACTATAAGGCCTGTGATGACAACGATTACGCGCAACGCATCCGCATTCATCCGCCGCGCGTACTGGGCGCCAACGTATCCGCCGAGAGCGGCAAAGATCATCGAGATAAGGCAATAGTGCCAGATGATGGATCCGGTAAAGAGAAAGGTGAGGACCGCACAAAGGTTCGACAAGCATGCGGCGAGCACTTTGAGGGAGTTGAGCTGATGCATCTCTTCGATTCCGAAGAGCGCAAGCGCGGTCATGATAAGGAAACCTGCGCCCGCACCAAAGTAGCCGATGTAGAACGTAACCGGAAGCAGAACAAAAAAGAGTGGGACGAAAGCGGGGGTACACTGCGTGCGATGCTCCGTAAGCGCAGTGCTTGAGCGGTTGCGAAGCCATCGCGACACTGGACCGCTAATCCCGAAGAGGAGCGATGCCACGAGCAGGAGCCATGGCACCAGATGCATAAAGGTACGCTGGCGCGTGTGGAGCAGGATGTATGCTCCGCCTACTCCGCCGAGAACGCTTGTGATGACAACAACTGGGAGAAGGTCTCGGCGAATATCGCTTCGGAGAGCGGCGACGCTGGTGAGCTGACCTGGCCAGAGAGCCACCGTATTGGTCGCATTCGCCTGGATCGGAAGGACGCCCATACCGAGCATCGCGGGGAATGAGAGAAAGGAGCCGCCGCCCGCCATCGCGTTCATCACGCCGGCGATCAGGGAAGCGGTCACGAGCCAGGCGTAGCGCCAATGGAGAGCAAGGGTTTGGTGCATCCACATGTCATTCTAGGCGTTAATGCTCGGATCACGATCTCAGCACGATATACGGCGCGTGTTTGGACGACGCTAGTAGACGGCAAGCTCCGGCGTCGCTGCGATGAGGTGTTGGGTGTACTCCTGTCGGGGGTTGTCGCAGACCTCAAGCGTGTCGCCAATCTCGACAATCCGGCCGCCCTGCATCACAGCAACACGGTCGCAGAGATATCGAACCAGCGGCATCGAGTGCGAGATGAAGAGATACGTCAGAGCGTGCTTTCGCTGTAGCGTGCGCAGCAGATTGATCACCTGCGCCCCAACAGAGACGTCGAGCGCGCTCACAGGCTCATCGAGCACCAGGAACTCTGGCTTCAGAGCCAGCGCGCGGGCGATGTTGATCCTCTGGCGCTGTCCTCCGGAGAACTCATGGGGGTAGCGGGGAAGAGCAGAGATCTCCAGCCCAACCTCGTGGAGCAGTCTCTCCAAGCGCAACACAATGCCCTCCTCCGGGCGCTCTTGGTGGATGGCAAAGGGTTCCGCGAGTATGTCGCGAATGCGCATGCGCGGGTTCAGCGCCGCGAATGGATCCTGAAAGACGATCTGCATGCGCCGCCTCATACGGCGTAGCTCCCGAGTACGTAGCGCAAGGAGATCGACGCTATCGAAGGAGATATGACCGCTCGTCGGCTCGATAAGCCGCAGCAACATGCGCGCGGTGGTGGACTTGCCTGAGCCCGACTCCCCTACGAGCCCAAGCGTCTCTCCGCGGGCGATGGTAAGGGATATGTTCTCGACGACGCGGCTCGCCCCGTATTGCTTGGAAAGCTCCGTTGCCTCGATCAGGGTAGTGTCCGAAGGCTTCACCGGAGCGGAGGATCGCATCGGCTTCGCAGGCATAGCCGGATGTTAGCACTCGCGCACTTCCCGAGAAATCAGAGGAGTTTGCGGCGGATGAGTTCGAACGCGTGCTGGGTGGCCCAGAGGCGGACGCGCTCGCGGTCGCCGGGGATGTTGACCTGCTTGCACTCGGTTCCGGTGTTGGAGGCGAGGCCGATGTAGACGAGGCCTATGGGTTTCTTTTCGTCGGGGCCGGGGGGGCCGCCGCCGGGGCCGGCCAGTCCGGTGATGGAGAGGCCGAAGGAGGCACCGGTGCGGGCGCGAATGCCTTCGGCGAGGGCTCGGGCTACCTGTTCGCTGACGGAGCCGGTGGTGTCGATGAGATCGCGGGGGACGCCGGCGAACTCGGTCTTGAGCTCGGTGGTGTAGACGACGGCTCCGCCGAGAAAGGTGGAGGAGCTATTGGGGACGGCGGTGAGGCGCTGGGCGAGGAGGCCGCCGGTACAGCTTTCGGCGGCGGCGAGGGTGAGGTGGCGCATGCCGAGGAGGAGGTGGACGATGTCGGGGAGGCCCTCGCCCCTGACGGAGAAGATGTCGTCGCCCATCTCGTGCTCAATGCGGTCGGCGAGCTCGTCGACGCGCGCCTGGGCTTCGGCGAGGGTGGGTTTGGCGCAGACGAAGTGGAGCTGGATCTCGCCGGAGCCGGCGAGGATGGTGGTTTCGATGTCGGTGTACTGGTTGTAGATGGGGGCGGTGCGGGCGTCTACCTGGGACTCGGGCATCAGGGCCATGCGGAGGAGGCGACGGGCTATGTGGCTGGGGGGGAGGAGGGCGGAGAGGCGGGGGCGGCCCTCATTGGTGAAGACGGATTTGAGTTCGTTGGGGGGGCCGGGGAGGAGGATGGCGATGCGCTGTTTGCCCTCGACCTCCGCGATGAGGAACTGGCCGGCGGCGCTGCCGGCGCGGTTGGGAAGGATCGTGGCGCCGGTGAGGACGTCGGCCTGCTTGAGATTGTTGGGGGGCATGGCGATGCCGCGGTCGGCGAAGCGTTGGCGGAGGCCGGTGAGGAGAGTTTCGTCGCGGGTGATGGCGAGGCCTAGGGCGGCGGCGAGGGCTTCGCGGGTGAGGTCGTCCTCGGTGGGTCCGAGGCCGCCGGAGAAGAGGACGATGTCGGCGCGGGCTAGGGCGATGCGGGCGGCGGAGGTGAGGTGGTCGAGGGAGTCGCCGACGATGGTCTTGAAGGCGACGGTGACGCCGAGGTCGTTGAGCTGTTCGGTGAGGAAGAGGGAGTTGGTGTCCTGCCGGTGCGGGGTGAGCATTTCGGAGCCGACGGCGATGATTTCAGCGATCACATCCGGTTAGATTCAGAAACTCCGATTGCGGCCGGTGTGTGTGGAATGCGGAGGTGCAGAGGTACCCTCCACCTCCCCGTACTTTGTGTCAAAATATTCGATACAAACACTTTAGGGTCGGACCAAGAAGCGCATGTGTCCCGTCGGAGTTTGCGGTGCGAGCGCGAGCTTTGCCGAGACCACTTCACCTGCTTCCATCTTAGTTGGTGAGAGGGGGTGGATGCGCCAAGCGCAACGAAGGCGACCGAGTTGCGGAAAGAGACAGAGGTTTACTGGAGCGGCTGGAGGTTGCTGCACTCGTGTGCCTTGTAGATGTGTGCGGAGTCACGGGAGCGTGTCCACCACGCGGTCCATAGGGCTTGTGTCGGTTGCGGGTCCGAGAGGGTGTGGTCGCCGGGTTGCAGATGGGTAAGTTGCCGGAGGGATACCTCGGCCATCACGGCGGTGTTTCTGTCCGTACTTCGGAGGAGTTGGAGGAGGATCGGGATGGCGTCTTTCGACCCGGTGGCGCCAAGGGCAAAGGCGGCGTTGCTGGCTGCGTACTCGTTGACGGGATTTCGCATGAATTCGAGGATGAGGGGGATGGAAGCGTCACCGCCACTTTCGGCGGCCAGATAGAGGTAGATTGCGTTGCCGGCGTTGTCGCGGGCGATCTGCGCGAGGACCGGGAACCATGCGGAATCGCCGGTTTGGGCGAGGTATTCGGCGACCTTCTCGTGCTCGTAGCTTCCCGGAGGGTTCTTGAGGAGCATCTCCGCGAGCGCGGAGATGCTGCGGGGGGTGTTGAGGTTGTGAAGTGCGAGAGGTGCGAACTGTTTGAACTCCGGCTGATCGGGAAAGCGGAGCAGCGTGGTTTCAAGCGCGTGCGGGGCGAAGACGGCGAGGGTGCGCGCGGCTTCGCGACGAGTCTGGGCCTCGGGTGACTGGAGCTGGTCGCGAAGGCGTTCGTAGGTGCCGAGGGGTGGGGTGGCTCCTTCGATGACGCGCACGTGAAAGACCTCCCGGAACTCTTCCGGGTGTTGCGGGGAGCTGAGGTCATCGAGTCTGGAGAAGGTTGAGACCGTCTTGACGGCGACGAGTTCGTAGTCCCCTGGCGCGGTGAGGTTGTGGGCGTCGTTGAGAAGGATGCGTTCGGTTTGCGATTTTCCGGGAGGCAGGGTTGCGGAGCTTGAGAGGCAGCTGATGGAACCGTCCCAGGTGAAGCAGGACGAGTGCGGGCCGGGGTCGCTAGAGACGTGGAGGGAGAAGCCGGAGCAGGAGGCGTAGGGTCTGCGGTGACGATGCTTTGGGGGCGCGTGCTCTTGTTGGTGGTCTCGAAGGAGAGGATGATGGGCTCGCCTGGGGCGAAGGAGTCTTTCTCGAGAGAGAAGCGGCCGGTGAGCTGGGCGGAGGACAGGGAGGCGCTGCCGAGGAGGACCGCGAATGCGAGAGGGGAGCGCATAGGAGGTTAGACACCGGGTGAGCGTTTTTGAAGAACCGGAAGACCAGAGAAAGGCCTCGGAGTGTGGTCGCACAGGGTCCCGGGCGATCTACTCCGGTAGTCACTGGTCTGCCTTAAACCAAAGGAGCCCACTGCCCTGTGTGATGATCGGTTCTCGGAGGGCGAGAGATCCAAGGCATGCCCTGCGCGTGATTGGGTTACGTCGAGGTGTCCGAGGATCTTGCCGGTGCGAAGATCCAGCTTGAGGACCCATCCACCGGCTGCTCCCGGTGGTTGATCGAACGGACCGATGGAGACCCAGAGGACATCGCCTGCGATGAGATTCATTTCGCTTGGACCGGAGCCCGGGCGTCCCCACTGCCGCACCAACATGCCGGTGGGCGTGTATTCGAGGATACGTGCGTTTCCGTAGCCGTCAGCGAGGAACCTGCTGAAGACTTAGGCACAGTCCCTAAACAATAACGAGCGCGCGAGCATTCGTCATGCGTCTATACGGTAGGAAGACAACCTAGACCGTCAGGACGAAGCGCATATGAATGCCCATGTCAGGCGCAAACTGCATTCAATCACTAAGCTAATGCTCTACGTCGCCGTAATGATGGTGACTGCCGAGATTCCCGGTTTCGGTCAGACATCCTCGCCGCAAGCACAGAAGACTACAGCATGGCAGATAGCGGCTGGCGGCAAGATGTCTTTCGATGTCGCCTCGGTGCGGCAGAACAAGTCCGATGGGAAGGCGTCAGTAAATGTCGACATTCTCGCTGGCGACACTTTTTCGCCAACCGGAGGCTTGTACCTCGGCAAGAATATTGGGCTACCCGAATACATCTCGTTCGCGTACAAGCTTCCGATGGATCAGTTTAAGACTCTTGTGGAACAAGTGCCGTGGCTATCGGAAGATCGGTTCGACATTGAGGCGCGGGCGAGCGGGAACCCAACCAAAGACCAATACCGGCTGATGATGCAGTCTCTCCTGGCAGAGCGCTTCAAGTTTGCGGTGCATTATGAAAGTCGGCAGGTACCGATCTTCGGGCTGGTGCTGGCGAAGTCAGGAAAGTTGGGGCCGCAACTCCGTCTGCATTCCGCAGACGACCCCGTGTGCGCGAATCCTCCACCTTTGCCACCCTCGGGCACAGTGTCGGCCGTCGACGCTGCGGGATATCCAGTGTTCTGCGATGGTCTGGTGCGGATGAAGCCGACCGAGCCTGGGCGGCTCAGATTCGGTGGTCGAAATTTGACAATGGCGCAGATCGCTGCCTCGCCGATGAGGGTGATGGCAGACGTAGGTCGCCCGTTGGTCGACCAGACAGGGATCAAGGGGACGGTCGATTTCACTCTTGAGTGGGCGCTGGCAGCGCGTAATGTAGTGGCCTCCACAGACTTCCATCCGGACGAGTCAGCTCCTGAATTCGACTTAGCACTCGCGAAACAGCTAGGGATAAAGCTGCAATCACAAAAGGGTCCCGTTGAGGTGTTTGTCATAGATCACATTGAGCATCCGTCAGAGAACTAGCTGCCCAATACATCTAAGTTCACGTGTCCGTAAAGCCACCATCTCGGACAGGTGAAGCAGAAAAGCGGCAAATTGCAAAATGGGCGCCGACTCCACAAAGAGCCATGTGGAGGGAGAGTGTGACGTGAGCGTTCATTCACCACCAGTGTTTCTTGCGGTCGTGCTCGCATGCGATTTTGCTTTCGAGCAGGTCGAGAGGTGCGCTACTGGACCACTGCGCTACTGGACCACTTTGAGGGTGCGGGACCAGCGGGTTTCGTCGAAGAAGTGGAGGGCCTGGTGGGTGGTGAAGGCGATGCGGTCGGAGAGGGATGTTTTGTCGATCTGGTCTTCGGGGGTGCGGAAGGACCAGTAGATGAGGACGGGGCGGCCGATGATGTTTTGGCGGGGGACGAAGCCCCAGAAGCGGCCGTCGAGCGAGTTGGTTCGGTTGTCGCCCATGACGAAGTAGCTGTGGGGTGGGACGACGAGGTCTTGGCCGACGGTGTGGGTGGGGAGGTCGAGGGTCCAGGTGGCGGGGATGTCGGGGCGGTTGGGTGGGGGGACGGAGGGGAAGTCGTCGCGGTATGGGTCGTAGTTGAGGGCGTTGGGTTGGGCGGCGAAGGGCTCGGTTTGGGCGATGCCGTTGCGGAAGAGGATGCCGTGGCGGAGGTGGATGCGGTCACCGGGGATGCCGATAACGCGCTTGACGAGGATGATGTGGTCGCCGGTGGGTTCGGCGGGTGGCTTGAAGAAGACGACGATATCGTTGCGCTGTGGGTCGCGGTGGTGGACGAAGGGGGCCAGGGGGCCGGGTAGGGCGAAGGTGACGCGGTCGACGAGGACGTGGTCGCCGACGAGCAGGGTGCTGGCCATGGAGGCGGAGGGGATGACGAAGTTCTGGAAGGCGAAGGTGATGGCGAAGATCCAGATGGCGGCGAGGACGAAGAAGGAGGCGATGGATTCGGGGAGGGTTTCGTTTTGCTTGGGGTTCGGTTTGGGGGTGCGGGTGTTCATGGGTGTTCCTCGCGTATGGGAGTGAGGGTAGCAACGACGACGGCAACGGCGAGACGGCAAAGGCGAGATACAAAGGCGAGATACAAAGGCAAATACAAAAGGCAAATACAAAAGGCAAATACAGGGGTCCTTCGCTTCGCTCAGGATGACGGCGTAGAACAGGATGACGGCGTAGAACACGATGACGGCTTAGAACAGGATGACGGCTTAGAACAGGCAACGGCAAGTGCAAGGGCCAATACTGGGATTCTTCTGCTC
>JAABUX010004491.1_pt1 | contig 17646 bp, 14 predicted proteins | sample 5561851 | NCBI WGS metagenome assembly JAABUX01 (sample SAMN10711883, study PRJNA513361) | rock metagenome | isolation source: Antarctica rocks | place: Antarctica: Victoria Land, Richard Nunatak red sandstone | collected 2016-01-03 | reverse complement strand
AACGTGATTATGGCTATATGAATAGTACTCTAGGGAGGTAAGAACAAGGAGTTGAAAACTCTGTCCACATGGACCATGCCAAGACACTAGCATGGATGGGGCTAGATGCCCATTTCTAACACGTACAACGACCTTTCTCGAACTGACGACATAGGCAGCTACCCCGCTCTTCTGTCTTCTAAGCTGCAGCTCAGACCTCCTAAATTACCCTCAACAAGGGTCGGACTCTTTATCTTCTAAATGCCTTAACCCCACAAAGTCAGGTCAAAAATCTGTCGTTCAAGATCAAACCCTTCAAGCCATGGAGAGATTTCGTTGTAGCCCTGTAGTACTACCCCGCAATCTTTATCGGGTGCAATATCCCTGGTGCCAGACAGCATTTTCGGGCAACGGCCTGGCGGCAAAAGACACCAACGTCACCTATTCAGAGGATGAAACGGATGCCTTTGGCGAATCGATCACCAATCAGCTGACTTGGCATTATCGCGGACTTCAGCCATATATCACATGTTTCTCCGACAAGGATCACGCAGAGAATTGGGCTCTCAAGGAGCCTTTGAACCCCAGTGAACGTGATAAGGATTCCTGGAGTCTCTTGACAATCGACACAAGACTCATGCCGGAGACATATGTGTTCAGCCTTGATGACTTAGTGACTCGTCTGCACCTCGAATTACCTGAGGGGGCTACCCAGCATAAGAAAGGCGCGTATCTGTGCCTTTACACGATCCCAACGTCAGCTATCGTCAACTCGGCATCTCCTCGGGAGGTAAAAGAAGGTACGCAACTGGTAGTGATATCTTAGGTGGTTCTGTTCAGTAGCTGATAGCTCGGTAGACGTGGAAGATCGGAAGTGGCAAGAGACATACCATCCGCTCGACGGTTACAGCGGCTCTGACCTTGAAGCTGCGGAGAATAACTTGAATGACGACATCTTAAGTGATTGGGATTGACAGCTGCGGAGAGCGCAGCAGGGTGGCTCGTCATATATACACATCCTTGCCCTGAGGTCTACCGCGTCAAACAGGTGACTCGGTAAATATTCTCCTTTTCCGTTGAGTGCTTATCCCCATGCTGGGTTTAGACCCTCAATTGGTTTCAAATATGGCTTGTATGCTTCGAAAGGTCGAACGTACCTGCTTAGACATAATCAAAGACTTATATAATCCGACCCTTCCCCTATACGAAGACTGGGTCTCGTCTCACACCGTCAGGCTATCGCTGCGAAATAGAAACGTACTTATAATATATAGATAGGAGCCCTGCATGCTTCAAGCCTCACAGGGAGTCTCGGTACTAAAATATGCATTTGGTTCGTAAGGCACAACAAAGCGAATCTCCGACGAGCCCGTAAGATCTCACAACATGAATACCGTATGAAGGACCAAGGCGTCTGCTGGAACGAGGGTGTGAATGATTGGTGAGATTAGGGGGGGTTATAGGTTGCGTTATGGGTTTTATGCGCGCGACGAGGTCGAATACAGCAGTTTATATCTCCGCATCTTCTGCCTTTATAAGAACAAGCTTCATGAGTGGGGCGATATATTCGATCTTCAGCGTTTTTGAGGTGATTGGGACAATCAGGCTCGAAATATCGCCAATGAGAGGTCCATTCCCAATTCGCGAACGAAGAAATAGGGCTGCTGTGAGATTTTATAACGCGATAATGAGTTTGAGGACAATTCTTTTTTCCTGGAGATTCATTAGCAATACATTTAGAAGCCTAGAGATAAGGTTTACCATCGTATAAAAGGAGTCGCGACCTCAGGGCTCTCAGCTCCGCAGCGTTTATATCTGGAAACGTCGTATTAAAAGTTGCACGAAAGCTACGTAGTCCGTCATTAAGAGAGTAGGTTTCGATGATTCCTAGCTCGTCATGAGAGAGATTGACCATGATTGCCAGTCAGTACCTGGAGGTTAATGGAGGCGATCGATTTACGACGAGGGCGAAATGTTTTGGATATTTTGGATGACTAATCTGCCTGCTCAGCACCTAGGTGGTTCTTACGTCGTTTCCCATCCCTCTCCATCATATCATATATTGCGCCCGACAGTCCATAAAAGCCCGCAAAAAGCCCGCAAAATCCCCTTCTACTGCGAAGCTTCACCTTTTAACTTTACGCTTATAGTTGTCCTCCCTCTCCAATCTCTTACCCTGCGCAACTGAGTACTTGGCACCAGGATAGCCTCCTGACACTGGCCTAGTCTCTCTTCCATATAAATATCCACAACTGAGCAGACTTCTCACGAGACGGTACGTCACACGATCACTTCAATATCTTCTTTGGACAGCACCTAAACCATATATTCCAGCTGTATCAACGTCGAAATGTTAACGTACGAACCTCCGGTCAACGCAGCCGCCTAAGAGACACTTCTCCTCAACCTATCGGCGACTCATACAAACTCTTACTCCTACGCCTATCTACCCTAAATTTTATATGCTGTGGCCCCAGGGAGCATCGACTACCAGTCTTCTTTTGGTCCGTCGCGGAGAATAGACGCAAGCTAAGCGACGATATCGGTACAACTAAAGATTAGTGACAACCCCAATCTTAGTAACCATGAAAGACGGTGTTTAGTCAACTTCGGTGGGGGATTTTGCAGATGATGAAGATGAACTTAAAAATACATTCAAGACCGAAGTACGTGTCATGCTCAGACAGATGATTCAGATGGCTCATATGCTTCATGGACAGGTTATGAAGGGCTGGAAGACCACAGTAGATATGTCGATAGTGAAAGATAAAGAGCATACCATGGCTGTCATTATTAAAAAGGCCAGTAGTGAGGGTGCTGTCAGAGCGTTCGACAAGAAAAGGAAAATGGTCACGAGCATAATTATAAAGCCGACGCAAGAAAGCACTAGGAAAATCGAGATGCGGTTTTCATCGAGCCGCTGCGATGCTCTCATTCGCGGACGACTCTTGGTGAGATACGTTCGAAAGTACTGAACCAAGACACTACTCTAAACGCTTTCGTACTATTGCCGCCCCACTTTCATGCGACACAGGAACCATGAGATATGGCTGATCGACGACCAGAAGGATTAGAGAGGATTGAGTCCAGAGCTGTGATTTATTCTTGAATATGCTTTGAAGCTCTCCCGCGGTAAGCCGAAGGATACTATGACTTGTCAGTCGTTAGGCAAGATATTCTGAATGACCATTAGATTAGCACGCAATTTAGACAGGTGTTAGTGGATCCCACATACCCATATTATGTATTGATTGACTAGCCGACGAAACTACTCCCTCGGAAGGTCCTATTAAACATCAGTTGCATCACGTATCGTCACTCTAATGCTTACCTGGAGGGTCAGATAGTTTGATATCTGGCGTAATGAGTGGAATACCGTCATCAGTTGGCTTAAACTGCCTAACCAAGGCTTCGAGCCTTGCTGATGGGCGTTTTGAGGCTTCCCACCAAGATTACGACTTGCTTGGAAAATTTACAGCGTCAGACTTATCCATCGTCTGCATTCTTGTCGGCGATATTGACTAGGCACAAAGTAGAAACGGTTTCAAGCCCAGTAAAAATCGTATATCGTGAAGCATGTGGAATACTGTCATCGCGCGAGAATTCTTTTGCCTCGGCACCGATTCCCGTATAGTGGTAGAGCTTGTGTTGTCGTCTCTTGGACGTTGGTCAATCGATACGACTCCTCCAAAGCTAGTACTGCAGCCTCTACCTCTCTAAGTGCATCATCGATTGGGCCCTGTTCAAGCCGAATATGGAGATCTACAGGACTGTTCTCGACGCCGAAAAGTCAGCTTGTTGCTGGTACGACTCGGGCAAGGAGAGGACGACAAGCACTGGAATTACATACTTCCACGTGGAATGCCGCCTGTTAGACTTTAACGGGCAGGTGTTTGGCGAAGTGTCGTCAGCACTAGGAATGGGAAATTATAAGGGGCCAAGCGAGTTGACAGGCTGGAGGCGTTTCCACTCGGGTTTCATGGGCACCAGAAAGAAATGAAGGAATAATTTGTCAGGTATGGTCGACAATTCGGCTCCCTTATGAGCCAATATCATGTCCACTATCGTGGCAATGCCTTCTACATAGAGAAGGGCGAATACGTCGAAGTCCCTGTGGACAGTCGCATTATGGTTGATATGGCTTACTTCCGCAAAATCAATCCGAACTACACCCGGCCGCATATCGACGATTTGGCCAGGCCGAGCTCGTCGAATATTAGCTATATCTTCTTATTCTCTAACACCGAGGCAGAAGAAGTCAAGACCAATGGCCTTAATACGACAACCATGAGCGAAGGCGATCTGATGATCTGCAGCCAGACGGTTTCTTTAAAACGACCTTTAGGCAGGGTTATTGTCTTATAGCCGCAAGACCGTCTTTCCAATGGACTAAATTACTGAACACCGTTTGCCTTCGGGTAGGCGTTAGCTTGGTCCGGAGGCGTGTCACACAGTCTGCGAGATTTATGGCCGTTGGCTAGCGACTCTTAAAGATGACCAAGGTCTATTAAAGCTCGTAGCGGCCTTCGGGTTTGTCGGGTGGCTGGTAGGTGTTGGAAATAAGCCCTTCTGCCAAGACACTAAGCGAGAGGCCACGTCTACAAATCCTGTTGTCTCGTTATCTTGTTCCTAGACACCTTTTCAGACATCCATCATGCTCCAGGTTCCATTCAACAGTAGGCAACACCCAGCAATATTCAGCAATCCAGTCATCCAGTACCATCTGTCTTTAAAGAGCTATAAAAGGCGAAGGCAAAGGTAAGCTGGTATTACATCCCATCAGTAAGACAATGACTAACAAGGCAAAACAGAGACAGCTGATGATGCAGAACGATACGCAACGTATCATCATCAGAGGATAACTAGCTCACTGAGCCGGATCATCCCAATGATATGTTCGGAAGCCACTCGGAAGAGTAATGAACCTCCCAATGACACCCCGTGTAACAGCAGCCCTTATGATGCTACCCCATGCAATGATGACCTCTCAATAACACCCTCTGTAGGAGCACTCTCTGTATTAGCATCCCCAAGTGATGGTACCCCTAATGATACCCCCTGTAACAGTCCCCTCTGTGATGCCACCCCGTATAATGAGAAACCCCCGTGTGGTACTACCCTAATGATGGCGTCCCCTGTTGATACCCCCAGTAACAGCACCCTTTGTAATGCTACCCCGTGCAATGATACCCCCGTGCGACGACAGCTACTCGAATCTTTATTGACAGACTATTGACAAGTATTTTTCGAAGCTTTCCCGACAGCAATGCTCGCCCCAGTAGATATAACTACTCCTCAATCAATCGTTGCATCGAGGGTTCAGAAAATAAACTGTACACCTGGGAAGATCCTAGGTCTTAGCGCTTTGCCCCTATAATTAGTATACTCTTAGCGAGTGAGCTCTACTTCAGCAAGTACATCTCGTACCAAATTCTAGACCCCTTGCGCTTCATCTGCGGACTGCCATATAGTGCTCGCATATCCATGAGGATCCCTACATGTCTCGGCCATCACATTTCATGAAGCTTCCGATGGAGCTGCGCTTCAAGGTCTATGAAGCCATCCCCGAAGATACAGTCCTATGTTGCGGCAACGTGTCAATTCCGACAATTTGGAAAGGTCGCTATTATGTTAATTTCCCTGCAGATGCGGACAAGGTTGGCAGGAGACTACAATTCCTTCCACCGACGGCGGACGAGGAACGCCCAGACACGGGCAGCATCTATAACCTTCTTCTTGTGTGCAAGAGCATCTATGCAGAGTTCCTACCGGTTATCCTTAATCACCTGACAATTCACTTCAATTCAGTTGAAGCCATGATAGGAATCTTGAACCACAGCTCGGAGTTCGTTCGGCAAAAGCTCCACAATATCTCCTATACATACCGTGGCAAAGCCCATGCCAAGGCTGCAAAACTACTTAGGAAGACGTTACCAGACCTTCGATACCTTACTATTGGAATGACTGCGTCTACGCTATCACAGATGAACGTGGTGGACGGACACGCGAAAAAATTAGCCGGGGTGAACGACTTGGTTAAAATAAGAGGTTTACGTAAGGTCAATGTGGTCATTATGCAGGAGCTTACGGGAGGGTGGTCTGAAACGTTTATGGCTGAAACAGAAATAAGAAGGGCGTTATTTGCGGATGTGCTTCGGAAAACGGAAGAAGCTCGCGCTCAAAAGGATCCGTCAAAGACTTCCAGTCGGACATGACTGTGGCCAAGCCCTCATATGATCAAGAAATCGGCCAATCGGCAGAAGTCCACAGGCAGCGGTAATCAAAAAAATCCAGGCTTTACCGTATGATTGAGCATCGTATTCTAGCGAGCTTCTATTTGATGTGTCAAGGCAAAGACAGGTCTTGGATAAGGGCTCCGGAGTTGAGAGACAATAGACCACAAAGTTTTATCATCGACTGCTCATTATTGAGGCGAGGAATATACGTTGTGTGAGCGTGTTGGTGCCTATGCCTCATACATGATTTCGACCCGCTGAACGCAGTATAGGTCGTTGAAGCGGTGCTTCCAGTGGGGTTCCGAGGCACCACCACTACCATGCCACTCCGGCGCTTGCTCGTTGAAGGTATTGTCAATTGCTCTGATTTCGAGGATGTGATGATATCGGGCGAGAAGGAGCACCATGCGACATTTTTGAGGGAGCCGAGTAGTAAGATGGGGTTCGTTGACTTCGACGGGATTAAGTATCAACGTAGGCCTTTATTTAAGAATAATTATTAAAAAGCTATTTAATCTCTTATATATATTATACTTAGAATACGCCTAGATATTACTTATACTATCTTAAATAAATACTATTAATCCTTAGTTAAGTATATTCTCTAATATTTATACGCTATTATTAATTCTTAGCTTATTTTCTAAGGCTCTCTTTAAGATCTTATTAGTTATATAAACTCTAACTAGGTTAATAATTATAAGACTTAAAGGTCTACTTTAAGTTATATATTTAATATTAATAGTATAGCCCTTAATTAATCTTCTAAGTAATAGGCTATAATAGCTCTATCTTTATATAAGGCTAAATATATTAGATAGATATAAGCCTTTAAGGAAGTTATCTAGCTTAAAACCCTCTTTAACTAACTTTATATAAGTAATCCCCCTAAGATAGTTATTATTTATAATGATAATTAAGGTGTAATTACCCTTATAAAGAACTTTAAGTTTTATACTTACCTTATATTAAGAAGAATAGTAAGTAGTTATTAATCTAATACTTTAATATTAATAAGGTTATAGAGGAGGATTTATTTAAAGGAACTCCCTAATAATTAAGAGTAATAGCAGCTTCTTGATAATTTCGTAACTAATATCTTAGTAGAGATATAAGAGATTAAGGAACTAGTAATTAACTTAAAAGTTAGCTAAAAGACCCTTGGGATATATATTTATAAGGTAATTAGATAAATAAAAAAGAGGAGGAGAAAAGTCTTAAAAAGATAGGATAATTGTAATTAATTAATAAAGAGGTTAATAAATATTTATAACCTTCCTAGCCCCCTTTTATAAGGATATTATATACTATTTTTAATAGTAGATAGTATAACTACCTATTACTAAGGTAGTTAATATATATAAGGATAGATATTATTTATATAATTAAAAAATTATATATATACTATATTCTCTACTAGTAGATTCCCTAGCCCCCTTTTATAATAATATATAGTATTAATATAAAGGTAATTTATAATAAATAGTATTACTAATAGTTATAAAGTAACTTAATAAATAGATACCCTATACCTAGGCTTATAAACTATTAAAATAGGTAGAATAGTAAGGCTTATTATATTACTAGCTATATAGATATAAGAGAGATAGAATATATAAAACACTAAGATAAGTACTAGCGTACGTCTAGTATATAGCTAAATACCTTATATCTTAATAATCTTAACCTAAATTAATTAATAGGAATTATAATTAATAATAATATAAGCGTAGCTCTATTAAATAAAAGATTTACTTAAAAGGTACAGGGGTTTAAAAATATAATTAACTTAATCTTTATTATACCTAGCCTTTTTAATAAGGTATAAGTCTATTAAATATACTTTAAGTTATAATTTAAGTCTAAATATCCTCTTTTATATATAAAGCTTACCCTGAAGGTAGAGTAGTAATAAAGTATATTAAAGAGGTTATAAATAGACTTAAAGAAAATTAAAAAAGAGGCCTAAATATTAAGTTAAAAACTAGGTTTTAATTATTAAATATTATAAATTAAATAGATTATTACCTCTTATAATTATTATAAGGCCTAAAGGAGGTTATAAATAAAATAGTCTCTTAAATAAAACTTTAAAGTAGAAGGAGGACCTTCTAAAACTTAAAGTATAAACATTTTATTAAAGATATTATAAGAAATATAAAAGTATATTAAAGGAGTAGAGTAAAAGGAAGATCTAGAATACTATTAAATCTTAAAGAGATATATAATGCTTTATGGAGTAGGTAAGGAATAATAGCTTATTATTATAACCCCACTTTAATTTCCCTCCCCTAAAGAGGGTAATTAAGAAGGGGTAGCTAAGATCTTTAAAGAAAAGGTAGTAGTCTTATAAGTTATATTTTTCTTACCCCTCTTAAGCTAGCTTAATAGATATTAATAGTATAAAATATCTAATACTAATTAGTAATAATAGTGATATAATATAGAATAGAATAAAATACTAGGGATTAATAGGATCTTAACTTAATAGTAGATAAGCTCCTTAAAGAGCTTACTTACTTATTTAATATATATAAATACCTTAGGTATTACTTAAAGGAGTTTAAGAAGGTGAATACAATTTTCCTAAAATTTCAAGGAAGGTTATGTAATACTTATAATATACTACTTAATATCATTATTATTAAGTACCCTTAGAAAGGCCTTAAAATTAATAATAGTAAAATAACTTAATAATTATATTAAAAGCGAAGGCCTCCTCCCTTAATATAAAATAAAGGCGTAAAGGGGAAAATATATTAGAAATAATCGTAATATATATAATATGTAATATAATCTTATAGTAAAAGTAATTAAAATAGCCTCCTCTTATTAGATATTATTAGAGCCTTTAATAATATCTATTAACTAGAAAGATATAAGATTATATTAGGATATAATCTTATACCTTTATTATATTAACTTTAGAGTTTAATATATTAGTAAGTTTTATAGTTTTAGTTAAACTTTTCCTAGTATTAAATAGGGTTTAGGCTAAAATTTTAACTTATTAAAAAATTACTTAATTTAACTTATTTTAAGAGTTTAGGATAGGATATCGTATACTATCCTACCCTTAGACCCCTTAATCTTATCTAATAATATCTCCTATTAAAGGCTTATATATAATTTTAAGTATAAGAGGACTACTTATAATATTATAAGTTAAATATAAAGTTTCCTAATAAAAAAGTCCTTATCTATTAATTAAGGAGATAATAACTAATATAAAGTTATTAATCTCCCCTATTATCTTCCTATATTACTTATTAAAGACTATATAATAGTTAAATTATAATTATAAGTTAATAGATTTATAAATAATATCTACTTACTATATATAAGAAAGTTATAAAAGGTAGTTATAAAACTCTAAACTAATATATATAAGTAGGCTTTAACTTATAAGGTAAGTTTTATCCTTTAAAAGTATAATACAATCTAAAAATAAAATAAAATAAGTTATTTATATATCTTATATACTCCTACTACGCTAGTATTTATAAATAAGATATAGGTATTTAAAGAAGATTATATAATTATTGAAACTTTTTAAAAGGAGTATTAATTAGTTATTAGCTCTCTAATATATATTAAACTAGGGGCTAAGCTTAATATTACCTTTATAATCTTAGTAGTTAATAGATATAAGTTAACTTGAATATATTATATTAAGTAGCTATTAAGAGGATATTTTCCTACTTTTAAGATATTATAAACTTATAACTTACCTTTTATAAGAGTATCTTCCTTCTTATAAGATATAATAATACTAATTAGGCTAGGGATTAGAATACCTAATAGTTAATTATAAGCTATATTTTTTAGTAGAATAATAAGCTAATTATTACAATAATAGCCTATTATTACCCTCTCTAATTATAAGGCTAAGTATATAAGCTAGATATAAGTTATAAAGGAAGCTAGTTAATTTTAGTAGCTACTAATTAAATTAGACCTTTCTAAAGATACTTATTAGTTAATTATTATAATACTCTATTATAATAAATAAGGACTTATTATCCTAGTAAAGAACTATTAATTTTATATATATATTAAGTATATTAATTTCTAATATTATTATATAAGGGAATAAGTTACTACTAGGATAGATAAAAAAGTAATTAATAGCTTTATAAAAGCTTTCTTTAAAAATAGATTTATTTCCTTTTATAAAACCTTAGGCTTAAAAGTATTAATCAGGCTTTATAAATATACTTAATAACTTTATAAGTACTATTATAAGAGTATAATACAAGTAAAAAACAGTAGAAAATAGCTTAAAAGTATAAGTATTAGGTAGTGAAGTATTTAAGAAATAAGAATAAGAGATAAATAGAAGGGGAGTATAGACGCCTATATATTAAGGTAGAGGTTATAAGGGCCTTTATCCTACTTATAAGTTTAATAAATATACTAGTACTTAAATTATAATATATAAATAATATTAGAATTATAAAGGGGTTTAATAAAGCTATTAATTAACTATTAATTTATAAGGATATATTTAAGGTTAATAATTATAATAATAATTTATTCCCTTATTTAATAATATTAGAGCTTAATATACTTAAAGTAAATTCAAGATATAATTATATTAAGGATATTTTCATAATAATTATAATATTAATATAACTTATTGTTATCCCCTTTATCCTTTCCTTAAGTATTATAAGTATTAAATATTATTATACTATAAGACTTGGAGGCTTATTGATATTATTCTTTATTCTAAATTATAAGAGGAACTTAATTAAGAGGGATCTTTCTTAGATTAAGGAATATATAACTTTAGGACTTTAACTTATAAGCTAAAAATTACGCTTTTACTAGGGGTATATAAGGAGAGTTTACTAGCTTTTAATCCTAAATTATTATAGCTTCTAAGTAGTTATAATAGTTTATAATTATTATTATCTTCTTTAAAGCTTACTTACTTAGCCTTAACCTCTTATTTAATAACCTTTAATAAATAAGGGAAGTATTTTAACTTAGAATATTAGTAATTGTAAGTTATTATATTTATATAAAAGGCTATAATTAGCATTATTAATATTAGGTAGCTTAGCTTAAAGATAGAAGATAAGGATAAATTAATAAGTTTAAATAGTTATTTATTATAATAAGGTATCCTTATATCTTTAAGGAATTAAACTTTAAGAGGCTAAATTATTAGGGATAGCTAGTAATTATAATAGTATCTTAGTAGTAAGGACTTCTTAAGCTACCTAAGAAGGGAGATAATAAGTAGAGCTTTTAGTTATAAGAGGTTTCTCCTACGCCCCTCCTTGATAAGATATAATAGCTTTACTGCTATTCCTATTAAAGGAGGATACCTAAGTATAAAAGAGTACCTTTATTAGTATAAATAATATTAAAATAGGTATATAAAAAATTAGTTAAGTCTAATAGCCTTATTAAGACTATAAAATTTAGTAGCCTTACTAATATTATTAAATCTATTAACCTTATTTAAATTATTAGATCTAGTAGCTATATTAATATTATTATATCTAATAATATTATAAAGACTATTAGATTTAATAGCCTTACTAATATTATTAAATCTAATAGCCTTATTAATATCACTAATTCTATTAGCTTTATTAATAGTATTAGCCTTACTAATATTATTTAATCTATTTACCTTATATTAACTATTAAATCTAGTAGCCTTATTAATACTATTAGGGCTATTAAATCTACTAGCCTTATTAATATTATTATATTTAATAAGGTAGCCTTATTAATACTATTAAATATATTTACCTTAGTAAGATTATATAAGTTAGTAGCCTTATTAAGACTATAAAATCTAGTAGCTTTACTAAGACTATTAAATCTAATAGACTTATTAATATTTGATTGATTAATTGATTGATTATACTCTTATGCTAGCTAAAAAGCTAATAAGGGTAGACTATTCAGGGGTACGCATCGCGTACATGTTATTTTGGGAGAAACCCTGCTACAGGGATAAAAACTCCACCTGACACTTGCGGTTCTCTCAACCATTTACAGCTCCTTCCCTCCCCCCCCCTAGCAGGCCTGCCACTAGGGAGGTAGCAGAGGGGTCGGGTTTACTGCCTATTGCACTAAAGTTTCGTCTGCAGGTGAAACTCCTTTTCCTTGTGAAGGGCCTAGCCCCTTTCTCTTTTCCATCTCCACCGGCTGTTCTTAATCTGATCCGTTCAGCGTAACGGATAAATCCTTATGGCGGATGATTGCTTATAGTCCCGGTTATGGCGTCCGTGACGGGGAGGGTGTGTGCGTAAAGGGAGGTGATAGAACTAGTGCTCACCCACCAGTCTATCGGTGCCAGGTACTGCTAGGTGAGGAGGCCAGCGGCCCTGGCATGCTTGCAGACCATTAGGTGGGAAGGCCAATGTCCACGTATCTCTATACGGGTTGGGCCTCCACTGCCTACTACTATACCGTGAGGACTACCTAGGGGCGGCTAAGCATCCCCACCGCCGTACCATAGATTCTTCTTTGATGGATAGATAGGCAAATAGCTGACGTATTGTGGTATAGAGGCGGCACTAGACGTGACCTATTGAGAACAGTCATTGATTTGCAATGTAAGCCAGTATTACAAAGATACTGACAGTAGCTACCTTGACCCAGTTCCATCGATCTGCCCATCCAAGTACGAGGACCATATGACCGCGCGCACCTTTAGGTAAGAGCGTGGTAATCACAGCAGCCTCTTCACTTGTTCCTATTGGCGAAATAACTTTGTAGAATTTACCATGGGGCGGTTTTTTCGAGCGCATGGCGAACAAGCGCACTCCCCACCCCAATTTGTGGAATACGGTGCTGATGTGTAGTTCCAGTTGTATACCATGCATCAGGATGTGAGCCAGAAGTAGGCTCAGCGTAGGTAGTAAAGTAGTCGGCGGAACCCGTACCAGGATGTGGACCAGCTGTAGGCTCAGCATAGGTGGTAAAATAGTTGGTGGAGCACGGATCAAGATTAGAATCAGAAGCCACGCCAGTAAGTGCACCGACAGCCTCGGAACGTGTTAAGAAAGGACTGACAGAGCCAGTTGTAAGTCCATCCTTAAAATGCAGACTAGGAGCTGTACTTCCAAAAATATCAGGTTCTAGAATTGGCCCGTCTGCTGAAGGTACCCTATGCTGACCATCATACTGCAGGGATTGGCTCAGATTGGCTCCATGAGCTCCTTGCATGGGGTTCCTCTGCGAAAAGGACATTTGATCAGGATATCTGAAGCTCTGGTGAGCGCTGCCATCCACCGCCATCCCACTTCTGCTGTTTGTATTTGTGCCATCACTTCCACCACAGCCGATATTGTAACCCAAGGAGTGTGGAGAACTTGTAGGTATAAGAAGGTGCTGCAACGAGGGGATGCGTGACGCTGAAAAGTGCTGACTGTGCTCCGGTGGGTAATATCGGTTCCCCTCCGACGTGGTATGCGTTGCATCTGAGGCCGGTGGCATTGGTGGAGGCGTCACGATGCCGTTGTCCAGGCATGTTCTCCTTCTTTTGGAGGTACTTTGGTCTGGGTCGGAGGTTTCGTTCATTCGCTTCGCTGCATACCAAATTCAACAAGTCAGTTACGCCACCGTCTATCGGCGATTGTTAGAAGAAAGCTTGCCTATTTGTCTCGCCCCACTTTGAGGCACAGCAACCAGCGCATTAGACACAGCATCGGAAAACTTTGAGGCAGTTTCACAGATGCCAGATGCCTTCCATGCTGTAGAAAGTGCGTAGAAAACCTTTTAGCCTAGCTGGGATACCTACAGTGGCTATTCTGGTGACATAGAAGGGAAGCATCACTATTTGCACGGAATGTTATTCCCCGCCCTACTAGCTGAGCGTGAACCGCAAAGAGACGGCGACAGTAACAACCCGAACCGAGGCGGAATCTACGTGCTACCACGGAAATCGATAACCCTAATAATATTAGAAAAGTTTGAAGCGAGAATCATTTTTGGTGTGTTGAACATATAATCCCGAAACTAGAAGAGAAGAGCGTAGCAGTTTAGCTATGGGCTAAGAATCGCCTACAGCGTTGACGAATAGAACCTATTATTCTAGATTAGCGATATGCTAATATATATTTTCCAACCCACCTTTTTATATATATCTATGAAACATTGTAATCGAATTGATCTTGCAAGATCAGAAAAAGGTGTGCGTTGTTGGTGTTTGTACGATAGCCCCTTCTCACCACGCATCAACTCATATCGCCACCAAGAAATGGGGATAGCCTCTGCGCGAAGGCATAGACGGCGATAATGTACATCGTCCAGACGGCTAGCGCAGTAATCCTCAAGTTCCGACTCCTTAGTTTCGCCACGGCATGGCGAGTGCAAAGGCCTTTGTGCAACAGAACACACTTACCACCCCAGCAGGTTCTAGCAGATGTCGTTGCAGAAACCCAGAGTGGAATCTCTGCAGTATATGCTCTGAACGCAAGAAAGTTATCAAGCACTCTAGCTTTGGTGGCTGTTGGGGCGCAACAAGGAGGGTACTTCATCACCTTCAACTCTTTCGGACGCAGCTGCGCTTCTGGGAAGGAGGGACAATAGCCCAATTCTCAATCCTCCTTTTCCTCTTCGTCCCAGCATATAAGCTCCCTCGGACATGCGGCGAAACATTGGTGCTGGTCAGCGAACAGTGCCCGAAGGCTTGTGGTTTGACTTGGTTATCTGCATGTTCCACAACACCCCACATGATCTTCTTAGTAGACGGATAAACATCTGCTTCCGGTGGGTGACACACAGCACTGATAGCCGCACTGCAGCTTCTAGCAAGCGGCATACCGGGCTTGTATTTCCGAAAACCGTTGGCGATTCCAAGCATGACCACCAAGAATCCCAGAATGATTGTAGAGATGATTGCTATACTGGAATATTCACAAGTGGAAATGGAGTCATATGTATTTTCCGGTGGACGCTCGCCATGCATCAACCTGGGTCCGTCGGGAAACACAGTAACGCGAGCGAGGAATATAGACTGTGACACGAGCCAATGAAGGAGACCTGAGAGAACGATCCATGGTATACCGTATTTGTATGGCAACTGCAACCTGTATGTCGAACGTTGATCTCCGGCTGGCTGCGTCACGCGTAATAATTCACGTGAAATGGCGTAGTCGTTCCATTCGTCCACGAGGAGCATGCATGTGAACAGGCCGTTGTATGTGAGATATCGAAAAGACAGGACTAGCTGTGGTAGATTGGCTACAATGATGGTGAGGGTGAGCTCATTAGGGCTGAAATGAAGGCTGACAAGCGATTCCGACGTAATGGTGCCAAAACCGAGGGACCAAAGGTGCGAAATAGATGTGCTTTCCAGTGCAGTATGCTTAAGACCCATCCCCAGTAGAATGCCGACACAGACAAGGACAATGATGCAGCCATTCCTTCATGTTAGTCCAAATCAGTCAACATGAATAAGAAGAAAAAGAGCAAAATACACCACCTGGCTTTCTTCATCTCCGAGTTCCTTGATGACCTAGCGAATTTCGGGCCGCCACGTGTCCTTGGCCTCCAAAACGACATGGCATTCGTCAATGACGATCCGATCCAACTGCTTCATCATCTTCTTTTCCCCCATGAAATTGCGAAACCGTTCCGTGTTGGCCGCTTCGGAGGTGATCAATATGATGCTCGCCCAATGGCATGGCCGTTCCCCCTTCCACTCCGCACACGCAATCCCCACACGGTCACATCGACCTTTCAAATCCGCCCGTAACGATTTCACCGGGATGACGACGATGCTGACACCATTACGGGAACACATGGCCGAAATCATGAAAAACAAACTCTTCCCCCCACCGGTCCTCATCACGATCACGATCCGTCGTTCTCGCCGCATGATGGCCTCCAGCCCCGGCTGCTGCAACCCCCGGAATTGCACCAACCACAAATTATATATTTCCGAATTGCCTCCAGTATCAATATCGAAGAACTCGAAGAAACTCTTCAAAAAACTAAACCCTCGAGAAACGACGTGTCTTCTAGCGAGTCTAACCAAATCGAGACTAGCGAGGAAGAAGAAGACGAATTCGAGGAAAATACTCAAATCCGGTCTCGGAATACTAGTAAGCTTTCTAGTTTTCTCGACTTCTCTCCTCGACCATTCTACTTCCGAAGACGAATACGAGCTCCTCCTAGTCAATGTACTAGCCGTTTTAGGGCTAGACCAACGTGGTTTCAGGGGTTCGGATAGCTACCCCTCGATTCTATCCTTATTTCTGAAAATTAGCCGCTTTCTCGTACTTCGACTAGCTTTCGAAAATTCTTCCTCTATTGAGAATAACCTGAACGACTTAGATTCAACTTCTAGTACTTTCAATACTCCGGATCAATATTTTTCCGAGGCCGACCTTGCGGCAGACCCTCTACTACGACTCAGAACTCTTGTAGATTGATTTCTTGTTAGGGGTTCTCATACTCCTTTCGAATGGATGCTAGACCTTCGGAGCTAAGGAATAAAGATTAGCCGAAATTCGACTTCCTTAGGAAAAGTCGACTGGGAAGGAGACTCGATTTCTTTAGGGGTTCTTCTTTTTCGATTTCGGATTCATTCACGGGCTTACTTTTTCAACCCGGGCTATCCTTTTTCAGGATATACTATTCGACAACAGTATTTCTACGCGTAAAAGTCCTATCCGAAAAATCCCCGAGATCTTTTGGCAGAAACTATACGATAATCCGATCGATTCTGTCACGGACGTCCTAGAGTCAAGTCATAGGGTGGTAAATGGATAAGAGAACTAAACTAAAGAAGAAAAGAGAAGTAGACGAAGTCCTCGATATATGAAGTTAATATTCGCCGAGCGGACGCACTAGTCCTAATGGGACGTAGCGGCCGCTGATAAGATAACGGATCCCCCACCAAAATTTATATGTACATCTCCAATAATTATACTCTGAAACCCATTCATTACACCACCTCCATCAATTACAGCCTATAATCTACGTGGCATAGTCGATACACGCTCATTGATAAACGGTATCGATACGTGTTCCTATCCTTCATTAATTATAGCGCGTGTCGTATCGTCGTCCCAATGGGGAATCTTTCTGAGATTTTGCTTTGGGGCTTGCCAGCAGTTCTCGATTGGAGCCAGATCCGAAGAAGAAGGGCAATTAATGTAGTGTTTTAGCCCATTTTCTACCTTCCATCTCCGTACGGGGTTCTGTGTTTTACCCCCGCCATGCTCTGAGTCTCCGTCCTCCTCCAGTATGAATGGATTAATACGACCACGCTTAACGTCCTGAATCCATGGTTTCACGATTGGCTCTAGTATTGAATCGATATATACCTTATGTGACATCTTCCCATTCGTATTACCTGGTACCGTGTAGTATACTAGGTCACTTTTGAAATTATGACCAATAGCGGCCCAGGTATGCTGTCGTTTTTGGTCTTTTACCTGGGCCTCACCATGTG
>JAABUX010004490.1_pt1 | contig 17648 bp, 18 predicted proteins | sample 5561851 | NCBI WGS metagenome assembly JAABUX01 (sample SAMN10711883, study PRJNA513361) | rock metagenome | isolation source: Antarctica rocks | place: Antarctica: Victoria Land, Richard Nunatak red sandstone | collected 2016-01-03 | reverse complement strand
GAGCTTGGCAAGACGACGGACTTTGGGGTATGCTGATTTCACGGCGGTGTTCCTCTTGGGTGTTTGCAATCAAAGAGGTACGCCGTCGCTTTTCTTTAGCCCTCAGCCCCCTTAGCTGAATTCCCCCGCAAATCGCCGCAAGCTCTATGCATGCAACGCTGCCCACAAAGGTTTGATTTCTGATAGTCGGTCGCGACCCGCTTTAAAGATACGAACATTCTCAAAAGGACCACTCAAAGTTGGACCGCTCCAGTAACGGGATCGGTGATTGGGATCCCGTCGACGAGCACGAGCGTTTGTTCCGACGTCGCACCGCGCAGACCGTAATCGACGAGCGCGCCAAACGGACCGTACGAGAACAGGTTCACGCCGGGGACGCCCTGCAGCGTATCGGCGATCGTACGCCCGCCGTACTCGTCGATGCGCGTGCGACGACGGACGTCGGCTTCATTGCAGCGTCGGCGGGTTCTGAGCGTCGGTCGCTCGTGCCAACCTTACCGATTTCGTGCAGCGTGCCACTGACGGGAGCGCTAGCCGTCGGCGAGGGCGAGGGCGATGGCGAGGGGCTCGGGCTAACATCCGCAGCTCGAGCGGCGCCATGTGGCAATGCGAGCGCGAATGCGACACCAAGTGTCGCGTAAAGAGACTTCACGTTATAACCTACCTTTTTCGCGAGGTTGGTGATGACGCGTATCGCCTGGCAGTATCCTGACTCGCGGATCATCGCTCTCTCGCTCGCGGCCTTCCCGCCGCTTCCGGCAGTGACCGCGGGCAGCTCCCCGCTTACAGTGGCGCGACCGTGCCGGATTTGCACCGGCTTCCTGACACGCAGACGCTGCTCTTCTGGTTGCAGGCGGGCTTAGCTTCTCCTGCCCGTAGCAACGCGGTCACGTCTTTCATCCATCATACGCAGGCATACACAGGGCTTAAATCCGCGACGCGACAGCTTCCACGCACGACCGTGGGTCCGCCCACTTATACGATCGCGATCTCGATCGTCTGGCTTGACGGTTCGGGAATCGTTTCGCCCCGGCTCCGCAATAGCGCGACGTGTCGCGGAGCGGCTTCACGGATGAGCTCTTCGACCCGCGTGCGTGTGGAAATCCTAGATCTCTGTTAATCTCGCGCGCGAACCGCAACTCGGTAGCAAGAAAGACCGTCCTCGGCGACGCGCTTAGACGTTAATCATCGCGCGTCGCGATCCAGAATATCATCACAAGGGGCTTTCCGACCGCCTGCCCAATCATAAGTGCACGTCCGCGACAGGAAGCCGGTGCAAATCCGGCACGGTCGCGCCACTGTAAGCGGGGAGCCGCTGTTCGTCACTGATTTCCGGTCGGGAAGACGCGCAGCCAAATGGTGAGGATCCGCGAAGTCAGGATATTGGAGCGGACGCTTAAACGATCACCGCCTCGCATGAAGGTTGGCGTCTGTGCTCTCAGCTTTCTTCTCGCGCTGCGCGCTCGCAGCGCTTCTCATCGTCGATTACCGAGAAGTCGCCGGCGCGCAGACGGTGCCCACACCGGCACCTTCCGCCTCGCCGCTCGCGGAAATCGGCCGGGTCACGACGAGTGATCGCCGCTCGGAGCCGATCGGGCAGACGTCTCGGCCGACGTTTATTGTCGATCGTGCGCGCATTGAGAACGAGGGCGCTCGAACGATCGCCGAGGCGCTGCAGGATGTCCCAGGGGTGCAGCTCTTCTCATATGGTCCGTTCGGTGCGCAGGTCGACTACGGAATTCGTGGTGCGACCTCAACACAGACACTCGTCCTCATCGACGGCGTCCCCGTCGCCGATCCGGCCTCTGGAACGGCGACGCTTGGCCAGCTCTCGACGATCGGCGTTGATCGCATCGAAGTCGTCGAGAGCGGGTCTTCGACGCTCTACGGAACGAGCGCAATCGGGGGCGTCATTAATATCCTCACGCGCGTCCCACGCGGCGCCTACCTCGAGGGATCCTTAGGTTCATATGCCGACCGCGATGCGCGCGTCAGCGCCGGTAATGGCATCGTTGGTGGTTCGTTCGAGCGGCATGTCGCTACAAATACGTACGCGTATCCTGCTCTGGACTACGGACCGAATCCCTGCGCTGGGACCACGACCAATTGTAACTTCCCCTCCGCTGTTCGAACGAATACGTTCGGACAAGAATCCTCCGGACGATTCGACATCGACGCCCCGCTTGCCGACGGGATACGCGTGCGCGCGCGACTCGACGCATCAGCGACGCTGATCGGTGTGCCCGGTCCAGTTTTCTACCTGACACCGAACGCAACGCAAGGTATCTCGAACGATACGGCTTTATTCGAGCTCGATCGCGCAACGCGAACGTCGACGATCACCCTTACCGGTTCGGGACTCAATCAGCGTCTCGTTTTTAACGATCCCGCTAATGGCGGGGAGAGCGATGCATACAGCGGTCGCTCGCAACTTTCTTTCAAAGACGCGCTCAGCGGAGCGCACACCGATGCGGTCGTGGGCGTCGATCTCAGCCGCGAGAGCGCAACCTACTACTTTGCGCCAGGCCAAGCCGGACCACAAACTCCCGCAATCGCTTTTGGAGCTGCACAATCCCAAGTCGCTGGGTACCTGCAATTCGGCGCCAGCCCATACCACGGAACCCGCGTCGTTGCCGGGCTCCGCGCAGAAAACGACTCCCCGCGCGGCTCCGTCGCCGACCCCTCATTTGGCGGCACAATTCGAACTGGTAATTTTAACATCGCCGGCAACATTAGCGAATCATTCCGTGTTCCGGTGCTGAACGAACTCTACTATCCGATACCAGGCACTTCAAACCCCAATCTCGCCCCGGAGAAAGCGCAGAATGCCGACTTCACGGTTGCGCTTGAGCGTCGCGACGCTACGCTATCGGTTGGTTGGTTCGGCCGAAGCGGTTCAAACTTCATCATCTATGATCCCACTCAAAACTATCGGCCATATAACGCCAGCCGAGCGCAAACCGCAGGTGTCGTTTTCGCTGCCACGACGCGCTCGGTCGCCGGTCTTGTGCTCGACGCCAGCTTTACGGATCTCTACAAAGCAATCAATGTTGTGACCGACGCGCGTTTACCGCGGAACCCCGTTGCCCAAGCGTCGCTCGCGCTCACACATCCCTTTGAGAGTGGCCGCGTCGCGTACCAAGTCCGCTTCCGCGCGATCGGTTCCGACGGCGATGACCGCGCAAATGTGAGTCCACCGCTGACGGGAAGCTACGATGCTTCCAGTTCGCTCGGTGCCTACATCCGATACAAGCTGTCCGCACAGGCAATTCTGTCGCTGCGCGGCTTCAATCTGGGGACCGACCGCGAGGCACCAATTTTTGGTTATCCGAACGTCGGCCGGCGCTTCGTGTTTGAGTTGTCTACGCGATGAGCGTTACCGCGCGTATCGTCGTTAGCGCTGCAGGCACCGGCAGCGGCAAGACGTTGGTCGCGACTGCGCTGTGCGCTGCCCTTCGCGACGCGGGCTTTCGTGTCGGCGCTTACAAGACGGGGCCAGACTATATCGATGCACGGCTCTATGCATCGGTCCTCGGTGGACCCGCTCACAATCTCGATCTCTGGCTCGACGGCGAGGAGGGCGTGCGCCGTCACGTCGCCGCGACGGCGGGCGATGCGGACGTCCTGGTTATCGAAGGCATGATGGGCCTCTTCGACGGCGACGACGAGGGTGCAACATCGACGGCAAAGCTGGCACGAACGCTCGATGCCACGGTCCTCACCGTGCTCGATACGTGGACCGCGTCGCAAACGGCGGCGGCGATCGCGCTCGGCTTGCGAATGTATGACCCGGCGGTTCGACACGTCGGCGTTATCCTCAACCGCGTCGGTGGGGCGGCGCACGCGGCCGCCGCTAGAGCAGCATGTGCGCAGGCCGGCATCGAAGTGCTCGCCGCGATCCCGACGCGAGATGACTATCGGTTGCCGGAACGGACACTCGGCCTCGATAGGACCGCATTCGCGGCGCGCGCCGCCGTGGTCGAGCGGTTGGCGACGGAGCTCGCGACACAGCTCGATCTGCGCGCGCTCGTAGCGGCAGCGTCCAGCGTTGCGCCTCCCGCAGCGAGTCCGGTGCGTGGAACGGCCAAACGCGCTCGCGTTGCGTACGCCGACGACACAGCATTTTGGTTCACCTATCCGGAGACACTTGACGCGTTGCGTGATGCCGGCGCTGAACTCGTGCCGTTTTCGCCTCTGCATGATCGCGATCTGCCGCCCGCCTGCGGCGCGCTCTGGATCGGAGGGGGTTACCCCGAAGACCACGCTGCCGCCCTCGAAGCGAATCACACGATGCGCGCGGCCGTCCACGACGCCATTGCGAGCGGGATGCCGACCTACGCCGAGTGCGGCGGCCTCATGTATCTTGCGGAGACACTCCATACGGCGAACGGTTCGCACGCGATGGTGGGAGCGGTTGCCGGAGCGACATCGATCGCGGAGCCGAAGCTGCACCTCGGTTATCGGCTCGCGACGGCTGCCACGTCCTCGCCGCTCGACGCGATCGGAGCTCCGGTGCGCGGCTACGAATTTCACTACGCGACGCCAATGCTTGCGCCGACGTCTCACGCGTACGACATTGGTGACGCCAGCGACGGTACCGTGCGCGGCAATTGCGTCGCCGCCTTTCTTCATCGCCACTTTCTCCCCGGCGATCCGGCAATCGACCGGTTCGTCACGACTGCAGCTGCCTTCACGTAAAGGAGTCTCTTCAATGCGCCTCAACCATCCAACGCCCGCTGTATGGGCGATCGTCCTTCTAGCTGCCGGCTTTGCGAGCAATCTGTTCTTGACGTGCGGCAGCAACTTAGTCGCGTTCGCGGTCGTCGCGGCGGTGACACTCGGTTTCCGCCGAGGGGCGCTTGTCGCGCTCGGTATCTGGCTCGAGAGTCAGGTCTTGGGGTTCACCGTGTTCGGCTATCCGCACGCGTCAATGACCGTCGCATGGGGAGTCGCGCTCGGCGCCGGCACGGTACTTGCCGCAGCGGTTGGAAGCGCTTGCGCTCCACGCGGACGCGTCCTGGCGTTCGCGGTCGCCTTCGCTGCCTACGAACTCGGGCTCGCCGCGTTTGCGCTCGTAACGCGTAGCGGACTCTCCGACTTTACGCCTGCCATCGTCGCTCAGCTTCTCATCAGTAACGCTGCGGTCGCCGTCGGTGCGGTCGTGCTATATCGACTCGTCGCGATCGCTCAAAGCGGTATCACCAATAGGTTCGCTCACGTCCGGCACAGCTGATATGCGGATCGTCAGCCTTCTGCCGAGCACGACCGAAATCGTGTACACGCTTGGACTCGGTAATCAGCTCGTCGGCGTGACGCATGAATGCGACTATCCCGCAGATGCCCTGCACAAGCCAAAGCTGACACGCAGCCACATCGTCGCTGAGGCGCAGGGTGACGAAACGGTCGCGGCCTCGATCGACCGCCAAGTCCGGGAGAGCCTACATGCCGGACACTCCCTCTATGAGATCGACGCCGAGCTGCTTTCGCAGTTGCGGCCCGATCTTATCCTCACGCAAGAGCTGTGCGACGTCTGCGCCGTCTCGTCAGGGCTGCTTCGCGAAACTCTCGCCCGGCTCGCTCTTTCGCCACAAATTCTCTCGCTCGAACCGACGTCGCTTGACGCCGTCTACCAGACGATCCTCGATGTCGGTGACGCGACGGGAACGAGCGATCGCGCCCGGGTTGAAGTCGGTCAGCTTCGCACCCGGGCGGCGAAGTTGGGCGAACAAACGAAGGGGCGCCCCACGCCACGCACGCTTGTTCTCGAGTGGACGGACCCCCCAATGGGAAGCGGCCATTGGACGCCGACTCTCGTCGAAATTGCCGGCGGAGCACCGGTTCTCGGCTGGACGGGTGAATATTCGCGCGTCATCTCGTGGGATGAGATTCGGTCTGCTGATCCAGAGTGCATCATCGTCGCACCTTGCGGTATGGATCTGGCCGCAACGCGCGCATCGATCGATGACTTGACACGGACCAGCCCCGATTGGCGCAGCCTCGTCGGTTCAGGAATGCGACGTGTCGTAGCGCTTGACGGTCATCAGTTCGCAAATCGTCCGGGACCACGGCTTATCGAAACCGCAGAGTTGTTCGCAGCAGCAATCCATCCCGAACTTTCGGCACCGTACATGCACGCTGCTGAAATGGAAGCGAAGCTGAGCACGGTCGACTACGCGACTGCGCAATGAGCATTTCGACGAGACGCGGCGACGCCGGCGAGACCGGGCTCAGTGGCGGAGGCCGCGTCAGTAAAGCGGACGCGCGCGTCGAGGCGTACGGTGCGATCGATGAACTGAACACGGTCATTGGCCTAGCACGTACGCAGTGCCATGACGCCGAGTTAAACGCACGTATCCGCGAGATTCAGCGTGAACTCTTCGTCGTTGGTTCGGCCATCTCGACCAAGCCGGAATCCAATAAACCGATTCCCGAGGTAGCCAAAGAAATGGTGCGCCGACTCGACGTTCTCGTCGAACGCTTGGAGTCGGAGCCGGGCATCCTGCGGGACTGGTCGATCCCCGGCGAATGTGCGCAAGCGGCTGCTTTCGATGTCGCTCGCGCAATTTGTCGTCGCGCCGAGCGCGCCGCCGTGCGCTACGTAACGAACGGCGGTGTGGTGCAGCCGACAGTCCTCGAATATCTCAACCGCCTCAGCGACGTCTTGTGGCTGTGCGCCCGCGTGGTCGAAGCACGGTTGGGAGTCGACGCGCGTCTGCGCGATGATGCACACCCCGGTCCACCCTGGTCGCGCGCTTGGTAAGCGCGCACGCGGTCGATCCTTGGAACTAGTTTGCGTGCGACACGGTCGGACGGCGTGGAATCGCGCCCGCCGCTTTCAGGGCCAGAGCAATACTCCTTTGGACCGCGAAGGGTGGTCGCAAGCCAGAGCGCTCGCTGCGCGCCTCGCCTCGGAGCGCTTCGATGTTGCGATTTCCTCTGACCTAAAACGTGCGCTCGATACCGCAAAGCTCATTGGGGAAGCCGCGGGTGTTGCGATTCAGGACGAACCGCGGCTGCGGGAGATGTGCTTTGGCTCTTGGGAAGGTCTCACGTGGTCGGAGATCACGGAACACATTCCACAAACGATGATTGCGCCGCCGTCCAAGCCCCAGGCGGAGCCTCATGTAGCACCCGGCGGGGAATCGTTCGCCGAACTCTGCTCAAGGGTGCAGCCGGCATTGAGCACATTAACGGCGACGCTTCCCCGGAACGGTCGCGCGCTGATCGTTTCGCATGCAGCCGTTATGCACGCCATCCTACGGCTGATGCTCGAAGGTTCTTTGGAAAGCGCGCTTGGGATTGCCCTGGCGCCGGGCAGCATCTTGCGACTGCGGCACGACAGCCAGAGGATCGAGATCGAACGTGACGGCGCCCCACTTCGGAGATGGGTACTCGCGGCCGTTGATGGCGACTAAAGCCGAGTGTGCAACCAATACGCAGTCACGCTTCGATAGCTTCGTCCTCGGGGCTCGGGTTGATGTGTGTCTCAATCTGTCAAAGTCACGCACCCGGTGAGCCATGCGCTCATGGTGCTCGGCACGGCGTCGGACACGCACCATATGCGGCTATGAGCGGCGATTTCACGCCGGCGGAACGCGCCGCCCTCTACCGTGCGATCGCGCTGCGTCGCGACGTGCGTGCGGAGTTTCTGTCCGACCCCGTCGGCGACGATGTGCTCACGCGCGTACTTGGTGCCGCACATCAAGCGCCCTCGGTTGGCCTCTCGCAACCGTGGCGCTTCATCGTCGTGCGCGATCCCGAAACGCGTCGCGGCGTGCACGAGGCCTTTATGCGAGCGAACAACGCAGCGGCGGAAACGTACGATGGAGCGACGGCCGCTCGCTATCGTGCGCTCAAGCTCGCCGGGATCCTTGAGGCGCCGGTCAACGTATGCGTGACGTGCGACGACGATCCGAAGCGTGGCAACGGGTTGGGACGACGCACGATGCCCGAAACCGTACGGTATTCAACGGTCTGCGCGATCCAAAACCTGTGGCTCGCGGCGCGCGTCGAGGGACTCGGCGTCGGCTGGGTCAGCATCTTGGAACCAGCGGAGCTTCGCGCGCTCCTTGAAATCCCAGCTCACTTCGCGATCGTCGCCTACCTCTGCGTCGGACGCGTCGCCGCGTTCGCGCCGCTCGCCGATCTCGAACGAGACCACTGGGAGGCGCGCGTCCCACTCGCCGACGTCCTGCACTATGAACGGTTCGGCGGCAGTTGAGCGCTCGCGCGATCATGGTCCTCGGCACGGCGTCGCACGTGGGCAAATCGCTAGTCGCTGCAGCGATCTGCCGAATCCTCGCCGATGACGGGTATCGCGTCGCACCTTTCAAAGCGCAGAACATGTCGCTCAATTCGGCGGCAACACCGGATGGGTACGAAATCGGCCGGGCCCAAGCGATGCAGGCTGAAGCGGCGCGGGTTGCACCAACGGTCGAGATGAATCCCGTGCTGCTCAAGCCGACGAGTGACGTCGGCTCGCAGGTCGTGGTGCTCGGGCGTGTGCAAGGCGTAGAGCGTGCCCGCGATTATCATCACCGCCGCGTTCATGAACTGTTTCCGATCGTGGTCGAGGCGTACCACAAGCTCGCGACGCGCTTCGACATCATTGTCTTAGAAGGCGCCGGAAGCCCGGCGGAAATCAATCTCAAGGCGAGCGACATCGTCAATATGCGCATGGCCGAGGTTGCTGACGCCGCGTGTCTGCTGGTAGGAGACATCGATCGCGGGGGCGTCTTCGCAGCGTTGCTTGGCACCCTCGCGCTGCTCGAACCGCTTGAACGGGCACGCATCCGCGGCTTTGCCATCAACAAGTTCCGCGGCGATGCATCGCTGCTTGCGCCGGGTGTTACAGAGATGGAGGGGCGCCTCGGCATACCGTCCCTGGGCGTCGTACCGTGGTTCCCGGACGTCGGGCTCGATGAAGAAGATAGCGTCGCTCTTGAAGATGCGCCGAGCGTCACCGCCAGGGCGTGGCCTTCCGCCACGCGCGATCGGTCGCGAGCGCTACGTGTCGCGGTCGTCGCGCTCCCATATCTTGCGAACGCAACCGACTTCGCGGCGCTGATCGCGGAGCCAAGCGTAGACCTTGCGTATACCAACCGTGCAGCCGATCTCGAACACGCCGACGTCATCGTGCTGCCCGGCACGAAGGACACGCTGGGAGCGCTACGTTGGCTCGAGGACGGTATGGGCGACGCCGTTCGAGCGTTCGCCCAGCGCCAACCGATCATCGGGATCTGCGGCGGCTACCAGATACTTGGTTTTGAGGTTGCTGATCCGTACGGCGTTGAGCGTGGCGGTGCGCAAGCCGGTCTGGGACTCCTCTCCGTGCGTACGGTTCTCGCTCGCGAGAAGGTGACGCGCGCCGCCCGTGTGCGACCACGCCATCTTGCCTTGTTCGGTCACGAACCGTCGGGCGATGACGCGTTGGAAGGCTGGGGTTACGAAATCCATATGGGCCAGACAAGTCTCGACGGTGACGTGCGCGCCTTCGCCGATATCACGCGCGACGGTGGCGAACGCCAAGTTGACGGCGCCGTGTCCTCAAACGCGCTGGTCGTCGGCACGTACCTCCACGGATTGTTAGCGAGCGACCCATTACGATGGGCATTTGTGCGGGCAGCGCGCGCCTGCTGCGGACTGGAACCGCCAGCGCAACTCGTGGCCTACGGCGCAGAACGCGACGCACGCTTCGATCGCCTTGCGGCGCAGGTGCGGGCAGCGCTCGACCTCAGGCCGCTGCTTACCGTGCGGTCCGAGAGCGCGATTGCAGATGATTTCAGATGGCCGACCATAGCGATCAGTAGCCGGCACGCGATGCCGTGACGGCGCTGGCTCTTGCCGCAGCGTGCGCAACTGACGCTGCGCTTGGCGACCCCGTCGGATGGCCGCACCCCGTACGCGTCATTGGCGGCACATGCGCGCTCGGCGAGCGGCTTGCCCGCAGCTACGCGCACGGCAATGAAAACCGGGAGCTTTTCGCCGGCTCAGTTCTCTGCGCGACGATCGTCGGTGGGACGTATTGCACAGCCCACATGGCGCTGACGTTGGCCTATCGCCTCCACCGGCGCTTGGGGCTCGCCTTGGAGATCGTACTTGCGTGGACGACGCTCGCCGCCCGCAACTTGCTGGATGAAGCGGTCGCCGTCATCGTACTGCTTGAGCGCCAAGAACTTGCGCAGGCGCGTGTTCGAGTCGCGCGTATCGTCGGCCGAGATACGAAGCATCTCGATGGACCCGAAATCGCGCGGGCCGCGATCGAGACGCTTGCCGAAAGCGCATGCGATGGCATCGTCGCACCGCTATGCGCTCTTGCGGTCGGTGGCGTTCCACTTGCTCTTGCCTTTAAGGCTGCAAGCACGCTCGATTCGATGATCGGCCACATCGAACCACCCTACACATTCCTCGGGCGGGCATCGGCACGGCTGGACGATGTTGCGTGCTACGTCCCCGCGCGCGTTACGGCGCTCTTAATCGCCAGTTGTGCGCCGCTCGTGGGCGGCAATTGTCGTCGCGCGCTCGCCGTGCTTCGGGCCGACGGCCGTCGCCATCGAAGTCCGAATGCAGGTCTCCCTGAGGCGGCTATGGCCGGCGCACTTGGCGTGCGTCTCGGTGGACCAAACCGCTACGACGGCGTTGTCCACGATGCACCATATCTCGGCGCAAGCCTCGCGGCGCCGACTGTGAAAGCGGCGCGACGCGCGGCGACGCTGATCGGCGCAAGCGCGATCATGGCCGCCGCGACGCTCGTGTTGTTCTCGGCGACCGTTGAGCGCTTTGGGTAATCGCCATGGTGACTGACAATATGGCACCGGTGCATGGTGGCGATCTCGAAGCAATCGGTCGACACTACGGAGTCGATCCTGGTTCACTGCTCGACTTCAGCGCGAACGTTAATCCGCTCGGGCCGCCTTCAGCGCTCCTGAGCGCACTTGAAGCGGCCGTTCGTGACGTTGCCGAGCTTGGGCGTTACCCCGAAGCCGATGCTCGAAGTTTGCGTCTAGCGCTCGGGTCCCACCTCGACGTTGAGCCCGACGCGATCGTTGTCTCCAACGGTGCTGCCGCTTTACTCGGAACAGCCCTTGGTGCCCTTGGAGCTCGCCGCTGCGTCGTGCCGACGCCCGCATTCAGCGAGAACCAGCACGCCCTTCGCGCCCTCGGCGTAGGGTGGTGTGGCGTTCCGCTCGACCCTCTGCGCGACTTCGCCCTCGAGCCTAATGACGTTAGTGAAACGGTAAGGTCGCAAGCTGCTGACGTCTCCTTGCTCGCGAACCCGCATAACCCGTCAGGCTCGCTGACACCGCGTGATGATATACTGCGTCTCGTTGCCGACGCCCATCGGCTGAAAGCAGCAACCATCGTCGACGAAGCGTTCATCGATTATGCCCCCGCGAGCAGCATCACGCGCGAAGCCGCGATGACACCGGGGCTGATCGCCGTACGCTCGCTGACCAAATTCTTTGCGGTGCCGGCGCTGCGCGTTGGGTACGCCGTCGCCGAACCCGACCTCGCACGCAAAATGCGCGCGCAGTTGCCGTCATGGCCGGTGACGACGCTCGCGATGGGAGCGCTCGCGGCAGCGCTCAATGACGTCTCGTACGTGGCCCGCACCCTTGCGGAGAACGAACATGCGCGCAGCACGCTAACCGCGGATCTCGCCAAGCTCAAGCTACGGATCGCGCCGGCAGCTGCGAACTTTCTCCTCATTACCCTCCCGCCCGATGCGCCTTCCGCTAAAGAGCTTGCGCGCCGACTCATTCTCGACGCGCACGTCGTTGTGCGCGACTGTTCCTCGTACAAAGGTCTGGAGGATGGCCGATACATTCGAGTCGCCGTTCGCCGTCGTTCAGACAACGCGCTTCTCGTGCACGCCCTTTCACGTGTGCTGGCTTCGCCCAGCAAACCGCATTCTTTGTTGAACGTGACAATTTGAGACGATGCCGACGACACTGATCACCGGTCCCGTGCGCTCAGGGAAGAGCCGTTTCGCTGAGCGACTTGCTCAAGAAGCAACAGGTCGAGTGATCTACGTAGCGACGGCGGACCCGCGTCCCGGCGACTTGGAATGGGAAGCGCGGCTCGCTGCTCATCAGCGCTCGCGTCCGCGGGAGTGGGAGGTTATCGAGAGTGCGCGTAGTGGACGCGATCTTATCGAGATCATCAATACGGCCGCCCCTGAGAGTGCCATCATCGTCGATTCGCTCGGCACGTGGCTCGCTGCGCAGATGGTTTCGCCGAACAGTGGGGCCGAGGACGACGCCGTTGCACTTGAAGCCGCTCTCGACGCCGATTGCCGAGGACTTGACGCCGCGCTGCGCTCAGCTTCGGCACTGATGATCCTCGTGTCCGAAGAAGTGGGCTGGGGCATCGTTCCGATCTATCCCTCGGCGCGCGTCTTCCGTGACGTCCTAGGCCGCCTCCATCAAGCGATCGCGAAGCACGCCGAGCGCATCTACTTGGTGATCAATGGGTTTGCGATCGATCTACATGCGTCGGGCTTCCCCATCGCGGCTGACCAATGACAAGTCTGCCGCAATGGGATGCCTCAGATGTCGCCAGTTATGTGCGTGCGATCGTCGCTCCGACGGCCGACGCCGGGCTCGCAGCACGTCAGCGAATCGATTCGCTCACCAAGCCCGTTGGGTCGCTCGGCCGGATCGAGACGCTCGCAATTCGGCTTGCAGCAATCACGGGACAGGCGTCGGGCAAGCCAATTGAAGCGAAGGCGATCCTGGTCGCGGCCGCTGACCACGGAGTCAGTGCAGAGGGCGTAAGCGCGTATCCGGCTGCCGTGACCGCTCAGATGCTCGCCACGTTCACGCGCGGCGCCGCTGCCATCAATGCGTGCGCGCGGGCGGCCAGGGCCGATCTGTACGTCGTGGACTTCGGGGCGACTGCGGCGCCTGCACCGCATCCATCGCTCCTCTCCTTTCGCGTCGGTTCCGGCACGGCGAACATGGCTCGCGAACGAGCCATGGCGCCTGAGCTCGTCGATGTCGCGCTCGGCTATGGAATCGCCGCGTTCGAGTACATCGCGCATGGACGCGCATACGATGCTATCGCGCTTGGGGAGATGGGAATCGCAAATACGACAAGCGCGTCTGCTATCAGCGCCGCCCTACTCGGCGTCGACGTACGACAGGTCGTCGGGCGAGGTACGGGTATCGACGACGATCGTTTGCAGCGGAAGATCAACGTCGTCGAGGGCGCGGTCGCTCGTTGCGCTGGAACCGACTGGAGGACTGTTGCGAGTGAGGTGGGCGGTTATGAGATCATCGGCCTCGCCGGCGTTATGCTCGCCGCCGCAAGACACCGCATCCCAATCGTCCTTGACGGCTTTATCGTCGCAGCAGCGGCACTTCTTGCATCGCGAATCGCTCCAGCGATCGTCGATTACTGCATTGCCTCCCATGTGTCGCAGGAACGCGGGCACCCGGCCGTGCTTTCTGCGCTTGGGCTCGAGCCGCTGCTCGATCTCGGCTTGCGGCTCGGGGAGGGGACGGGTGCGGCACTTGCCCTGCCGTTGCTCGAAGCCGCAAGCCGTATTCTATTCGAGATGCAGACGTTCGCCGAAGCGCGGGTCGCAACGTCGGTCGAGTGAAACGCTTTCTTGATGCAACCAGTGCGGCGTTTTCGTATTTCTCAATCTTGCCGCTCGCTCGGCGCGAGGCCGCGACGCCTCCTGGCTCCGATTCGCTGCTGGCATTACCATTCGTCGGCGTCGCGATCGGTGGCATCGCCGGACTTTGCGCGCGACTTGTCGCACGCGTTTCGACAGCGCCGCTTGGTGCTGCCGTCGGGTTCGGGCTTTCAATCGCGCTTTCCGGCGCGATTCACGTCGACGGCTTTCTCGACTGTAGCGACGCGATGTTTGCGGCGGTTAGCCCCGCGCGACGTCTTGAAATACTCAAGGATCCGCACCACGGCTCGTTCGCCATCGCTGCAATGGCGATGATCTCGGCGGTATGGTTAGCTGCGCTCCAAACATGTCGTGTGCAGCGACTCCCGCCTATCCTTGCCTACTCGGGCGCGCTGGCTCGCTATGCCGCAATCGTTAACGCGACAGTCTTTCCGGCCGCTTCGGGTGCTCGATCGAGCAAGGCGTTGCACGCGCCGCTCCGCCCGGACGCCCTAGTTGCCGAAGCCGCACTTTTCGTCATCGCCGCTCGAACCATTGGACCACGCGTCTGGACGACGCTCCCGCTCTCGGTCATCAGCTCGCTCGCGCTCGCGCACTCAATCGTCCGCCGCTTCGGCGGAGGACTCACCGGCGACGCGTACGGCTTTCTTATCGTCGCACTCGAGCCCGCAATCATCGCCGTCACCGCGACGCTAGCGAACGACGAGGCGAAGTAAATCTAAACGTCGACTTCGAATCGCACGAGCGTGGCAGCGAGATCAAGCGAACCGAACGGCGGCACTCCGTCGCTTTGACGGCGAAGTATAGCCGCATTGTTGAAGCGTGCTAGTCGCGATCGTTTCGGTACCGCGTTCAATTGCGTGCAGAGCTGCTCGACTCAGCAGCGCGGCGTCTCGCCGATCGCGCCTTCGCTGAGGTTCAAGATCATTAGCGCGAGCTCTGGCTCAATAAGATTGGATGGATGCTGGAGCGACAGCGCGATCTCGAAGCTCGCTAGAAGCCGCAGGTATTCATCGCTCATCTTCCACTTGGCCAAAAGTGCAGGCTCGAAGCGATTGGCAAGTTGCGGATCGGTGTGAATCGCATTGAACGCGTCGTGCGTCCCGGCGGCCACAATTGGAATCTGTAGCTCGTTCCCGAGATATTTGATGACGTTGAGAAAATGACGCTGCTTGAGCATCGGCCCCGCAAGAACGTGCTGAACCTCATCGATGACGAGCATGCGTACGCCGACGGTCGCAAGTAACTGCGTCACCTCATGTTGCAGAAGAGCGGCTGATCGTGAGGGGCGAAACGGCGCGACAGCCGGGTGAGGATGGCCTGATAGAACCGGCGCTCGTCGGGAATCGGAGGCGCCTGAATGGCGATGACAGGAACGCTCGACGGCGTGCCGCGATCGCCGAGCTCGGGCGGGTGGTGCCGCACGAAGCGGGTCACGAGCGCCGTCTTCCCATTGTTGGTCTCGCCGACGATGAGCAAGTTCGGCATGCGATGCGTCTTGGGAATTGCCAACAGCTCATCAAGTCTCGTGTCGATCTGCTCGGCTCGCGTGTAGCGAATCCAATGACCGCCGCGAATCTGGGCAACCCGCTCGTCTTGCATCATGACAGCTCTTCGATCTCGTAGGGCTCGATGTTGTCACGCGACGGCGCCGGCGACGTTGGCTCGAGCGGTTCCGTCTCCGATGGGGCGCTTGGCTGGAGCGCAACGCTCGCCGGGAGCGATCGGCGCCGTGCACGCGCCCGGCGTATCCGTTTGGTTTCGGTCACGGCACGTGCCTCGCGTTCACGCAGCCGCGCGTAGACCTCAAAGACCGCATCTTCGTCCATGCGAGAACTGCCCGATTCTCGCAGCCTGCGACGCAATTCACGCAGCTCCCAGATGCTGATGGAAGGATGGGTGGTGTTTCGGTAGGGGATCGCGCAATAGCGCTGCAGTTCGGGATGCCAGAAGTACACCACGCTGATATCGCGCGGATCGCGACGGAAGATGAAGGTCCGCTTGCGACTACCCTCGGTCGCCCCGATGAAGCGACGGAGCACCGCGTCGTAGTACACGATGCCGTCGATCGCCACGCCGATCGGCCGAATCGTACGTTTGACAAACGGCATGAAGTCGAGCCTGATACGCTCCGCATCTGTGGGACACGCAATCATGCCGATGCCGACGCCGTGTTCGTCGCCGAAGGCACCCGCCGTCCACCGTTGCAGCGGCGACGTTCGAATCCCGCGGTGCTGCTTCACGTGGTAGACGCCGACGATGTATTCCGTTAGCCACTGCTCGAAGTTCGCCAAGGGTCATGACGGCGGACGCTTCTGAGTCGTAGCGCCCACGCTGCGTCGGGTTTGAGAACGTCGCGCCGGGCAGCTCGTGAAGCGCCCGGAGCAGCGTCCCGAGAAGTCGCTCGATGTGGCCACCCATATGCGGCTGAGCGATCGGGCGGTATTCGAGAACGATTCCGTACTGATCGCAAGCGCGGCGTAGCATCTCGCCGTGGAATTCCTTGGCGTTGTCGAGGTGGATGCGCGCCGGAAAGCCCCAGCAGGGCCACTGCCCGCCGACGCCGCGCGCCCCAAGCCAGGCTTCTTTCGGTAGCACGGCGTGCGCGATGCATAGACCGGTGGCCACCGCTCCCGGCGGATCGAGCGAAATGTAAAAACCCGTCACCATCCGGCTGAAGATGTCGATCGCGAGTGTGATCCACGGTCGCCCGATCGGCAACCGCTGCTGCTCGTCGACCACGATGATGTCGAGCTTTGTGTGATCGATTTGAATGAGATCGAGCGGCCTTTGAGCGCTTTCGAAGGCACCGAGCCGCGGAGCGAATCGATCGAGCGCGTCTTTGCGATGTGATCGCCGCGATAGACGCTCACGAAGGGAAGCGCGGTAATTCGAGCGCGAACGGTGTTCACGTTCGGCACCGGCAGCTGCGCTTCACGACAGCGGCGCGCCACTTCCGCCGCCGTCGAGCGGATCGAATGCTGCTGACGCGTGAGGAAGTGCTGTTCGATGGTTTCCATGAGGATTTGCTCAACGGGTGGCCGCAGTCGGCTTTTGCCGCGACCGCCGCCGGGTTTGTAGGGCAGCAGCGACGAGAGCCGCCCCGATGCGCGATACGTTCGCGCCCAACGGTAGAGCGTCGTTGCATCAACGCCGCCGGTTTTACGCGCGCTCCACGATAGTCGCACGGGGAGGGCGCGCGCCATCAAGCAACGGGGCGATGAGATCGAGACGCCGGCTAGCCTCTCCCCAATCGCGGTCGTCGAGTTCGGATAGGTCGGGCGCTGGCGCGATAGGTGCGGAGGAATGAACGGGCCGCAGCTCCGCGATCGATAAACGCTCAAGGTCGTTCGTCTCGACGTCGCGAGCCACGACGGCATCGAAGCCCATGACCTGCATGATGACAAAGCGACGGTCGCCGTGCTCGACCTCGCCGCCTTCCTTGAGCGGGAGACCTGGACTCATGACGCGCTCATCGTAGCCGGCTCCGCAGGGGTGGTTCCTACATCTATGGCGCTGACTTATAGAAACCTACCTCAGTGCTAAGTTCTACCGTCTCTTAGTAGCAACAATTCGTCGAGAGCGAAGCGTAAAAGAGCGCTGCCAGTTGCGTGGACTTCTAAATCTCACAACGGCGGCTGCTGCACCAGCAGGTCCGGCTCCGCGTAACGGATATAGCCGGAATCGGTCTTTAATGCCGATTCATGCACAAGTGCGGCACGCACTTAGCGTTCACCGTCCGAGTGGCGGCATTGAGAAAGGCGCTGATTAAGCGCAAGGTCTTCCGGATCAGTTCCCTTCAGGGGCGCAACGAAAGCCGAGCTGCATCTTACCAACGTTGGCTTACGCTCCTATTCGGTTACCCCTTATTGAGCAGGAACGAGATTTTTGCGTTTGCGGCGGGCCCCGGCAAGTTGATGTGCCGCCCGATGGGACCCCAAACACGTGAAGCGAATGACGCCACATGAGCACTCGGCGCCGCCGCAAAAGCACGCCACCGCCAACC
>JAABUX010004488.1_pt1 | contig 17655 bp, 14 predicted proteins | sample 5561851 | NCBI WGS metagenome assembly JAABUX01 (sample SAMN10711883, study PRJNA513361) | rock metagenome | isolation source: Antarctica rocks | place: Antarctica: Victoria Land, Richard Nunatak red sandstone | collected 2016-01-03 | reverse complement strand
GTGGCGCAAACTAAGTTTGCGCCACGTTTGTGCCAGCGACGCCTCTCACACGGGGGTAATGGCAAAAGATGTCCGCAAATTACCACTTGTCGCTTTTAGTCATTAGATACGTATCAACGTACCTATATATGTATATAAGTATGCGTCATATGATATGATAGGCGTAGCGGTGGACATCTCCGCGCCTCGGTACGTTGCTGGGGGTGGGTCGCGTATGGCTGGTCAACTGCCCGAACGGGTCCATACAACCGTCTTACTATCACGGGAGGACAAGATACGTTTGGAAAAGATCGCGCGTGACCTCGGCATCCTGCAAACGCGAGGCGTCGGCACGGGCGAGATCGGGAGTTGTTCCGCCTTGATGGTCGCCATCGCGCGCGGACATCTGATCGTCCGCCGCCCACAGGATCTTGAGGACGAGGAGTGACGGTATGACCAACACGTTGCCCTGCCCCGCCCCACCTTGCTCCGGCGTCATCCCAATGGACGCGTGCCCCCCATTGCCGCCGCCCCTCCCCCAGGCAGTCCCTCAGCGCCCGCAAATGATCCCCACACCCCAGATCCTTATGCCCACGCCTCCCGCCGTGTTCGTTAGGCCACCGCGCGCCCTCTATCACGCCTCGGAGGGGGTCCTGCTGTACAAAGGGGATGCGGCGGAGGTGCTCGCGTCCCTAGCTCCGGCGTCGGTCGATTGCATCATCACCTCGCCGCCATACTACGGCCAGCGGGACTACGGTGTGGAGGGGCAGATCGGCCTGGAAGGCGACCCTCGGGAGTATGTGGACAAGCTGGTCGCGGTCTTCCACCACGCCAGGCGTGTCCTCAAGCCAAGCGGTAGCCTCTGGGTGAATATCGGAGATACGTACTGGAGCGGCAAAGGGCGCCCCCACGGCCCGGATGCCAAGCAAAAGGCGCGCCGTTTCGATCGCCCGCAGGACAAGGCAGGGAAGCGCCCGCTCTGCCGCCCCAAACAACTCCTGCTCGTCCCGCATCGCTTCGCGATCGCGATGCAGGACGCCGGCTGGCTCGTCCGCAACGACAATGTCTGGCGCAAACCTCGACCCACGCCCGACCCGGTGCGCGATCGCTGCGCCTCGCGGCACGAATACGTTTTCCACTTCGTGCTGCGCCGCCGCTACTATTACGACTACGAGGCGGTGGCCATCCCGTCGACGGGCAAGACAGCGCTCCAGGCTCCCCCGTCCGTGTGGGAGGTCGCCACCATCCCATCGTCCAAGAGGCACACAGCCGTCTTCCCCGCGCAACTTGTCATGCTGCCCATCCGCGCCACGTGCCCGCCCGCCGGTGTTGTCCTCGACCCGTTCTGCGGCAGCGGGACAGCCCTGGCCGTCGCGCGGGCGCATGGGCGCCAAGCGGTCGGCATCGACGTCAGCGAGTCCGCGCTCGGGGAGGCGAGAGACCTGCTAGAGGCGCGGGGCGCGAAGGGCTAATCGGCGGCGGGATCGGACGAGAGGAAGTCGTCATCGGAGAAAAGTTTGAGTTGCCGCGGCCGGCCTTCCACATCCTCTTCGATCAACTCCGGGAGATCGATCGTCCGCTGTTTCCGCTCGATTTCCTCGATGAATACCCGGTTATTGTTGCAAAATGGGTGGGTCAGCCGCTGGTTCTCGGCCACCGTCTTGCCTCCTTTGGCGTATTCGTGGATGTGGTCGTGCTGGACATCACCGCCGGGATCAAGGCGCGCATGGCAGATACCGCAGGTGGTCGTCAAGAGCAGCAGGTCGTCGAGGCGCGCTTGCGATTTCTGCCTCGGGTTGAAGTCCCGCGTGGCACCGTCCGACTCGTCTTTTCGCACCCGCTTCCCCGCCGATGCCAGCTCGGAGGCCAACGCCGCATAGGCCTCCGTGAATCCCGTGGAGGACATGTCGTCGTCGTGGTCGATGAGCGCCTTGAGCAGGCCACGATAGAATCGCGCGGTCGGCAGCGTCACCTCGGGCCCCGATCCGACGTTGCGCGATAAGCCCATGACCAATTCCTCTTTATGCGCGATCAAGATGTCCTCGAACGCACGACGGTGGACCGAGAAGAGCCGCTTCTTGGTGAGCACGGCAGCGTCGTCACCCGAGGTGAGCCAATAGATAAGGCCGTAGAGGAGGCTGCGTACGTAGCGGCCATCCCGGCTGTAGAAATACAACGGCGGGATAAGGGCCAGCGACTTGGGGGATGGGCCGACGAGGTGCTTGAGCACCTCCTGGGCGCCATGGATCAGGTCGTAGCCTTTATCAATGAGATGCGCATCCGAGTCGCGCAGGTCCTGGGCAATGAGCCGCTCCGTCTCGGGGATGTTGCCTTTGTTCCCCTCGATGATGGTGAGCAACTCGGCAACATAGAACGGTTTCTTATCCATGCTTGCCACCAGGAGCGGCTGGTGGAGCGTGCGTACGGGGGCCTTGAACGGGGGCGTGAACAGGGTCTCGTGGATGTCCTTCACGCCCGCGACAATCTCCTGAATCTTGTTCTCGCGCAGGTGCTTGTCTGGGCCATCGGGGGCGTCGACGGGCCAATAATACGCAGCGCTCTTGACGTTGGAGATGGACATGACTGCCCGAGCGAAGCGCGAATCGCGGTTTTCCACGAGTTTGGTTTCCCACTCGGTGAGCTGCTTGCCGCTCTTGTTGATCTTGAGAAACGAGGCTTCGGCTTTCTTGTAGTCGCCGGGGACCCACAGGATATGGAACCCTACGCTGCCCTTGCGGAGTTTATTGTAGAACTGCGCCCGCTGGAAGACGCGCTCGCCCAGCACTTTCCTGGGGATGTCCTTGCCCTCGGACAGGGCGCGTTCTAGGGCCTGGCTAGCCTCCTCATAGTCCAGGAAGCTGCCGATCTTGGCCTTGATGAGGTCGCGCGCCTTGTGGGCCGCATCCGTGACCTGTTCGCGCTCGGCCTCATCGAAGTAGGCGCTGGCCGCACGCTTATCGCCCCAATCGTCCGTCAGCCACGCCATGATGACCGAGATGCGGTGCCCGCCGTCGAGGATGTAATTGTAGGCATTCTCCGGGCTAGCCCACATGATGACGCTGGGGACGGTCTGGTCGTTGACCACCGAGTCGAGCAAGGAGGCACAATCTTCCGGCGTCCAGGCGCACGTTGCTCGCTGGAAGTCGGGCTTGCGCAGGATGCCGACCCACGACGATGAGTGGGAGCCATACAGGTCGCTCAGACGGACCGTCTGCGGCTCCTTCTGGACATCGTACGTCTCCTGCTCAATGGGGCGCTGGTAGCGGAGGTTCTCGCGGGGGATCAGGTGATCGAGGTACACCGTTCGGCTGTCGGCCATGGGTCTTCCCTTCCCTTCGCGTGACAATGGTCGGTTCGAATCCGGGGTAAGCTCGGCTGCGGTCCTTGGATGGCGCGTATCGCCGATCGTATGGCGGGATAGCGGACGAGCGGTTCTCTCTACCACTAGCGAGGCTCCACCTCAGACCGACGAGACATGACGCGAAAACTTGACTCAATCGCACTATGTTTGCCCGTAGTAGGAGTCTAGGGAGAGGCCTCTCCGACAGAAGGCTGGTCGATGTCGCTTTCCACGAGGGCGATCAACTCGGACGGGCGGATAGCCAGCCGCGTCGCCACGGCCCATACCGTGTCGATGGTTGGGCTTCTCAGGCCGCGCTCAAGAAGGCTGATATAATTCGGCGCCAGCCCGCAGTCGTGCGCCAAGCGTTCCTGGCTGATGCCGACACGGAGACGCACACGCCGCAACACGCGCCCGAATGCCGCCGCTCTGTCGATAACGCCGTCCTCACCAATAGCGGATATCCACTACTATATGTGTACGGTAATGAAAACGAGCCCACCGCGCCACACACTATAGTGGTAGGTGGGTGCGCCGTCGACGAACCGTTGGGAGGTACATGACGGTAGGGGCGGGGGTGGGGATGCGAGACGGGGTACCTGCAGCGGCGCTAGACGATGTCACTCACGGATAGGGGCCTGCATCGCGCACGTCGCGTGGACGACCAATTCACCGGCCTAAGTAGGTGTTGCTAAGTTCGTGCAGCGCGAATAGGCTACACGACGTACACATCCAGGCGTACCGACCGTGCAAGAACTTACCAGCGTCTACTTAGTACAAGATTTCACAGTTAGTGGGCCTGAAACGGGCAGCGGGCAGCGGGCAGCGGGCAGCGGGCAGCGGGCAGCGGGCAGCGGACGCTAGCAAGCATCAAGCGACGGTGGTTCACTCCTGGCTTCGAGCGCGTCCGTACCCACGGTATGGACGCGCATCGATGGTTGGGCACAGGCCCACATCCGCGGTGCGGGCATCCTGGTCCGCCGGTGTAGGGATGGCCAGATCGCTGACCGCGTGCCGGGCCAGCCGCATCCCTCGGCGACGGCGTCCGATGGTCGATGGTCAGACGCCGACCGGCGGCGCGGCCTCTCGCGTCGCCATGTCCCAGCGCCGCCTGGACACGTCGTAGGTCGCGTCCAGGGTCGGGCTGTGCCACGCGCCCGACCGATCCAGGTGCCAGCGGCCATCCTCTCCCAGGGAAATGATGGCGCCGCTGATGAAGAACGCCGTCGGGCGCGTGCCGGGGGCTGCGTGCACGTACATGGCGTAAGCGGTCGCTTGGGGGTCGTACCCCGGCGACGACTCGAAGAGGGCCCACGCCGCTTTGGTCCGCAGGTCCTCGGCGCCCTCCTCGCCGTTGAGGAATGTGATCATCTCCTCCGTTGTCATGTCCATCCTCCCGCATGCCCATGGTTGCCGTTGGTTGCCGTCACTATATCACTACTACGTGCCACCGCGATCTCCCGGCCCGTCGGAGGACGGGGCAACGCGCGCCTGCCCTGTCGAGGGATCTCGTCCTCCCGAGGATGACCGCGCACCCGTGCGGCGGCTACTCGAACAACCGGATCGTGCGCCGTTGCGCCTCGACCGCCGGCAGCATGTCGCCCGCGCCGATCGCGGCCAGCAGCGCCCGGACGTGGTCGACCGCCTCCAGGGCGCGCTCGGCCGAGTACGGCGCCGCGGCCGGCCGGTGCGCCAACTCGTTCCGGTCGCGCCGCACGGCGTCGACGGCGGCGCGGCCCACGCCCCCGCGGCGCGTGAGCGGCGCCGCGAATACACCGTCCCACTGGTCGAGGATCATGCGCGTCAGCGCGAGAAGGTCGGCCTGGCCCTCGGCCCCCGCCTCCTCCGCCGCTTGCGCGAACGCGGTCGCCCCCAGACCGGCGCCGTAGCACGCGGCGAACTGGCGGCGCACGAACGGCTCCAGCGCGCGCGCCAGGATAAGGTGGCAGGCGAACACCGCGACCGCCGGGTCGGCCCCGGCAGCGATCGCCTCGCGCAGACGCGCCTGCCGCTGCCGCTCCCGCTGCTCCTGCTCCTCCGCCTCCCGCCGTTCGCGTTCGAGCCGCCCCCGCCGCGCCGCCTCGTAGCGGAGCACGTCGGCCTCTCGCGCCGGGTCCAGGGTCAGCAGCTCCCGCATCTCCGCGTCCGTGTGATACCCGCCCTCCGCTCGCTCCCGCAGGCGCAGGGTGCGGACTCCCCGCGCGTGGGCCCCCCGGATCCCCTCCTCCCGACCCGGCGGGAAAAGCGACACATACTCGTCGAGCTGGGCTGGCGTCAGTTGGCGCGTCCCCAGCAGCGGGCGGAGGGTGGCGCGGCGGAAGGAGCGGTCGGCCCGTTCGTCGCACCAGACGCTCCTGCGGTACCGCGCCCGCCACACGGAGTCCTGCGCGCGCACGTACAGGACGATGAGGGCGGTGGGGGTCCCTAAAGAGGAGGGCGGGGAAACCCCACCAACCCAACAAGGGTAGCACGTCCGCGACCTTGATCGCGACGAGCAGCACCACCACGCTTTGGGCAACGGCGAGCACGATCTGCGGCAGCGGCGCCAGGAACAGCAGGACCGACGACACCGTCGCGCGAACGCCGCCCGTCCGCGCGGCCTCCCTCTGCCCGTGCCCGTGCATCGTCCCCTCCGTCACACGCCGGATTGCCAGCGGAACAGTCCCCCGGTCCCGCCCGTCCTGAACACGATACGGGATTGGCGGTCTTCCCATAGCCGCGTTCCCGATGCAACCCCCTGATCGTCCAGGGCGCCGCCGGCCCCATAACTGTTGGCACGAACGACGATGGACCACGCCCCGCGAGCACGGGCAACCATGAGCACCATTCCATCGCGGGCGCCGCCGCCTGCTACCCATCCCCCAGCCCCTTCGACCGCCCCGAAGGCGAACACGTGGGCCGGCGACGGGATGACCACCGCGAAGTGGGTTCCCCCATCGGTGCTGCGTTCCACTCCGGCTATCGTGGTGAGATAGAGCGTGCGGCCATCCGGGGCCAGATTCCCCGCGTAATTCAGCCCGTTGCTATCCAGGCCCACCCCGGGCGTCGACATCCGGGAGAACGTCGTCGCGGCGTCGGGGCTGCGGTACAGGATGCCCTGGCGAGAGAGACGGTACACCGTCCGCCCGCCGGGGGCTGCGGCAACTTCACAGGGCGCACGGTTTTGCAGCGGCTGGGAGGGATACTGCCAGGACCGCGCGTCATTATCCGTGTACAGCACGCCCAGCCCCTGCGCGCAGACGTACACGCGCCCGCGCGGGCCGAAGGCGATCCCCGCCGCGCTGATCGGGCCGCCGGTGACCAGGATCGCGTTCAGCAACGAGGTGGTCTTGCGGATGTTGGTCTGGATTGTGGCCAGCGTCGGCAGGGCCATCGTCGCCGGCAGACGGTACACGAGCGCGTCGCCCCACGTCGCGCCGCCGTCGCGGGACACCAGGACCGAGTGCCCCTGCAAGGCGCCGGGGCACTCCACCCCGCCGACGCAGCCCGTCGCCCACAAGGTGTTCGGTCTCCCCGGGTCGATGGCGATGGCCATGGCGGCGAAGTCCGTGGGCAACAGGGCATGGTTCGTCCACGGCATGGCCACGAGTCCATTGCCCATCGCCCGAGGATTGGTCTGGGTGAGGCGCTCGTCCCAGTGCGCGCCATCGTCGCGGGAGACGAGGAACACGCTCCCGGCAGCGTAATAGGGCTCCGGCGCCAACTGCTCGGTCTGCGGCACGATGTAGCGTCCGGCCGCGTACACCAGTCCGTGGCCGCCGAAGGCCATCGCCGTCACCATCACGTTGGCCAGCGGGGGTATCCGCCCGTCCAGGTATCTGAAGGGGACCTCTCGTGCTCGCGCGGGCGCAGGTCCCGCCAGCATCCCCGCCAGCATCCCCAGTGCCACCGCCCGCCGCCATCCCCCCCACGCGGGTGCCATCGCCCTCGCCGTCGCCATCGTGCCCTCCCCTCCGTCGCGCTCGCGCCGTCCGTGGCCAGCGCCGCGGCTCCGGCTGCCCCGTAGTGTACGGGGTGGTGAAGATTTTGTCCACCATTGGTGTCCACGTCCACCAATAGCCCGCGCCCCCTACAACACGAGGAGGGATGGGTAGCGGGAGGAGATGGCCGATGGAGGCGACCGACGGGGTCATCGACGGGGCGGCGCTGCGCCGCCTGCGCGAGGGGCGGGGGCTGGGCCAGCGCGAACTCGCGCGGCTGGCGAGCGTCGACCACAGCGTCGTCTCGCGCATCGAGCGAGACGTGCAGCGCGACGTGGGCATCGTCGCGGTCGTGGCCATCGCGCGCGTCCTGGGCGTGCCGGTCGACAACCTTCTCGCGATGCCGACGGGGCGGGCGCCCGCGCCCCTCGTCGGTGAACTGGCCGCCGAGGTGGCGACCCTCGGCACGCTGCCGCCGATCTATCAGCGGCATCTCGCCGGCCTGTTGCGCGCCTACCGGTCGGGCTTACCCGTCGCGGAGACGCCGTCCGACGCCCAGTGAGGCGCGACCGGTCGCGGGCGTCGCACGCGCGGATATGCCCCACCAACGCGCCAAGCGGTCGGTGCGGAGGAGTTATCCACAATCGATCCCCTCTATGTGCCCGGAAGCCTTGACATTCCCCGCCGCATCCGTCATACTGCCTCCTGCCGCTCCTAGAACAAACGTACTAATAAAAGGGTGGCCGTCGGGCGCGGGAGGAGGGGAACAGAAGCGGCGGGGGCCTGCGCGAACAGGCTCCCGCCGCCGGGGGTGGCGCCACCACCATGACCAACCAGGTACCGTTACGCGCCGTGGCTGGCCATGACGTAGTATAACGTCCGTCGCGCATCCTCTCCCACGATACGATGCACGACGGATACCCGCTGGCCAGTGAACACGGCACCGTCCGCACATCGCGCACACGAATAGCGAGTAGGATAGGTGCATCTATGACCATCGCCCGCAACGCCCCGCCCGTCGAGTCCCCCGCTACCCTCCGTGCTCCGGTTCCCGTCCCCGGTCGCGTCGCCGAGGCGCGCGAAGCCCGCGCCCAGGGGCACCCCGCCGCCCTCGCGGTCACCGTGACCCCCTCCGCCCTGGCGGCCTATGGCCAATGCCCGCTGTACTATCGCGAGGTGTTCGCCCGCCAGGACCACAGCGCCAACCGCGCCATCCAGCGCGGCCAGTACGTCCACCGCCTGGTCGACACCCACACCAAGGCCCTGATCGACGGGCGCGCGCCGTCCGTCGACGCGGCGCTCGCGCGCGTCCCGGTCCCGGCGGCGTTCCGGGACGGCGCCGAGGAGGAGCGCGCGCTCCTCGACGCGGGCCGCGAGGCGCTCCTCGGCTACGTCGCGTGGCTCGACGTCCAGGAGTTCGCGCAGATCATCTCCTCGGAGCAGTACATCCGGACCCCGCGACGCCCCGTGCGGGATGTGCCGGGGGCCGAGGTCGCGTTTTCGGGTCGGGCCGACCTGATGTGCATGACCGATGCGGGGACGCTCGTGGTCGTCGACCTGAAGGCGACGACCATCGCCGGCCCCGACGAGTTGCTGGCCTCGCCGGCGAGCTGGGTCTATCGGCACCTCGCCGCGTTCGCCCACGCGGCCGAGGACATCGAGATCGCGCAACTCGTGCCCGCGACGGGCCAGTCGACCCGCGTGCGCCTCGGGATGGAGCAGGTCGAGGTGGGGGCGGCGCTGGCCCGCGCCCTGTGCCGCGCCGCGCTCGACGGGCGGTACCCCCCGGCCCCCGGCCCCTATTGCTCCTATTGCGACTACGTCGACCGGTGCCCCGCGCACAGCGGCCGCCTTGGCGTGACGACAGCCGCTTTCTAGCGGCCATCCTCGACGGTCTGCGGGCGGGCATGGGCAGACAGGGGGGACGGCCGCGGCGCCGCGGCGGCCCTCGTGCCCGCCCATGCCCGCCCATGCCCGCCCATGCCCGCCCGTGGCGTCCCACTGATCGCCGTCCTCCGGACGGCGAGGACGAAGGGGGAAGAGTGCTGACGTACGTGGAAATGAAAGCGATCGTGCGCGAGATGGTGTACCGCGCCGACGGCCGGTACGACATCGTCCACATCTGGGACAATCCGGCGCTGCACGGCTGGACCGTGTCCCTCTCCGACCGCCTGCTGGCTCGTGCGCTGGTCATCGTGGCGCCGCCGGACGCCGGCCTGAGCGGGGCGTTCGCGTTGCCCCCCGACACCCTGGAGGGCCTCCTCCCGCCCGCCCCGGAGGCGTGGCTGACGCTCCGCGAGGTGATGGAGTGCCTCGCCGTCGTCGAGGACCTGCTGTGGCTGCGGCTCCGGCGCATCTCCCGGGGCAGATGGGGGTGGTACCGCCTCACCCTCGTCACCGACACGGGGCGGGAGATTGACGTGGTGTCGGTCGACGCATTCGAGCGCCTCCTGGTCGCGTGCGACGCCTAGCCAGGTACTCGCCGAGGGCGACATCGCCGCGGCATCGCCCGCCCCTGGCGCCGCCCGACGATGGGCGACCGGCGCCCGCCCGGCTGTCGGACAGGGATGCCGAGGTCGATCCGACGGGCGCAGCACCCTCGACAGGGGGCGGCGAGGGGCGTGCCGACGGCGCCCATCCCCCCTCAACGCCGGCGCCGCTTGATGCGCGCATCCGGCTCGGACTGCAAGAGGTAGCTCAGCGTCGACCGCGGGATGGCGATGCCGGCATGGTCGGCGAGATAGCGGCGCAGCGTATCCATGCTCCAGCGGTCATCCGGGCAGGTCACGCCCACACTCGACGGAGGCAAGCCCGCGATCCGGCGCGCTTCCTCTCTCTGCCGGGGCGGCAGGGCGGGAGGCCTGCCCGTCCGCACGGAGGGCAGCCATCGCCGGTCGCGCTCGAATTGGCCGATGTAATAGCTGATTGTCCTCTTGCTCACCCTGGTGTTGTCCTCGCGGAGCAGCGTGGACGCGATCTCCTTGATGAGCTTGCCGTCGGCGCGCAACAAGATGATGCGCGCGAACGCCCGGATGGAGGGGAGAGCGCCGTGCGCGCGGAAGCCGCCCAGGCGGCGGCGCTCCGCGTCGGTAAGCGCCAGCGGTGCGCGAGATGCCATAGCCATCTATTGTCGGGCATCACGCCGCAGCCAGCGGGGTCACACCGCGGCCTCTTTGTGAGGTACTTCTTGGATAAGGGTGGCCATTGTTGGATAGCAAGCGGTGAATTCGCACAACCTTTTCCGCGGTGGCCGGGTCCCGGAGGACAATAGGGATGGTAGGAGATAGAACGGATGTACTAGTAAAGGGCATGGGCCATCCGTGGGATATGTCTCGGCGACAACTCGGGAGGGAGGGCGCATGGGAGGAGCTGCCGGAGAGGCCGGAGTGGTCCCAGGCACGGGCGATGGGGGGGTGGGGCGCGCGCGGGTGGCCTGGGGAATCGGACGCCCGCATGCCGCGCGTCATCGTCGGGGGCGGCTCGCGCGCGGGGTGGGACGGACCTCCGTGCGGCAGGGCATCCGTGCGCGGTCCCCTCCCGGTCGGAGCCGCGCGACGGCGGGGGAAGCCCGCACGCCACGCCGGATGCGGCGAGCATCGAACCGGCCGGACGGAGGGTCAGAGGGAAGGGGCCACGACCGGCCACGCGCCGGATACGAAGGAGGCCGACGAGGTGGCATTCAAGCGCCGCAGGTACAACCCGAAGGCCATCGTGAGCTCGTACGCTAGTATCAAGATGGGCCGGAGCGTCCCCACCAATTCCACCATCGAGCACGACCTGTGCCCCCTCATGGAGTACGAGCGGTGGGTGAAGGGGTATAAGTCCGAGCCGTGGACGATCCGTGCGCCCTTCCGCGACGGCTCGACCCACGAGTACACGATGGACTACTGGATCGAGACGGATGGAGGATTCACAATCGTGGAGTGCAAGCCCGCCGACCGCGAGGACGGCGACCACGCGCGCCGGCAGATCGCGATCGGCGGCGCCTACGCCGCCGAGAACGGCGGGGGTTTCTTGCTCGTGACCGAGCGCGACCTCAGAGCCGGACCCTATCTGGACAACGTCAAACTGCTCTGTCGCTATGGCCGCCAGGACGTGCCCCCGGCGCTGGCCCGGCGGTGCCTCGCACACGTCGCGGCGCGCCCGGACGGGGCGCGGTTGTGGGACGTGGCGACCGATCTGGCCGCGGGGCGCCATCCGTCCACCCACGTGGGCTACATCCATAGCCTGCTCTTCTGGCACAGCTTGCACGTCGACCTGCACGCGGGGCCGCTGGGCTGGGATAGCCGCGTATTCGTGCCGGAGCAGCGGCCGGCGGAGGCCGGGGCCGACCTGACGGCGAGGCATTTCGGCGGGCCCCTGCGGATCGGGCGCCGGGCGTCGGGGGACCTGGCCGGGGGCGACTCAGTCGGGAGTGAGACGCGAGGAGGGGAGATCTATGGCGCTGTGTAGGTTCACCAAAGGGACGCGGTTCGAGTGGAGGAGGCAGGTGTTCGTGGTCGAGCAGGTCCTGCTCGACGATCGCTTCTTGCTCGAAAACCAGACGATGGGGGGACAAGAGCGCGCCACGCGGAGCGAACTGCTCGCCGCGTATCGCGACGGCGCGCTGCGCTTCGAGGTGCGCGGCGCGAACGCCCGGAGGCGCGGCGACAGCCCTCTGGCGACCGAGTACACGTTCGCGGACTTCCAGGGCCTGCCCGAGCGGCACAGGGCGGAGGCGTGGCGCCGGTACGAACTGATCAAGCCCTTCCTCACCCTCTCGCGCGCCGAGCGCGGCCGGCGCCTGCGGGAGAAGAAGCGGGAGCGGGCCCTGTCCCGTGGCCCCGCGGACGAGGCCGCGACGCCGACGCACCCCGACGGCGCCCCGCGATCGCGGCCGACGCGCGGGCGGATGGGGTCCTCGGACAGCCCGACGAGTATCAAGCGCTGGCTCAAGGCGTTCTCGGCCGGTGGGGATGTCTGGTCCCTCGCCGACGCGACGAAGCAGCAGGGCGGCAAAGGGAAGGGCCGGGTCGACGGCGATGTCGAGGCGATCATCGACGCGGTCCTCGAGGAGGCGAAGGTCCACCCGCACGGGAGGCCGCGGGTGTCGGTGGTCGACCTCCATGCCGCGGTCGTCACGCGCATCAGACAGGAAATCGGGGAGTATCGGGACGCCGACTCGACCGTGAACCCGGTGGGGCCGACGACGATCTACGAACGCGTCAAGGCCAAAGGGCTCCAGTACCTGCTGGCGCGGGAGCTGAGCCCGCGCGAGGAGCATGCCAGCCAGATGGCGATCCCGGGGCCGCGGCCGACGCGGATCAACGAGCGCATCGAGATGGACCAGACGCCGCTCGACCTGATGGTCGTCGACGAGGCGGACCGGCTGCCGATCGGGCGCCCGTACCTCTGCACGGCGGTCGACGGGGCGAGCGCGTATCCCTGGGGCTGGCACGTCGGGTTCGAGCCCGACTCCTACTGGACGGCCGCGCAAACCCTCGCGCACGGCATCCTCCCGTCCGAGGACACCGTCGCGCTGTACGGGACCGCGCATCGGCATCGGTCGTGGGGCATACCGGAGAACCTGGTCGTCGACAACGAGTCCTGCCTGGTCGGCAACGACATGAAGGAGGCCTGCGCCGAACTGCACATCAACCTCGTGCAGATGCCGCTGGGGGAGCCCTGGATGAAGGGGAAGGTCGAGCGGTATATCCGCACGCACAACCAGGGGTTGCTGCACGCCCTGCCGGGGACGACGTTCTCGCACGCCGTCGCCCGCGGCGATTACGACCCGATGGCGCACGCCTGCATCCCGCTCGGGCAGTTCCGGCGCATGCTGCACCTGTTCTTGCTCGACTACTACGCCGAGCGGCCCCACAAGGGGATCAGGGGCATCCCCGCGCGCCGCTGGGAGGCCGGGGAGCTGTCGTCCTCCCCGCCGTGCTTGCCCCACGCCGCGGACCGCGTGCGCATCCTGCTCAGGAGCACGGCCCGGCGCGTCCCGCACTCCTACGGCATCGACTTCGACTGCATCCGGTACCAATCGCCGTCGCTGACCGCGCTGCGTCAGCAACTCCGGAAGGGAGAGGAGGTCACCATCAAATATGACCAGGGAGACCTGGGGACGATCTACGTGCGGGACCCGTTCCAGGACACCTATCTCGAGGTGGGGGCCAACGCGGAGCATCGCGCCTACGCCGCCGGCCTCTCCGTCTGGAAACATCACATCATCAAGACCTACGCCGGCCTCACCGAGGACAAGCCCGACGTCTACGCGCTCGCCGCGGCCCGGATGGAGTTGGCGCGCATCGTTGCCGAGGAATTCGACCTGCGCGGCGGGCGGAGGACCCGCAGGAAGCACGCGCGCTTCCTGGGGCGCGGGGCCGGCCGGCCAGTGGCGACGGGGGGCGTCCCCTCCGTGGTTCCTCCACCGGCGCTGGGCCAGAGAACGCCCCGCGCGCTACCTGCCCCCGGGGCCGTCGCGGAGGGGACGCCCCCGATCCCCGAGGACATCCAGGCGAACGCATCCGTGGCCCCACCACCCAAGGCTCCCGCGGAACAGGCCCCCGAGGCGCCGTCCGCGCCGCCCGCGAGGCGGCGTCCCCGGCCACAGGATGGCGACGGCTGGGGCGGCAGCATCGGCCAACCGCGTCCGTCCCTCCAGCGCCCGACGACGCGCTCGTAGATGAATAGCCTATCGACACGAAACGCGAACAGGAGACCACCCATGAGCGACAAGAACACCATCGAGCTCGCCGAGCCCGCCGAGCCCACGGACACGAGCATGACCGAGGACCAGCGGCGCGAGGGGCGCCATCACATCGTCGACAACATCATCGTCCAATATCCTCGCTACACGGACATCCTGAAAGAGGTCGACTACATGTACCGGCGCGCGCCGTCCTCGCGCGAGCCGCTCGGCCTGCTCCTCACGGGTATCATGGGAGCTGGCAAGACAACGATCACCGATGCCATCCTCGCCACGCACCCGCCGCACCGCCTGGCGGGCGTCATGAAGCGCCCGGTCGTGCGCGCGACCGTGCCGTCGCGCGCGACGGATCGTTCGGTCGCCTCGGCGTTGCTGCGCTCCTTCGGCGATCCGCGCTGGGACAAGGGCATCCTGGTCAATCAGACGTCCCGCCTGATCGACTGCTTCCAGAAAGCCGAGACGCGTCTCGTCATCATCGACGAGGTGCAACATTTCATGGACCAGAACAGCAACAGGATCGTCATCGACGCGGCGAACTGGCTCAAGACGCTCATCAAGGACGAGGACATCCACATCGGCTGCATCCTGGTCGGCTTGCGCCACGAGGCCGACCTGCTGCTCGACGCCAAGGGCGGCCAACTCGGCAGCTTCTTCGGCAACAAGCGCACGCTCGGGCCGTTGGCCTGGGACGACGACGGCGATCCGCCGCGCAACGAGTTCTACCGCTTCATGGTCGAGCTCGACCGCTTGCTCCCGTTCGACGGGTCGACGGCCCTCGTCGACCCGGACATCGCCTATCGCTGCCACATCGCCTCGGCGGGGATGCTGCGCCCCTTGATGAGGCTGGTGCGCCGCGCCGCGCACACGGCGATCGCCTACGGGATACCGACGGTGGATCGGGAGTTGCTGGCCGAAGCGTTCGACCTGACGGACCCCGGCGATCGCTACGCCATCCCCAATCCGTTCGACGGCCAGCGCCCCGAGGCCGCGCCGATCCCGCAGGAGTCGGCGCCGTCATCCGGGACCACCAACCGAGGCGGCAAGCGCCGCGGCCGCCCGCGCAAGGATACGCGTGAGGTCCTTGCCACCCTGTAGGCGAGCAGGCATCGACAGCGCGGGACCACGGCGTCGTGGTCCCGCCGTGGAGGACGGGCGCGACGCCCGGAGGCAAGGAGGAGGGAGACATGCCGACCGCGTTGCCGGAAACGGCCGCCGCGTTGCCACCGGTCCCGGACGAAGGGTTCGACGGGCTGATGGCGCGCCTCGACCAGGTCAACCATTACGACGAGAAGGAGTGGCTGGAGCGCGATTTCGGGATGTCGCGCCCGCCGTTGTACGTGCGCTCGCGCGCCGACTACGCGCTCCTCTCCACCCTGACCGAACTCGACCCCGCGGAGATCTACGCGCGCACGCTGCACCGCTACACGCGGCGCCTGCTGCTGCCCGGCGAGGTGGCCACGGAGGAGCGGGAGGAGGGCGACGTGCCCTTCCCCCTGCTGGACGACCGCTGGCTGACCCTGTACACGATGGGGCAGAACAGGAAGAGCCACCGCAAGATCTGCCCGCGCCACTGGCGGGAGGAGCCCACGCTGCTCCTCCCGTGGGCGATGCGCTACATGACCGCCTGCCCCACGCATCGGGCACTCCTGGTCGACCGCTGCGCGTGCGGCAAGAAGCTCCGCTTCGACCCACGCGTCGGGCAATGCTACGCGTGCGGCGTCGACGTGGGGACGCTGGAGGCCACCCCCATCGCCGACGATCCCGATAGCCTGGCGCTCGCCGAGCTCGTCTGGGCCGCGCTCGGGCACGGGGGCGTCGGCGAGGGGCCGGGCGCGCCCCTCGCCGACCCGGTCGGCGCGCTGGCGCTCCCGGAGGGCCATCCCCTGGCGATGACGCCCGCCGCGTTCTTCCGCTTCGCCACCGTGCTCGTCAATCTGCTCGGCGCCCGCGACCGGCGCAACCCGTTCTTCGCGCCGACGGCCAGCATCGGGGGCGCGCGCCCGGTCCGGGTCTTCCACCAGGCGAACAACGCGTCCGTGCACGCGGCGCTGTTGTGCGCGTGGCACCTCATCGCCGGCTGGCCGGCGACGTGGGAGTCCCTGCTCCTGCACGTCGCGGCCACCGAGCAGAAACGGACCGACCCCGACTATGTCCCCTACGCGCTCCTGGAGTCCCTGCCGGGGGAGGAGTTCTCCTGGCTATGGCGCGCCATCGGCCTGGTCACCTACGCCCATCTCGGACGGGCGCCGGGCGTGTTCCTCTGGCTCAAGTTCTACCACCACGCCCGCCGCACGCTCGACCCCGCGCTGCCGCGGTTCCGGACGCTGGACCAGGTCGGTCGCGCGTTGGGCGTGAGCCGCGACATGCTGGAGAGGCACGTCGCGGCGGGGGACCTGGAGGTCAGGCAGGGCCGCTGGGGCGAGCACGGCCGGCTCGTCATGCTGATCGACGAGGAGAGCCTGGCGCGCCTCGCGCGGCTGCGGGCGACCCGGTTCAACTACGTCCAGGCGGCGGAGTACCTGGGCGTCTACTATGGGGCCGTGGCGGATCTCGTCAAGGAGGGGATCATCCCGGGCGTCCGCCAGGGCACGAGTCCCCAGTCGCCCTGGTTGTTCCACAAGGTGGCCATCGACGATGCCCTGCGCGCGGTGATGGGTCACCTCCCGGTGCGGCGCGACGCGGGCCGTCCGGGCGCCTCCGTGCTGACGCTCTCGGGCGCGTTGGCGTCCCTGCGCTCGACGGGCATCGGGCTGCCGGAGACATTGCGGGCGATCCAACAGGGCGACCTCGCCGCCTGCCGCCAGAGGGAGTCCGTTCGTCTCTCCGACCTGCGCTTCGATGTCGCCGCGGTCGACGCGTATCGCGCGCTCCACGCCCCGTGCGAGGGGCAGGAGGAGTACACATCGGCCGAGGTCTGCCGCGTGCTCCGCTGCACGCAGGTGACGCTGCGCCTCTGGGCGGAGGCGGATCTCTTGACCCCGCTGGACGCGTCGCATCCGCGCGGCGACGAGGACGACATCGTCCTCGTCGGGGCGACGGGGACCGCACACTACGACGGCCGCGTTGTCGAGCGTTTCCGCGACCGATACGTGGGCGCGGACGAAGCCGGGGAGGTCCTCAACTGTGGCCCGCAAACGATCCATGTATGGGCGCACGCGGGTAAGCTCGACGACGCGCTGGTGAGGGGCGGCGGCAAGGGCGATGTCTTCCTGTTCGACCGGGAGCGCCTGCTCCAGCTCGCCGCCGAGCGCGTGACCGGGGCCGAGGCGGCGCGCCTGCTGGGCGTCGACGTGAAGACCGTCAACAACTGGGTGGCGCGCGGGATCATTGTCCCGATCGGAGACCCGGCGGTCAAGGGGCGCCGCTACCTGCGCGACGACGTGCTGCGCCTGGCGGATCGCGCGCACTCGGTCGGATAGGGCATTTCGCGCGCGTTCGGCAGCTGACCAGGAGATGGCGGATGGCCTCTCGGCACCATGTATGGGTGCCGAGAGGCCATCTGTCTATCGAGATGCTATCGCGATGTGGCAAGGATACCTGTCTGTTTAGGGGCACTGATGATGCCGAATGGTCTGTACGATATGATGCGCTGTGCAAGGTGTCGCTGATCACGAAAACTTTCCAGGCAACGCACTGTTTTGATCACATCGCCTTTCCACAACGTCTATGACGATTTAGACGTGAAAGCCCTCCTACGCATCGCAAGGGATACGCATAGACCTGCA
>JAABUX010004487.1_pt1 | contig 17657 bp, 19 predicted proteins | sample 5561851 | NCBI WGS metagenome assembly JAABUX01 (sample SAMN10711883, study PRJNA513361) | rock metagenome | isolation source: Antarctica rocks | place: Antarctica: Victoria Land, Richard Nunatak red sandstone | collected 2016-01-03 | reverse complement strand
GCGGCGCGGCTCGCCGACCTACGGCCAGTGGGACGCGGCCGAGCTGTCGGCGGAGAACTGGGCGCAGCTTTGGGTGCCGGCGGGGTTCCTGCACGGCTTCTGCACGCTGCAACCGGACACCGAGGTGCTCTACAAGGTCACTGACGGCTATGCCGCGGAGACGGAGCGCGGCGTGATCTGGAACGATCCCGACCTGGCGCTGCCCTGGCCGGTCCGTCCGGAGGAGGCGGTGCTGTCCGGCAAGGACCAGACGCTGCCGCGCTGGGCCGACACGCCGGCGCTGTTTTAAGGGGGGGAGGGCACATGGATCCGGTCCCAAGCTGCATCATGGCCCCAAGCTCCGTCATGGTCCCAGGTTCTGTCATGGTCCCAGGTTCTGTCATGGTCACAGGCGGTGCCGGGCAGCTTGCCACCGCGCTGGCGCGGGCTGGCGGCCCCGCGATCCGCCGTGTCGGCCGGCCCGAGTTCGACTTCGACCGGCCGGATACCTTGGCTGCCATGTTCCAGGCCACCCGCCCGGCGTTGCTGGTCAACGCCGCCGCCTGGACCGCGGTGGACGCCGCCGAAACGGAGCCGGACGCCGCCGGCCGTGCCAACCGGGACGGCCCTGCAACCCTGGCCGCCCTGTGCGCCGATGCCGGCATTCCGATGATCCATGTGTCCACCGACTACGTGTTCGATGGGTTGAAGGGCGCGCCCTACACCGAGGCTGACCCGACCAGCCCCACCGGCGTCTATGGCCGCACCAAGCTGGAGGGCGAGCAGGCCGTGCTGGCCGCCTGCCCGCGGGCGGTGGTGCTGCGGACGTCGTGGGTTTACTCCGCGGTGGGCAAGAACTTTGTCCGCACGATGCTTGGCGCGGCGCAGAAGCTGCCGCGGCTGCGCGTGGTAGCCGACCAGCAGGGCTGCCCGACCTCGGCGGACGACTTGGCGGGCGCCATCCTCGCCATCGCCCGCCAGCTTGCCGCGGCGGACCGGCGGTCGTCCGGCGTGTTCCATGCTTGCGGCGCTGGGGCGGCCACCTGGCACGGCTTGGCGATGGCGGTGTTCCAGGAGGCGGCGCGCTACGGCCATCCCGTGCCGGAGGTGGAGGCCATCAGCACCCAGGACTGGCCGACTCCCGCGCGTCGCCCGCCAGACAGCCGCCTGGACTGCGGCAAGCTGGCCCAAGCGTTCGGCGTGCGCCTGCCGGACTGGCGCGCCAGCGTGGCCCGCACTATCGACGAGCTGCTGGCGCCCGCCTCGCAGCCGTCCTGACGGCCTCGTCGTGGCCCCGGCGCACCGCAGCCCACCAGGATCAGCGCCGGGGACAACTCCATCCTCCGGACCAGTCCCAGCTTCAGGACTCATCCCGGCTTTAGGATCCATCCCAGCTTTAGGATCCATCCCAGCTTTAGGGTCCATCAACGTCGCCATCCTGCTGTCCACCTTCAACGGCGCTCCCTTCCTGGCGGCGCAGCTTGCCAGCCTGCAGCAGCAGACCCTGCCCGGCTGGAGGCTGTACTGGCGCGACGACGGCAGCAGCGACGGGACGAACAAGGTCATGCAGGACTTCATGGCTGGTCCGCAGGGAGCACGCTGCATCGAGGTGGCGAGGCCGCAGGGGCGGCTTGGCCCGGCGGGCAGCTTCATGGCGCTGCTGCGCGCCGCGGCGGCGGCCGACCCGGACGTGGTCGCCTTCGCCGACCAGGACGATGTCTGGCTGCCAGACAAGCTGGCGCTGGGGGTAGCGGCGCTGGGCGTGGCGGCGCCGGGGAGCAGCCCAGTGCCCACGCTGTATTGCAGCCGGCAGGTCCTGGTGGACCAGGAGCTGCGGCGCATCTGCGAGTCCGAGCCGCTGCGCCACCCGCCGGGTTTTCCGGCGGCGCTGACACAGAATATCGCCACCGGCTGCACGGTGCAGTTGAACCGTGCCGCCGTCCGCCTGATCGCAGCCAGCCAGCCGCCGCCGACCAGCCTGCATGACTGGTGGTGCTACTTGGTCGTGGCCGCCGCCGGGGGACGGCTGATCGCAGACGAGACGCCGACGGTGCTGTACCGGCAGCACCCCGGCAACCTGGTCGGCGCCCCGCCCTCCATGCTGCGGCGGGCGGTGGCGGCGGTGCGGCGCGGTCCCGGCATTTTCATGCGCGTGCTGCGCGGCCATGTCTCCGCGCTGCGCGCCCAGCCGCATCTGCTGTCGGACGAGGCGGCGGAAGCGTTGGAGGTGCTCGACACCGCGTTGCAGAGCCGGTTCCGGCAGCGGATGCGGGCGCTGCGGCTGGGCGGCCTGACGCGGCAGACCTGGCCGGAGACGCTGCTGTTCCGCTGCTGGTTCCTGATCGGCTAGGCAAGCCTCTGGAAGTTTGCGCACAGATGAGGGTTCCAGCAGGCTTGCGTGGCCGGTCAAGTAGATAGCCTGGCGCGGCCGCAGGCCATCTGTGCGATGGGCCGCGCAAGCCTGCTTAGGCGCCGTCCCAGCCGCAGGCGCGCAACGCCGCCTGCATATGCGGCGGGGGCGGCGCGCTGGCTTGCACCGGCGGATCGACCGGCACCGTGATGGCGCGGGCCAGCAGATTCAGGCGGCCCACGCCATCGCCGTACACCGGGTCGCCCACGATGGGGCAGCCGAGCGCGGCGCAGTGGACGCGGACCTGATGGGTGCGGCCGGTCCGCGGCTCCAGCTCCAGCCAGGTCAGCCCACCGCCGCCGCCGCGTCGCCGCCAGGCCGTGCGGGCGGGTTGGCCGTCCGGGTGTGCGACCATGCGCCAGCCCGCCGGGTCCGTGCGCTTCTGCAAGGCAAGCGTGACCACCCCGTCCTGACCCGGCGGCTCGCCGCGCACGACCGCCCAGTAGGTCTTGCGGACCGTGCCCGCCGCGAACGCCGCCTGTGCCGCGTGCAGCGCCGCCCGGCGCAGCGCCACGACAAGGCACCCGGAGGTGTCGGCATCCAGCCGGTGCGCCAGCCAGGGCCCGTCGCGGCGGCGGGACAGCAGGGGGAAGCAGTCCTCCACGCTCGGCCCGCCGCGCGGCCCCGGATGCACCGGCAGGCCTGCGGGCTTGTCGAGCACGACGAAGCGCGCGTCCTGGAACAGGATCGAGGGGAGGGCGGCCATGCCCATCAGGTTGACAGGGCCGCCAGCCCGGCGGAAGCACGGCCGATGCCCGATGACCGGATCTGCGGCCTGAACGCCGTCACCGCCCTGTTCGCCCGCCGCCCCGACGACGTGGTGCGCCTGTTCTACGACGACGACCACAAGACCAGCGCCGGCCCGCTGTGCGCCGAGCTGGCCCGGGTGCGCCGGCCCTACCGCCTGCTGCCGGCGGACGAGATTGAGAAGGCGGCCGGCACGCCGCACCATGGCGGCATCGTCGCCATCGCCACGCCGCGCCCGCTGGGCATGATGGACTTCGTGCGGGTGCCGCGGCATCCGCTGATCCTGGTGCTGGACGGCGTTGGGAACCCGCACAACCTGGGGGCTATCGCCCGCAGCGCCGCGTTCTTCGGCGTGGGCGCGCTGCTGCTGCACGAGACGCCGCTTCAGGCCATGCCGTCCGACGCCGCCTACCGCGTGGCGGAAGGCGGGCTGGAGCACCTGGAGGTTTACAAGACACGCAACCTCCGCAAGGCGCTGCTGGCGCTGGACCCGCATTACCGCACTGTGGCCGCCACGCTGACCGCCGACGCCGTGCCGTTGTCCACCCTGCCGCGCGACCGCCCGGTGGCGCTGGTGCTGGGCAACGAGGAGCGCGGGGTGGGGTTCGAGGCGCTGGAGACCTGTAGGCGCCGGGTCCGCATTGATGGCCGAGGCGCAGTCCAGAGCCTGAACGTCGCCCAGGCCGCCGCCGTGCTGCTGCACGACCTGACCCGGCAGGTGGCCTGAGCAAACCTTTTCGGGTTTGCGCGGGGATGAAAGCTGAGCAGGGTTACGTGGCCTGGTCGCGCTGAACAGCATCCCTGTCCCAAGTTGGGCGACCTTGCTGAGCCAGGCCCCTTGCACTCGCCGCCAAAAGGTCGGACCTGTGCGGCCGGCCAGGCGATGGCTGCCAAAGCGCGTGGCCTGCAAGCGCCGAGGCGTGGCAGATAGCAGCCGTTCCACCCATCACGGAGAAGCATTATGGACGACACTAAGGCAGCCGCGGCCAAGCATCACGAGGACGCCGCGCATCATTTCGAGGTAGCGGCGAAGATGCACCACGATGCGGCCAAGCACTGTGCATCGGGCAACTTCGAGAAGGCCGAGAGCCTGGCCACATCGGCCGCCGAAGCGGAGGGCGTAGCCAACCGGCACGCGATGCAGGCGGTGGACGGCTACCGCCACCACGCGCAGGAGGTCGCTGGCCGTCAAGCTGAGGCTGCGGCGGAGGAGGCGGCGCGGGTTGCCAAGCATGAGGCCAAGGCCGCCGCCGGACAGTGAGGCATGCACCGGCTCCCTTTCCCAGAGGGTAGGGCGTTCGCATGTGGCGCGAGGACGCTGCCTGCTCCCTTTCCCTTCGGGAGAGGGCCGGGGTGAGGGAGGCGGCAAGGGCCTGATTTGCCCGCTTGAGGACGACATCCGCTCCCAGACATGCCGGAGTTGGCCCTCCCGGCCTCCCTCACCCCGGCCCTTTCCCGGAGGGAGAGGGAGAAGGCGGCTCGTCTATGTTGCAGGCGATTGCCCGGCCTGGTCATCCAGGCGCTTGGTCATATAGACCCGGACGAAGTCCGTCCGGTGCGGGACTGGGCGGCGATCCGTCTCGAAGAAGCCAGCCAAGCCGTAGATGTGGATGTTCCGGACCATCTTGGCGTTCGTGTAGAGCCGCAGCTCCGGCAGCCCGGCCGAACGCGCACGCTGCTCGGCAAACCCCAGCATCCACCGCCCGAGGCCCCGCCCTTGGTGCGATGGCAGCACGGCCAGGCTTTCGATCATCAGGTGGTTCGGCGTGGTCTCCAGCACCAGCAATCCCGCGTCCGCCGGGCCGTCCCGAATCAGCCAGATCTGGCCCTGCGCGATGGCGGCGGCGTGGTCGGCATAAACGGGCAGCGGCATGGCGCCCAGGACGGGGAGGTAGGCCGAATAGGCGGCCAGCGTGATGTCCTGCACGGCAGCTAGGTCGCCGGGGTTGGCTAGCCGCGCGTCCGGCATGGGTCACTCCGCGGCCAGCAACGTCCCTTGCGTCCCGGCGCGCTTCGCATCGGCCCCGCGCAAAGCGTCGGCAAACGCGGCGAAGATGCCATGGGAGACGGCATCGTGCGCGAAATCATACTCTGGGTGCCATTGCACGCCGACCGTCAGCGCCCGTGCACCGGGCAGGCGCACGGCCTCGATGGTGCCGTCCGGCGCCGTCGCCTCCACCACCAGCCCGGCAGCCAGGCGGTCGATGCCCTGGTTGTGCAGCGAGTTGACGGCGATGCGCGTCGCCCCCGCTACCCGATGCAGCCAACTGCCCGGCGCCACGGCCAGGTCATGCGCCTTGGCCGTCCGCACGCGCGCATTGGGGTGCAGCGGGGTCGAGTGGTCCAGCCGGTCCGGCAGGTCCTGCAACCGCTGATGCAGGGTGCCGCCGAGCGCCACGTTCATCTCCTGCAAGCCCCGGCAGATCGCCAGCACCGGCACCCCGGCCTGGATGGCGGCGCGGATCAGCCGCAGGGTCACGGCGTCGCGCTGCGCGTCCTCCGGCGTGTCGGCGGGGTGCGGCGGGCCGCCATACAGGCTGGGCTGCACGTTGGAGCGGCTGCCGGTCAGCACGATGCCGTCCAGCCGGGCCAACAGGGTGCCGATGTCGGCGGCGTCCCCATTGGCAGGCACCAGCACCGGGACGGCGCCCATCACTTGGTCCACGGCATGGACGTAGGTGTCGGAGGCTGCGTGGTTCACCATGCCATAGATGCCAAAGGCCTTGGTGCAGCAGGAGATCCCTATTAGCGGCTTCATAGTTCCATCGGCTTCATGGTGGCGTCATGTTCACGAGGCATCATGTGCAACGGGCGTGCCAAGTTGAAGCGAAATCAGTTGCCGCCCTGGTTGTTCTGGAAGAACCGAGGGTCGATGAACGTGAACAGGCTTTGATCGAAAGCGCCGCCAAGCTCGACATTGTACAACGTGACCCGGGTTTCCTGCCGCTGGGCGTCGATCACTGTCCACTGGCGCAGGGCGAGCGGCGCGTCGGCGAAGACCAGCGTCAGCGTGCCGTCGGCCGGAGACTTGGTGCGGACGACGCTGACCTGCAGGGCGCCGGGCTGGCGCACCAGGCCGGTCACGGTCACGTCGCCGGACAGGCGCAGGTTGTCCTGCAGCAGCAAGCCGAGCGGTGTCGAACCCAGAGGGATGTTGCTGGTCTGCCGCAACTGCTTGTCGTTGAAGACCAGCAGGCCGTTGCCGCCGACCAGCAGGAAGGGGCTGGGCGGGTCGTATTGGAAGCGCAGCCGCCCCGGCCGTTGCAGCCAGGCCTGGCCCTCGCTGGTGGCGCCGTTGGGGGCGATCTGCAGGAAACGGGAGTGCAGGGTGCGGACGCCGTTAAGGTAGGTCTCGATCCGGGCGATGTCGGCGCGGTCCTGCTGCGTCAGCACCGCCGGGCGGAGCTGCGCCTTGGCTGGGGCAGCAAGGGGCAGGAGCAGGGTGGACAGCAGCAGGGCGCGTCGTTTCATAGGCAGGATGTAGTCGGCACGCCGGACCGCGGCAACGGTGGCATGGCCCCGTTGCATCGGACGCTACTCGGCGGTAAGGGCAAGTACGCCGGGTCAAACAGGGTTTGCAGCATCCCAAGGACCTGGCGGATGGCGGGGACATGGGGCGGGTTCCCGGGTAAGGCGGAGAGCATCCGCCGCCGGGGCAGGCACGGCAACCGTTGCCGGTGCGACCACGTTGTTCCAGCGGCAAGGGAGGCCAATGATGACCGACAAGACTCCAGACACCAAGGCGACCGGCACCGCCAGCGCACCCAACCCGAAGACCGGGAGCAGCGACGCGGCGCGCGGCCTGGGTGGGCATAGCAAGGACGCAAGCCATAAGCCGGGCGCTCCGGCGGAGTATGTCGAGAAGGGGAAGCCTGGCGAGGGCAATCCGTCCTAGGGCAAGGTGGGGGCGTAGCTGAAGTCCAGGTGCGTCCACCCCGGGGCGGCAGCCGGCCGGGACTGGTGCGGAGGCGTCCCGCATGGACTGGCTGCCATCACGATAGCCCCGTCCTAGAGTTCCGTCCTGACTGCACGGCGCTGATGGCCCGGGGGCTGATGACCGGGGCAAGCCCAGTCTTGACGATAACCGAGAATTGGGTGCCAGGCTGGCCCACTACTGGATCGCCCCGCCGGTGAAAGTTGCTGCATGCCGCCTCGGGGGAAATCAGCCGGTCACTCCTGCAACAAGGTGAAGCAGGTAGGAAAGGTAGTCAGCGGGCCACATCAGGGCGGTGCCCCTCTCCAGGCCCACGTCCACTCGCCGGGCGACGCCGAGCGCATACATGATGACCAGGGTCACCCCGAATGGCACGCGGGCGGCACCGGGCGCTGCCTGCTCCACACCAGGCCACCTCCATGCCCTCCAGGTCAGCCAGAGGTAGGGCAGCACTGCGGCTTGATCGAAAACAAACCGGCTGAGGAGGAGGAGTGCATGAGTGTTTGCCGGCACGTTCGCGCCCTCCTCTGGGATTATGAGGACGGGTGGTGTCCCGAACGCGAGGAAGCCAAGTGCGGCTGCCCCGGCGATGTGTGCGCCAAGCAGGCGCCGGCTTTGAGGTCGGGCCGTCCCGCCGATGAGCCGTGCGGCCAGGCGCTCGCTGCACCATAGGCCGAAGCCGACCGTTGTGACGGGTATGACATAGACGCTTGTGAGAGCGACAAGCGCAGGCGAGGCTGACGCGATCAAGCTGGTGGACTGGCCGGGTGCACCCTCCCCCCAGATGCCGATAGCGGCACCAGCGAAGGCGAGTCCGGCCGGGATAGCCACGACGGCTGCAATCCCGGTGCCGGCCAGCGCGAGCAGAGGGAGCAGCAGCGTGCTGCGTAAAGTGCGCCGCTCCAGCGCGAACGTCCACCATCGCAGCGTAAGGTAACCCACCGTCGCGATGACGACCCTGAGCAGCGGCGTGACGACCGCCCATAAGCCGGACATCTGCACCGACTCGGCATCGTGGGCTGTGACGGCGAGCGGGCCGATGGCCGCAGTCGTCATCCAGTAGATCAGGAACCCGAACAGCAGCCAGTCCCGGCGCGTTGGGTAGGGCACAGGGAGGTAGGGCACGGGGCGTCGGCTGTCCGTGCTGTCCGTCATCTGCGGCCTGCCCTGACCCTCTGCGTCGCCTCTGCCCGTTGGCGCGGGAACCGGCTGCACGTCGCGCTAGTTCAGGAACAGCTTGCCCGGGTTCATGATCCCGCGCGGGTCCAGCGCGGCCTTGATCTGGCGCATCACCGCCAGCGTCTCCGCGCCATGCTCGGCGTCGAGGAACTCGCGCTTGCCGATGCCGACGCCGTGCTCGCCGCTGCACGAGCCGCCCAGCGCCAGGGCGCGGGCGACGATCCGCTTGTCCAGCGCCCAGGCCCGGTCCAACCCGTCCTCCCCCGGCGGCACCAGGATGACGGTGTGGAAGTTGCCGTCGCCGACATGGCCAACGATGGGTGCGGTCAGGCCCGAGGCGGCGATGTCCTCCTTCGCGCCCAGGATCAGCTCGGCCAGGCGGCTGATCGGCACGATGGCGTCAGTGGCGATCCCTGGCCGGCCCGGCTGCAGCGCCAGCGCGGCCCAGTAGGCGTCGTGCCGGGCCTTCCACAGGCGGTTGCGCTCGGCCGGATCGGTCGCCCACTGGAAGCCGCTGGCACCGAACCCGGCGGTGATCTCCTCCGCCAATGCCGCCTGCTCCGCCACGCCCGCCGGGGTGCCGTGGAACTCCAGCAGCAGGGTGGGGGCGGGCGAGTAGCCGGACAGCTTCGAGTAGGCGATGCAGGCGGCCATCTGCACGTCGTCCAGCAACTCGATCCGCGCGACGGGGATGCCGGCCTGCAGGATGGCGATCACGCTCTCCACCGCGCCGGCCAGGTCATCGAACTGGCAGATGGCGGCGCTCATGGCCTCCGGGATGCCGTGCAGGCGCAAGGTGACCTCGGTGATGACGCCCAGCGTGCCCTCGCTGCCGATCATCAGGTGGGTGAGGTCGTAGCCGGTGGCGGACTTGCGGACCCGGCCGCCGGTGCGGATCAGGCGGCCGTCGGGCAGGGCGACCTGCAGGCCCAGCACGTTCTCGCGGATGGTGCCGTAGCGGACGGCGGCGGTGCCGCTGGCGCGGGTGGCGCACATGCCGCCGATGGTGCACTCGCTGCCGGGATCGACGGGGAAGAACAGGCCCTGGTCGCGCAGGTGCTCGTTGAGGTGCTGGCGGGTGACGCCGGGCTGGATGCGGCAGTCCATGTCGGCGGCGTTCACCTCCAGGATTTGCATCATGCGCGACAGGTCGAGGCTGATGCCGCCGCGGACGGGGGTGACGTGGCCCTCCAGGCTGGTGCCGGCGCCGAACGGCACGACGGGGACGCCGTGCTGGTGGCAGAGGGCCAGGAGCTGCGCCGCCTCCTCTGCGCGTTCGATGAAGGCGACGGCGTCGGGCAGGACGTGGGGCTGGGTGTCCTCGCCGTGCGAGTGCTGCTCTCGAAGCGCGGCGTTGGTGGTGAGGCGGTCGCCGAGGAAGGGGCGGGCCTGGGCGATGACGGCGTCAACGGGGCGTGCCATGGGCGGGGTGTCCTGGTTGGGCAGGGAGGATAGCGCGGTTTGCCAGGCGGCGTCATCTTGCTGGGTGAGGCCGGCCAGAACTCCGCCTGTGGTGCTTGAACTACCAGGCCGTGACGCTTGACCTGGGGTTCATGGATGCAGCCGGCGAAATCGATCTTTCCGAGTTGGGCCGTACGGCTGCCGCGCGCGTCTATGGTCCTGAACGCGTAAAGAACATCAAGGTTAAGACCGGCGAAGATTTCACTGGCCGCCCCACGCATTTCTTCTCCTTCCTCATCGATCAGGATCGCAGCGGTACGAAGGTCGGGATGCTGCACATTCGTTTGATCCAAGAGCTGCGGGACGAATTGATGGCGCACAACGATGACCATTACCCGTTCATCCGAGTGTTCGACCGGGCGGATTGGGACAAGGTCGAGGGTGCCTGACCCGGCGGACTTGCTCGCAGCAGCTCGTCTTCTTCTGTCAGCCGGCGCGCTCAATCCCCCGTCCGAGGCGCAACTGCGGCGGGCTGTGTCCACGGCCTATTATGCGGTGTTCCACAAGGTTGTGCAGGCAGGGGCCGAGCGTCTTATGGGCAGCGGCAGCCAGAACACTGCCGGATACGGCCTGATCTATCGCAGCTTCAACCATGGCCGGATGAAGTCGGTTTGCGAAGCCTTGAATGTCGCATGTTTGAGCAAGACCTTGCAGCAGCAGCTTGGCCGCACGGTGGTCAGCCCTGAAATGCGCGGCTTCGCCGCTGCGTTCGCAAACCTGCAGGAAGCGCGGCACTTTGCCGATTATGATCCGTCGATCCGATTCATCCTAACGGACGCAACGAACTTCGTCGAAGCCGCCGAGGCCGCAATGGCAACTTTCGACGCGATCGCATCCAGCGAGCAGGCGGATGTCCTGGCATTGATGCTGGTGAACCCGCGGGCCTAACATGCCGGCGTTGCGTCGCCCACGGGGTTTGACCCCCCGAGACGCTACGCCTAGCCTCGCCGCCGTCGGACACCGGGAGGACGCCGCATGGCGAACACGCTCAGGCAGCTCTGGGACAGCGGCAAGCCCGCCGTCAACGGCTGGCTTGCCATCCCCAACGGCTTCTCGGCCGAGGTGATGGCCCAGGCCGGATGGGACAGCGTCACCGTCGATCTGCAGCATGGCGTGCAGGATTACCAGTCCATGGTGACCTGCTTCCAGGCCATGCAATCGCATCCCGTGCTGCCCATGGTCCGCGTGCCCTGGAACGAGCCCGGCATCGTCGGCAAGGTGCTGGACGCCGGGGCCTACGGTGTGATCTGCCCGATGATCAACACCCGCGCCGAGGCCGAGGCCTTCGTCTCCTATTGCCGCTACCCGCCTATGGGCAAGCGCAGCAACGGCCCCATCCGCGCCGGCATCTATGGCTCCGGCACCACCTACCAGAGCACCGCCAACCAGGAGGTGCTGTGCATCCCGATGATCGAGACGCAGGAGGCGGTCGATAACCTGGAGGCCATCCTGGACGTGCCCGGCATCGACGCCGTCTATATCGGCCCCAGCGACCTCGGCTTCTCCATGGGCCTGGTCCCCGTGCTGGACCGCGAGGAGCCGCAGATCATCTCCATTTACGAGCGCATCGTGCAGGAGACCCGGCGCCGCGGCCTGCGCGCCTGCATCCACTGCCTCACCCCGGCCTATGCCGTGCGCATGATCGGCATGGGCTTCAACCTCGTCACCCTCGGCAACGACAGCGGCCTGCTGCTGACCGCCGCCCGCGCCGCCATCAAGGCCACTCGCACGCCATGACCCCCACCATCCGCCTGCACCCCGACGATGCGGTCGTCATCGCCCGCGCCACCCTGCTGCCCGGCGCCCCGTTGGCCCCCGGCGTCGTCGCCATCGAGCGCATCCCCGCCGGGCACAAGGCGGCGGTGCGGGCGCTGGCAGCGGGGGAGGCGATCCGGCGCTATGGCCAGATCATCGGCTTTGCCACGCAGCCCATCCTCCCCGGCGCGCACGTCCACGTCCACAACTGCGGCATGGGCGACTTCGCCAAGGACTACGCCTACGGCCAGGACGCCCGCCCGACCGCGATGGCGAACGAGAGCCTGACGTTCCAGGGCATCCGCCGGGCCGACGGGCGCATCGCCACCCGCAACTACATCGGCATCCTGACCAGCGTGAACTGCAGCGCGCACGTGGCGGACCTGGTGGCCGACGCCTTCAAGCGCAACCCGTTTATCGGCGCCGACCCCCTGGCCGAGTTCCCCAATGTGGACGGCGTGGTGGCGCTGACCCACAAGACCGGCTGCGGCATGACCGACGGCGAGCCGCTGCGGCTGCTGCGCCGGACGCTTGCGGGGTATGCGCGGCATGTCAACTTCGGCCACGTCGTCGTGCTGGGTTTGGGGTGCGAGGTGAACCAGATCGGCGGGTTGCTGGAGGAGCAGCGCCTGGCCGGGCGCATCCGCAGCATGGACATCCAGGCGATGGGCGGCACCCGCAAGACGGTGGAGGCCGGCATCGCCTTCGTGCGCGAGGTGCTGGCCGAGGCGAACGCGGTCCAGCGGGAGCCGGCGCCGCTGTCCGAGCTGACGGTGGCGCTGCAGTGCGGCGGGTCCGATGGCTACTCCGGCGTGTCGGCTAACCCGGCGCTGGGGGCGGCGAGCGACCTGCTGGTGCGGCACGGCGGCGCGGTGATCCTGTCCGAAACGCCCGAAACCTACGGCGCCGAGCACCTGCTGACCCGCCGGGCCATCAGCCCCGAGGTGGGGGCGAAGCTGGTGGGTCTGATGCGCTGGTGGGAGGAGTACACGGCGCGGGAAGGCGCGGAGATGAGCGCCAACCCCAGCCCCGGCAACAAGGCGGGGGGGCTTACGACCATCTTGGAGAAGTCGCTTGGCGCGATGGCCAAGGCCGGGAGCACCAACCTGGTGGACGTGGTGCGCTATGCCGAGCCGGTGACCGCGCGGGGGTTCGTGTTCATGGACACGCCGGGGTACGACCCGGTGTCGGCGACGGGGCAGGTGGCGGGCGGGGCCAACCTGGTGTGCTTCACGACGGGCCGCGGCAGCGTGTTCGGCTGCAAGCCCGCGCCGAGCCTGAAGCTTGCGACCAACACGGCGATGTTCCAGCGGATGGAGGATGATATGGACATCAACTGCGGCACGATCCTGGACGGGGACGAGACGGTGCAGGAGTGCGGGCAGCGGATTTTCGAGGCGATGGTGCGGACGGCGAGCGGGGAGCGGACCAAGAGCGAGGGGTTTGATGCTGGCGGGGCGGAGTTTGCGCCTTGGGTGATTGGGGCGACGATGTAGGGCTAATCTCTACGATCTTATATCATTGATGTAGCTCATATTTGCACACTTTAGTCGTAAATCCTCCCAAAGTGTGCAAAACCCCAGACTATGAACGCAACAACCAGCATGACCCTTGAGCAGCGGCGGCAGCTCGTGGACACGCGGCAGATGTGGGACGGATGGGATGCTGCCCGAGAGCGCCTGATCCGACACCAGGGCAGCATGGCGTGGCGCACGGCCGGCGGATATGACTACCTTGCCCGAATTGACGGCCCGGCGCATCGGCGCCGAACGCGCAGCCTGGGGCGCAGGTCGCCCGATACCGAACGGGCATACAGCGATTTCATTGAGGGAAAGCAGCAAGCGCGCGAAGCGGTCCAGCGCATTGCGAAGCGCCTGGAGGGGATAGCGCGGGTAAACCGGGCGTTGCGGCTGGCCCGCGTGCCGCTGCCTGCCGCGAAGATCATGCGCGTGCTGCACCAGCGTGGCGTACTCGGCCGCAATGTCGTCGTTGTCGGGACCAACGCGATCTATGCCTATGAGGCGGCAGCCGGCGTGTTCGTGGCGTCGGACCTGCTTGCAACCGGAGACCTGGACATCCTGCTCGATGCCCGGCGGAAGCTGCGGCTGCGCGGCAACGAGGAGCCGCCGGCCTTGCTCGATATGCTGAAGGACGCCGACCGCTCGTTCGCCTTGGTCGGCACGCGGGGTTTCCGGGCCGTGAACCGCGATGGCTACCAGGTGGACCTGATCAAGCCGACGCCGAAAGACGTGATGGTCTCAGCGGAGCCAGACTCCATCGGTGGAGACGAAGATCTGCAAGCTGCGCACATCTCCAACATGCGCTGGATCGCTAATGCGCCGAAGTTCGCCGCGATGGCCGTTGGGGAGGATGGGATGCCAGTTCCGATGGCCTGTCCGGACCCTCGCGCATTTGCGCTGTACAAGCTATGGATGGGAACCCAGGACAGGACGCGCGACCCCTTAAAGCGGGCGCGCGATGTGAAGCAGGCGCACGCGGTGGCAGGCATCGTGAACGATCACTACCCTCTGCTGCAGTTTGAGCCGGAGCACCTTGCCTGCTTCCCAAAGCGGGCGGCCGATCTCGGGGCCGCTGCCGACTTCTTCAGACTGGACTGAACTTAAACGAGATTGCTATTGAACCCATGAATCTGAAGGCAAGCTCTTCCGCAGCTACGAAGCGGTTTCTGCAACAAACTGTGACTTCGATGACGGGGAAATTGACAGATCGTTCCACGTTGCCTCAGATGCCGCTGAAAAGCAATTCGGTAACGTCCCATGCAAAGCAAGATGATCTGTGCCGCAGTCTCTCTCATGTTCGCCGGCTGTGCAGCGCCACCATCCCAACCCGTGGCGCCGCTGGCGAACGTGGCCCCGGTTGCCAGTGCATCTGCACCTGGCTCGATGGACGGCACCTACCGCGGCCAGGCAATCAAGACTGCCAGTAGAAACCGTGAGTGCAGCACACCCGGAGCAGCCACGTTCCGAGTTAGAAACGGCGAGATCGTCCGGCGCTACAACTCGACTACAATCCTAGAAGCGAAGGTGCAGTCGGACGGCAGTTTTATGGCGCAAACGGGTACTGCGCGCCTGTCCGGCAGCATACAAGGCGGTCATATAGAAGCTGATCTGGGCGCGGAAGGTTGCGCTTACCACTACACACTTGATCGCGTTTAGGCGAGGTACGGCAGGTTCAGCCTGCCGTATTAATCCAGCTATCAGTGCTTAACTGCCGCAATCGCCTTCCGAATAACCTCTTCCGCCGCCGCTTTATCCGCCCACCCCGTCACCTTCACCCACTTCCCCGGCTCCAAGTCCTTATACCGGGTGAAGAAGTGCTCAATGGCCTGCCGCGTGATGGCCGGCAGATCCTCCACCTTATGCACGTCGGTGAACTGCGTGTGGATCTTGTCATGCGGCACGCAGATGATCTTCTCGTCCTGGCCACTTTCGTCCTCCATCTGCAACATGCCAATCGGCCGGCAGCGGATGACGCAGCCCGGCACCATCGGAGCCGGCGCCAGCACCAGCGCATCAGCCGGGTCCCCATCATCGGCCAGCGTCCCAGGGATGAACCCGTACGCCGCCGGATACGCCATCGGCGTGAACAGGAACCGGTCCACGAAGATCGCCCCGCTCTCCTTGTCCACCTCGTACTTGACCTGCGACCCTTGCGGGATCTCGATCACCACGTTGATGTCGTGCGGCGCGTCCTTGCCGGTCGGGATCTTGCTGATGTCCATGGGCGGGTCCTCGGGGGCTGAATGCGGCCGGACCATACCCACGCGGCCCACCCTTGCCAACGCAGCCCCGGACGGGCCATCTATGCCCCCGACGCGCCTGTAGCTCAGTTGGTTAGAGCGGGCCGCTCATAACGGCTTGGTCGCAGGTTCGAGTCCTGCCGGGCGCACCACCTTGCCCCCTACCGGCCGCAACCCTAAACACATCCAGCCGCCCACCAGGAGCCTGCGCCATGGCCAGCTATCAATACGTCTATGTGATGAAGGATGTCACCAAGGCCTTCCCCGGCGGCCGCGAGGTGTTCAAGGGCATCACCCTCTCCTTCCTGCCCGGCGTGAAGATCGGCATCCTCGGCGTCAACGGCGCGGGGAAGAGCACCCTGCTTAAGATCATGGCCGGCATCGAGACCGAGTACGGCGGCGAGGCTTGGGCCGCCGACGGCATCCGCATCGGCTACCTGGAGCAGGAGCCGAAGCTCGACGACGCCAAGTCCGTCTCCGAGAACGTGCAGTTGGCGTTCGGCCCGCTGAACGCCGCGCTAGCTCGCTTCAACGCCATCTCCGAGCGCTTCGCCGAGCCGATGGACGACGACGAGATGACGACGCTGCTGGCCGAGCAGTCGGAGCTGCAGGAGAAGATCGACGCCGAGGACGGCTGGGACCTCGACCGCCGCATCGAGATCGCGCTCGACGCCCTGCGCTGCCCGCCGCCCGACGCCAACGTGGCGCGGCTGTCGGGCGGCGAGCGGCGCCGGGTCGCGCTGTGCCGCCTGCTGCTGGAGAAGCCCGACCTGCTGCTGCTCGACGAGCCGACCAACCACCTTGATGCCGAAAGCGTCGCCTGGCTGGAACACACGCTGCGCGACTTCGCCGGGACCGTCATGATCATCACGCATGACCGCTACTTCCTGGACAACGTGACCAACTGGATCCTGGAGATCGAGCGGGGCCGTGGCTACCCGTTCGAGGGCAACTACTCGTCCTGGCTGGCGCAGAAGCGCAAGCGCCTGCAGCAGGAGGAGAAGGAGGAGAGCAGCCGCCAGCGCGCCCTGGCCGCGGAGGAGGAGTGGATACAATCCAGCCCCCGCGCCCGGCAGACCAAGAGCCGCGCCCGCATCGCCAAATATGAGGAGATGCAGGCGAAGTCGCAGGAGATGGCGACCGGGGTGGCGGAGATCGTGATCCCGCCGGGTCCGCGCCTGGGCAGCCTGGTGATCGAGGCCGACAAGGTCCGCAAGGCGTTCGGCAACCGGCTGCTGATCGACGACCTGGACTTCAAGCTGCCCCCGGGCGGCATCGTCGGTGTCATCGGACCCAACGGGGCCGGCAAGACCACGCTGTTCCGCATGATCACCGGACAGGACGAGCCGGATGGCGGCAACCTGCGGGTTGGGGAGACGGTCAAGCTCGGCTACGTCGATCAGTCGCGCGACAGCTTGGACGCCGGCAAGTCGGTCTGGGAGGAGATCAGCGGCGGCACCGACGTGATCTACCTCGGCAAGCGGGCGGTGCCGTCGCGCGCCTACGTGGGGGCGTTCAACTTCAAGGGGTCGGACCAGCAGAAGAAGGTCGGCATCCTGTCGGGCGGCGAGCGCAACCGGGTCCACCTGGCGAAAATGCTGAAGTCGGAAAGCAACGTCATCCTGCTCGACGAGCCGACCAACGACCTGGACGTGGACACCTTGCGAGCCTTGGAGGAGGCGCTGGCCGAGTTCGCCGGCTGCGCGGTCATCATCAGCCACGACCGCTGGTTCCTGGACCGGCTGGCGACGCACATCCTGGCGTTCGAGGGCGACAGCCACGTCGAGTGGTTCGAGGGCAACTTCCAGGCCTACGAAGAGGACAAGCGACGTCGATTGGGCAACGACGCCACCGAGCCGCACCGGATCAAGTACCGCCCTCTGGCGCGATAGGGTGCCTTTCCCCCTCTCCCTCCGGGAGAGGGCCGGGGTGAGGGAGGCGGCAAGCGCCGGTCGTGCCCAACAAGAAGCGACCGCCGCTTCCGCAAGGGCAGAGTTTGGCCCTGTCGGCCTCCCTCACCCGGAAGGAGAGGGAGCAGCAACGTGAACCCGGTGTGGCACATCCGCACCGGCCGGCTGCTCCTGTTGCCGGTCGGCTGGCAGGACCTGCCCGACCTGCGCGCCCTTAAGGCCGATCCTGCGACCTACGGCCGGATGCTGGGCGGCTTGTGTGGCCCGGCCAAAGTCGCCGAGGAGCTGGCCGCCGATACCTCCTACTGGGCGTCGCACGGCGTCGGCATGTGGATGGTGCGCCCGCTCGGCGACGGTCCGGCCCTGGGCATCACCGGCATCCACGACCGCCCTGACGGATGTAAACGGCGGTCAGAAACCGCGTAAATCTGGCGCGTGTGTCTGATTGGCTGGGTGGCTGGGTGGGCGGATAGGCAGCGCGTGGCAATCGTCGCGCTTGCTGGATGGATGACGAGGTGCGGC
>JAABUX010004486.1_pt1 | contig 17663 bp, 18 predicted proteins | sample 5561851 | NCBI WGS metagenome assembly JAABUX01 (sample SAMN10711883, study PRJNA513361) | rock metagenome | isolation source: Antarctica rocks | place: Antarctica: Victoria Land, Richard Nunatak red sandstone | collected 2016-01-03 | reverse complement strand
ACCCAGACCCTCGTCTTCCTCATCAACGCCTGCAACCTCAGCCGCCTATGCTCCCAGTGAATGACATCGCCCCTTCCCGCCAATCTCATCTTGGATGTCGTGATAGCTTTCACTGTAGTTGCGTACGCCTTCCCGCATACCCGGATGTGACTGATAGCAATATCGCTACTCGTTGGTGTGGGAGGCTTGGATCCGGCACGCGTGTATGCGGCAATGGTCGCCGAGGATAATGCTGGATGTTGTGGCGTCGGCGGTAACGGTTTTCCTTGGTCAACGATCTGAGTATGTTGTTGGTGACATGTTGAGGGATGTATATTGGTATGACAGGCTTGTGCATCTAGCAATGGCGACGTTAAGGTGGATTCTTGTTGAGCAGAGCGACGCGTGAAAGAGGCCATGGAAATTCCTAATGGGCAATTGACGCTTGACGTGAGTGTAGATAAGTACTGGTCAGCACGGGAAGAGCTTTGGAGGTCGTGAATCATTGTGTTACTTATGAATTGGAAGTGCTGTTGAGTCGTATTTATACGGGTATGCCACATGAGCCTGTGGTTCAGTCACTTTGTACTTGGCAACCGCGCAAAACTGTAGAAGAGCGAACGTGTTTCCGCATTGTTGTTGCCGCTCTTCACTTCTTTTACAGTCTTGTTCCCACGTGTAATAGCCATATGTAACCTTAGACTATGATCAAGCTCCTCGTTTGTGAGCTTTCGTCCCAGTCTACCAGAACGAATAAGGCGTCCCTGACTTATCTAACACCGGCTTCGAGGAAGCCTCTTATCCGTACAGCATCGAGAGCCTCAGTTGCTAATACTCGTCGAAGGTCCAGCAGGGGCCCGTCGAAGCGAAGGCTCCTGGGTTGAATGTCAGTTGAAGGAACGGATGACATGCAAGTCTTCTGCAACAGACCAACATTGCTACATGCTGACATGTTGTCCCCGCGCTATGGACCTCATGAAGACACACATCGTCGACGACATTGCCAATTCCAATCTTCGAACACAATCTAGAAGTCTGGACAAGACCTTAGTAAGGCGTCACAGTCTGTAAGACCATGGTAGAACGTTGGCCCCAACGTGCTTCAACGTCTGAAAGCTGATGTTGCAACAGGAGAAGCTTGGGCGACAGGCATGCCTTGATGAAAAGCAAGATGTGGTGGCGGTGGGGTAGGGTAAATTTGATGTTCTGTCGGATACATGGAGAGGATCTTAAGACGGCTCTGGCGTGGATTCAGTCCCTGCGACCATCGTCAGCCTCCCTATCATGCAATAGACTCTCGGAAACAGGGGTAATGAAATTGATGGCCAGCTTCCCCACCGCCTAGAGCCAGACAGTTTTCTTGATCTGACCAAGAGCTCCTCCTGGGAGAATGTCAGTAACAGATCAACGGAAGACAGGGAAGCCGATCGTTAGCTTTGTGAACCCAAAGCTGAGTTGGTGAGCTCGTCCTAGCTTCACCCAAGGGCTACTAGTCACCAGCACTGCGCAGAAGTGCGAGCTCGTCGCTGGTGCACCGCCAACAAGAGCCGGAAGCTTGACGCTTCAGCTCTGCGAGCGGTGCCCAGCCAGGCTTACGCCTGGCTGGGAATGTTTGCACCGATTACCTGAGTGCTGGAGCGAGGCACGCGTTGTAGAACAAGCATGTCTCCAGACTCATTTTTGACCTCGAGTGCAATTTTCTCTATCCTCTGTAACACCTCGAGAGTGGCTTGATTGATAAGCTGAAGCTTTACCATCTCGTGGTTGTTCCTTCTTAACAGAAGGTTTCTTTCTTGGTCACATGAGGTGGTAATGTGTCTCATCTTGTAGGCAACGAAGTACGTGATGAGCAGCACAACTAAGCCGCCCACCCACGCACCCACAGAGCCAGCTATACTGTTTGCTTCAGACATATTGCAGATTGATGTGCGTACCGAATATTTATCACAAGAATCTCCCTTACTATTGATAGAGTAAGGCCCAATAGGTCAAAGTGGAGAGAAAGATATGAAAGCGGAAGCCCAGGGACGTAGATAAAGCTACCACTAGCGCCGTTCCTCTAAGCTCCAATGATGGGTTGCTCCTTCCTCGGAAGCGAATTGGTAGACTCGACCATATAGTGGGACAGCAGCAGCATTACTACCGAGGCTATCTTGATCATCATTGACCATATCGGCCTGTCAGTGGACATACAGCCTCTACAGGTCAAAAATTGCTGTGTAAACTTCAATCATGCGCACTTAATAGCCTTGATTCTCACAGCATGCGGACTGCCAAATCACTGCACATAACATCAATCCTAGCAAGCCCAGAGACAGCAACAGTATGTCTGACCAATGACACAAGTGCATTCGCTGACCAGCTTGTAAAGTCCATTCTCCGAAGAGCCACTTGCTCATTGTATCCTTGTATCGCTGGTCACTCAAGTATGACGCATTGCGAAGAGTGACGGCCTGTTGCATCATTCCTTCCTCTTTCTCAAAGTCCATTTTACATTTTTCAGCCTCGCTTACTTGTTCATTCCTGTTGTCGCCGTCTTGGAACGCAGATGCGAGAATCCTCCATTTCGGATCCATTGGTGTCAGCCCTGATCCTAGGTCCAACCACTTTGTGATGACAATTGCTGGGCCATCACTGACAGTGTCTAAGACTTCAAGTTGGAAATTAAAATTGCAGCGGCGACACCTATGACACTTTGGCTCTCGCGGCCTCTCCGATCTTGTACTGTTTTCATTCAAGCTCGACTCGATCAATTGAAACATTTCACCCTCGTCCGCCACGAGATGATGACAAACCCACACGCACTTTGATCTCTCAAGCGCCAAATCTGGAAGTCTCGTATGCAGTACCGCCCAGGTCTGAAGCCGAAGACACAGTCGAGCCGGTTTTCCGCACACCCGAGCCTCCACTGATAAGAGTGTCGTTATTCGCCCCCTTGGCTCGCTCTTGCCAGACTCGCTGACTTGTATAAACGACAATTCATCGGTGGAGATGCCGTAGCCGGGGCCGAGGTAATGGCGTAGCATTACTAGCTGCAAATGATGGAAATTGAACGTGTAACTATACACATGCACATACGGCCAGAGATCGCCTCCAGAGTTGGTTTGGAGGCACCATAGTGGCTTTGAGGGCTGATTGAACGGACCGGGAGGACCAACGCGGTCGCGTGGATGGAGGTGCGAGCATGAGTGGCAGTAGAACCATGATGGGAGGTCACGGGCTAAAGTGTTGAGGAATTGCTCACGGTGTCCTTGTATGACGGCGCTAGTGCGGAGGCGAGGCCAGTAGGTGGGACCAATAAGCATCGATAGTCTGCGATTGATGAGGGCAAAACTGGCAGCGTCGGAGAGTGAGAGCTGAAGTGCTATCATCTGAAGAAGCTCTGATGGCAGGGTTCGAAGACAGCTGGCTGTGGCGTCGGGCTGGTTGGCATCAGCCAAGTCGTTGACCGAGCGGTGGCGAAACCAGAGCAGGGTGTTCGGAAGTGGCATCTGGGCAGCCTGGACTTGAGATCTTAAAGATCGCAAGACGGCTTGTTTGAATAGCGTCTTATGTATTGCTGTAGATGCGTAGTCAGCTAAGTTCAAGCTTGTAACGGGTACCACTTGCCTCAGGACCTCAGAGGTTTTTCTAGTCCAGTTGCTGATTATGAAACGTCGATGCGAGACTACTCATCTGCGCTACTCCTGCTATCAGGGGAGTTCCTTCTATTCTCTTATACAAGAAACGTGATAGGATCCTAGATTCCTAAGCTCACTTGCATGGGGTGGTAAGATCACCTCTCAACCGCGCGGTAAGGTACTCACCCGGCTCACGCGGGTTGCGCGACATTAAAGCGGCGCTCACGCTAAGCCCAAGGAGGGGTGAGGCCGGGGCATCTTGGCAGCAAAATATAGCTTGAGCAAGGCCATTCGCATGTATTTGGACTGACGGAAAAGCGAGTAGTCCAGGACCCAATCCGATTTCCCATTCACCTGATGAGACGGTTGGAGGGTGGAGACTGTTTTAGATGTATTGCTGTATCAGAAATTGAGCCTGCCGAGGTAAGAGCAAAGGTAGAGCTTGTTGGTGGAATCAATATTGCTTCCTCATATTACGAGCAGGCTGGGAGCAATTACAGCGGCTCGGTCGGCTTGAGGTTCTCCCTTGTCGCTCTTGACACTCCGCTAGTGATGATAAAAAGGCAGTGTGTAAGAGAACGACCGTAATTGAAGAAATCCAATTGGCAACTGTGGGGGAATATATACACTTTATCGGTGTATCCTTTTGCGGGCGCGTAGCCCATGCAAGAGGAACTTGAGTCTTCCAATCCTTTTCTGCAACTACCTCTTGGCACGCCTTGGCAAGCCTTGGCACATTTAGCGACAGATCCGAGGTTACTTTACTTTACTTTACTTACTAAGGTATAAGTAGGTATCCGACCCCGCAAATAAGGTATTCCACCATCTTCCACCTTTCCGAGGTCATAATGCATTGATATGACCGAGTCCGAGTCTAGGCTAGGTGCTAATCCCTCAGTCGGCATCATGGATTTCGAGAAGTCCATATCAGCTCTCAATTTGACCCAAAACCGACCACCGTCACCCACATTCGGATTGCTTCCATGACCAGCTTGCATGAACCCAGAGCCTCCTTGACCCAGATACAGACGCACAGCGGCACTCTCCTAAACAATCACCACAACCCCTTCATCCATCTCAACAATGTCCGCCCAATCCAACAGCGAAAAGCCCCACGATCTCAACTGCCTCACAATCCACGAACTCGAAAAGCACGCCTCCCTCCGCATGGACAAGCAGACCCGCGACTACTACAACGAAGGCGCCGACTCTGGCTCCACCGTGCTCGAAAACACAACCGCCTACGCCAAATACCGCATCCGCCCCCGCGTTCTGCGGGACATGTCCCAGATCGACACCTCCGCCCCCCTATTCGGTGCTCGGAACAGCGTGCCCATCGGCGTAGCGCCAACAGCCATGCAATGTCTCGCTCACCCTGACGGCGAAATTGCTACCGCAACGGCGTGCAAAGAGACGAAGGTGGCAATGGGCCTAAGTTCGGTTGCGACAAATACGCTGGAAGATGTTGCACAGGCCATCGGGTCGCATCCACACGTACTACAACTCTATCTATTCGAAGAGCGGGAACATTCACGGAAGCTGATACAGCGGGCAAAGAAAGCCGGATACAAAGCCGTCTTCCTAACAGTTGATACGCCGATGCTGGGGCGCCGCAATCTCGAAATACGGAACCAATTCAAACTGCCCAAACCGTACAAAATCGCCAATTTCACCGAAGACTCGGACTCTACAGCTGCACAAACGGTCATGAACGGCGGTGCTAGCTCAGCAGAGGGAAAAGAGAAGAAGAAGAGTGGAAGCACGAGGGGGTACCACGACGGCACGAAGCGAGTCTCCCCAACCGGCCCCATAACCTTCCACACCCACGCGCCCAACCCGACACTGAGCTGGGACCGCGACATCGGCTGGCTGAAACAAGAATGCGCGCCCGAAATGCAAGTATGGGTGAAAGGGATAGCGACACAAGAAGACGCCCTTCTCGCCCTGCACCACCAGGTCGACGGCATGGTCGTCTCGAACCACGGCGGCCGACAGCTGAACGGCGCCCTGGCGACCATCGACGCGCTACCCGAGATCGTGGAGGTGGCCAAGGGGAAGATCCCCGTGCATGTGGACGGTGGCATCAGGCACGGCACGGATGTCTTCAAGGCGTTGGCGCTGGGCGCGGATTTCGTGTGGGTGGGCCGGCCGGTGCTGTGGGGGTTGGCGTATAAGGGCCAGGAAGGGGTGGAGTTGTGCCTGAGGCTGTTAAGCGATGAGTTTAGGTTGTGTATGGGACTTGCGGGGACGGTGAAGGTGGGGGATATCACGAAGGACTATTTGGTCAAGATTGATAAGAGTGGCTTTGTTGCCCGGTTATAGTTCAGCTAGTAGAATATATTGCATATGTATATATTCACTCGTAACCTTTGTCAATACCAATCGTATCTTATAGAGAAGTAACTCTGCGAGCTCTATCGCCCAGGATACTGCCTCCGCTCCCAATATCTTAGTGGAATAAAGGACACCAGTGTGAATATAAAAGCGAGCTGATTGCCGATATCACCACCAGCATCGCCAATCATCGTGGCAATCACCCCTACATACCACGTCTGCACCATCCCCAGGATACAACCCACGATACCCAACAGAAATGCAACCAAGCCCGCAATACCAACCGGCATCTTCGACTGCGTGTTCCAGACCTCGAGGTTGTAGTTAGCAAGATTTCCCTTACGGAAGAGGTAGTGCTCGGTGAATACGATGACAAAGAACGCCGTATTCCAATAGCCTAGGAGCGAGAGGAAGTTCTGCAGGACGGCGAGCAGATGGTTGCGGCCAGCGATTCCGAGTAGCATGATGCCAACGAAGATGATCAAGGTCCAGAACGCTCGAGGGACGATCTGTAGGGGCCGGGCGAAGAGCTGGATTGACAAAGCGGCGGAATAGATGGCTATACAATTAATGCCAATACCTGAAAGCACAAGAACAACGAGCAGGAACTTGGCGAAGCCTAGCGGGTAGAGCATCTTTTGGATCAAGTATCCGAGCCCAGAGTCATATGCGTTTGCCCATTCCTTGTTCACGCCCATGGTAGATCCAACACAGCATCCCATCACCATGCCAATGCAGGTTGGAAGCGCGACACCCATGGTAGTCAACAGAAAGACCTTTGTCTTTGAAGTATTGACAGGATAGTGCACGTAGTAGTCGGAGACAATCGACGACCATGACGCACTAGATCCATAGACAACTCCCAACAATGTAAGAACACTGCCTGACAAGGAACGTCCTGAGAGCGCAGAGGGTGTCTTGACGTCTGCGAGGTGGGCAGCTTCGCCGTACATGATCATGAAGATGACGAAGAATATAGCCCATGCCCAGGACTCATACCACAGGACAGCACGTAGACCAATGAAGCTGAAGATGAGGCCGAGGACGGCCACGATAACAACGCCAAGGACTAATGACACTCTGCCATCTGATACGGCGGAAAGGGCGAGGCCACCAGTGATGCTGCCCACAGATGACCAGCCCAGCTGTTCCACGACGTTGAGAGCGGCGATGATCTTCGAAGGCCACCAGCCAAAGCTGTATCTAGCTATAGCGACTTGGCGAAGACCTGTTCCTGGGCCCAACGTTGCGCACCAACCCTAGAGGCACCAATCAGCCATTTGAGCCCTGATTTAATAGTATTATGTGTCCTATCTCCGACTCACAGTGACCATTGCACCCAATAAAGTCCCAAATATGACCGTCAAGATACTCTGCTTCAGATCCAACCCAAATTCCCAACCCAAGAAGCCAGTAGCAAAACAGCTCAGGTTCATTGTTCCACTCGCCCACATCAGTGCCATGATGGCCTGATTAGGCGGCTTGCGATCCTCGGGCAATATACGAGCGGGACCGCCCTTCTCAACCCCAAGCTTTTCATCGAGGATGGCTTCATAATGGCGCAGGCGGGCTAGGATACCACGGGGAGGTGGAGGAGGGGTGGTATCGAAGAGGGTATCTTCGCTGCTAGTGTCGAAGGGTATGGAGGAGATCGCGGGAGGCTTTTCGTCTTTGGCTGAGGCGATGGTCATGGAGGCCATAGTGGGGCGAGGCGATGGGTGTGAGAGGAGGAAGTGGTGGTGGATAGATTTTGGATCTTCAGACTCATATCGGACTGTAACTCTAGTCGCCAACCTCGGTACACGCACTGCAGTCTGGATGGGTACATGTTTGACGTTGCGGGGATATAGTCTGCTTCGGGCAGGTCATGCAGTGACCTGCGTCTTCCTTATCGGCTACGCTATCTGTAAGCTTCAATCATCGTAGGCGCAACAACTAGATTGGGGCTTCGAGGGTGTACTGTAAGCCAGACTGGAAAATCTTTCCATCATCAGGATACAAGGAGCAAGCAGTCTTGGTTGAGACGTGATAGGAAGGATTTTAAGACAGAGATCTACGACAGAATGACTAAGCTGTCTACTAGATTATGATTGGTGGAGAATGCGAGGGCGCCTTCTTACTTCTTACTTCTTCGAGTCCTTCCTCCTCTCTTTCACTTTTCCTCGTCCAACGTTCATCAAGCCGTCTTTTTGACAGAAAGGCCCACGGCTTACCTGACTACATTATCGATGGGATGTTGCGTTAAGGCTGCTGGCTTGATCCTATGCACGAGACCTGACAATCACGATATGAGACCGCTTCAGGCCACTTCACCATGTCCACCAACACTTCAAGAATTAGTTTGCCAGTCCTGTGAATACGCTTCAGTGCGATTCACATTGTCGTAATTATTGAAGCAACAGGCAACAGCTGGAACACTCACCTCACGTGTTCTTTGGTATCTTTTTAGGAGACAGAAAGCTTGCATACTTTGGCTTCATACTTTACCTGAATCTTCAAGCTATCTACATGAAAGCTTTCACACAACTCCTGTATATAATTGATCATACTCTCTTCACTCTTGGGTGCAAAGCTCAGCTTATGTGCCCCTGCAGTGGACAAATATGGCTTCATCAGGTTTGGATGGGAGCATCATTCTGTTGTCCTTGATCCGTATACACAAAAGGCATGCTGATAACCTTGGGTAATAGATCTCATTCCTCCGAGTGTGTTATCTAAAGCTGAGCCTAGGATTTGCTTGTACGCTTGACTCAATGCAATGTTTAGCCCTCACGCGAGATCGGCAATAGTTGTTCTCCACACAAGCAGACATTTTGCCCTTCTGCCTTTGTCGAAGATTACGCTACACCCTTCATCCAGTGCCACAATGCAAAGACAACGTGTATGTTCTTGCTTTGTTCCATGATCTAAAGTTTCAGGCTGGATGCGGTCGGTCAAGGGGCAAATTTCGCAGTTCCGAATGGGGCCAATCAGTTCGATTGACAAGATGGATGGGTTTCGTGATGTTTCGTGATGGTAACGTGACAAATTTCTTAAAATTCACAATCGTTCGCTTCGGCTTGCTGATGGATTATCGAGAAAATGGAGTGTTGTCACAGAACCAGGGAACAAGGCGAAACATAGTCACTTTGACAGATCAAGGCCGAACCGTCGAATGATGGTGAAGCTGGCCATGGCCATTCACTCTGAGCTTTCAGCAAAGGATGATAAGATAAAGACTTTGTCAATTCATCTCGTTCTCCAAAGGCTTTCAACCTCCTTTCATCACTCATGAACCCTTCTTGACGGGCCCAATTATCTCACAATCGAACAAAGAAATAGGAAGAGCCATGGAAAGTTCAATGCTCATTATGCACAACGCCTTTATAATAGGGTTCTACATCCTCGACCGATATTGAGTGATAACTCGTTCTCATCCCTCATCTTCAGATTCAAGATAATCCATCTCTTCACTGATACTGTAGAGTACCGAGCGCGGAAATTCCATCATCTCGAGTTGCACGATCAAGCAAGTCGCCCTTCCAAACATTCCTCGTTATGGAGTCATCCCTCAATGAGATAGCTAACTTTCGGTTCAACTTCGACGCCATGAATCTTGACCCTGACCCTTTCCCAGAGATGGCCGGATTGAAGCGCAATCTCGACTGTGGTATCGGTTCGATATTTGCATCGGACATCTCAGTTCATTGTGCCGCTAACGCTCTCCAATATCACACTGGCGACAGTGCCCCATCAACTGGCGTCACTACCCCAGGGTCATTATTTCCCACAAAGCTAAATGAAGTCTCACTCCCGAAATTACAGTCTTCAGAACCTATCTGGACTCCAATCATTCCGCAAGGTCCGACCCGACTAGCTCTTTCGGCTTTACCTTTGGGGTGGAGGCCCTGCTCACCACCTTTGCTTCCAGTTGTGGAATCGGAGCTTGACCATTCCAGGTGGATACCTTGCAGTCCTCCGCATACACCCAAGCTAGCTCAAGCTTTTCCATCTGAGCGTCTGAAACAGTTCCAATATCCTGATCCAGAAACTCTCTCGGCCTCAAAGCCTGTACCTTACCTCAGCCTGCCGCCACGAAGCGTTCCAGCTCAATGCAATGTTTCACCAATACGATCTAAGCGTCGTCCGATCAAGAGCTCCACACATATAACCTCAGCGCATACTTCAGGTTTGAAAAGACGGCGAAGTATTCATCTCGAGGACCTTTACACCTCTGATCAAGAATCCGATTCATATGACAGTGATTCCGATCTCTCTTCCGCTCCACTATCTCCATGCGTATCATCAGCTCACATATTGACACCCTATGGTGTAAAGATGGGACCAAAGCATAAGCTCGAGCAGACCAAAGAGCGACAACGGAAGAACGAGCGGCGGCGCGCTTATTATCAGCGTATCAAGCAGAATCCATCTTGGAAAGCCAAACAAAATGCCCTGGAGCGCTCAAAATATCACAAGCGCCAGACAAGAATTGGCCTGCATCCTGAAGTAGCTCAGACCAGATGTTTGACGAAGGCTGTTCCAGAAAGGGCAAAAATCGTCCTTGAGAAGGTGACACCCATCCCCAAGAAACCCAAGTCAAAGTGGAAGGGGTGGGTGGTGCTCTCCGATGAAGAAGAGGAGCTTTCTGAGCAGGTGGTTGGAACTGCTATGCCTGATGCAAAGAAGACGAAGCTGACAAAGGAAATTGAGAATACGAAGGAGTTTGTGCCGCCTCAAGCGCAAGCTGAGGGGAGCGATCGCGATGATCATACTGACGAGGACGACGGTGAAGAATATCGCATCATCCCAATTGATCAATCGCGTCTTCGCGGATCATGCATGGAGACCCGGCGTAGGAGATCTCGACGTGCGAAGCAGCCTATTTCTTACGCTGAAAAGTAAATCTACTGCCGTTCAGACATGTTCGTAGGGGTACCCACGGGTGAGGTAGACATATCTAAATATCTAATACAATCGCTTGCGCCTTGCTTCTCTTTGCCACATACAACTTTTCCATCATGATCACTCATTACTCTGATACCTTTCACACTGATGCTCTTCCACGATGAACTTTTCTACAGCGATAACATCCTTTCAAAGTGTGAAGGGCTCTTTCCTTGGCTGGGAAGAAAAGAAAGGGAAGTAACCATATATATATATTAAGTTCTAGCCACAATGATTTATTTCCCATTTTTCTCGAAACAACCATTAGACAAACCGTTCGAACCGGAGACGCCCCGCGTCCCCGGTGGGGAAAGGATTTTAAGAATCGCTCAGCCATGCTAGTATGCGACCCGTACGGTTTACCAATAAGCATAATGGACGTCGACAACGCCATCGTTACAAGGACCGCTGCTGGTCAAATAGCCCTGCGCCCGAGAAGAAATGAACACTTTGGAAACGGTGGATATATCTACAACAAACCAGCTACTGTTATTCTTACAATCCTCCATGAATATTTACTTGATCAACGAGACACCATCAACCTAGCTACCAGAATTCTTCCATCAGTACCAATCATAAAAGCATCGAGGAGATTCAACTGTGACGTCTGCGAACTTACATGCACTAAAGCGTACGATCTTGAGAAACACAATATCTCCTGTCGTCACTTGAGAAACGTCGAGGAGGCCAAGTCGGGCGTTGTCAAGGACTAGCGTTGCGACGTCTGCTCGTATTCTTGTACGAAGCCATGTCTTCCGAAAAAAGCACAACACAGGAAGGGTCACCTGCAAAGGGTGGCCGAAGCGGAAGCGTGAGCATTCGAGCGCGTCCAAAGTCTCAGTTGAAATGAAACACAGCCCGGAAAAGCGCAGTTCCCTAAAGCATTCTCGAAGACCAATGCTAGCATTCGAAGACCTCAATAAGCTGGCAATACTACACTAATGCAGCTTTTTTGACCACCGAACTTCGCTTCAAAGTGTCCGTGATTGGCAAGATCCCATCAACCCAGCCAGCAAAGTGTTCCGCAAAACATGTTCGGAAACCGATACCAGTGTTCGAAAAGGTTGGAGCGCTCAAATTTGCTGGAATCAAAGAGAACCGACCATTGGTTCAATCGAAGAGTTGGAAGTCGACGCTCTCAAAACCTTTTAGCAGATCATGGACCAATTGGCCAGTGACGAACGAAGGCGTGCCAAACTTCAAATTCGCAATCAGAATGAATGATAAGAGTTTTAATGTACAGCACCGAAGCAACGCCCACGAAGATAGGATAGAAGAATACATCCAGGGAAAGTAAGATCCATTGGAGGCAGATCAGCACAAGATCCGCACGAGAAACAAAGTGATCCAGCATGCAAGAGCATTGCAGTTCATTACAGACGCTGTGATGATGAGACAAGAGGAAGGATCTGAGGATTTGATACTGATACTGGCAAGATAGTGATGGGAGAGATCGACCATCGCAAGTATGAAGCGCTATATATATAAATTTTTCTTTTACTTTACGACTTCTTAAGCCTGATCTGTGAGTTCTTGCTCCAGGCTCCACAATATCGCCCTTGACTATGCTGATGCGGGCAGTATACCTCGCCATAACAAACTCACCATGAGTTTCCGAGAGTGCATAGAGCGCTGCGCTTGCGCATCATGGCTGTTCATTTTATTGATAAACTGAGTTATCTGCAGCACTCCAACTCTACAAAAAGTAGAATATGTCAACAACGCATGCTCTATGGTGGTACGATATGCCTCTACCTTGCAGGACTTCTGTTGTCTTTTGCAAGGGTGTAGAGCAGTACCTCCAGAAGAGAAGAGACTCAGTGAAGCTCACAAGTCCGAGATCGTGTATAAGGAAATTCTTAAGAGGGACCCAGAAAAGACAATGACAAGAATGGACCAGTTATTGGAGTAGTAATGAACCTCCCTTTTGTCGAAGTTGTGCTATCCTTTCTGTCACAAGGAACGCAGAGAGAGAAGACATTGCAACGGATGTGTGTGCGTCAGAGCACAGCCGCCAACGAAAAGTCGAGATACCAAGTGCGCAAAGGGATCTCGTTACGCGTTAGCTCCTCGTCATGCTCTCGGTAGATACGCGGACATCAACCGTAATCCAGTAAAGCAAGCAGGTACGGAGCAGATGAGCGCCGAGATCAACGCCGTTCTCAACTGATCAGTAGGAAAACCCGACACAGACAAGTTGTAAAATTTTAACGATTAGGATTAACCATCCCAAATACAGAACCAAATTCAACGAGTGCGCTAGCATCTACCGCAATCGGGTGAAGCAGCCAGGTACAGAGCAGATGGGGGCTGAGTTGAACGCCGGTGGCCACCACTTCACGCCATCAAACGCAGTCCCGAAAGCAATGGCAAACTTAGTCGTGAGTCTGAAAGCAGACATTTCGGAAGCAGAGAAGACGAGATCCCTAGACCCATACACACTCGCCGCCAAATATTGTGGTAAGTTTGTTTGTATCCATCCGTTCCTAGATGGAAACGGCAGATTGTGTCGGCTACTACTAGATGCGATACTCCTTCACTATGCATGCGGGGGTCGTGGTACCGATAGGAGAGCATGATGAAGAGAGAAAAGAATATCTGGAGATCAAAAAGCGGTAGAACATGCTGCCGATGGAGAAGATGAAGGCGAGTTTGCTGCGAAGGCGAACTCACGGCAAAGGTGTTGGCAAGAGTGACGTTAAGACTAAAGATTTAAGAATATCCGAGATGAGCTGTCAGCAGCCTGTTACGGTGAGTGGCGAGCGTTCAACAGTGTTGGACTCATTCGATGATTTGCTTTGTTTCACGTGATGCGATGGTGATGGGATTTCGAGTTGAGGTGTTTCGATTTTGTTTTACTGAGGTGATTTGTGGAGACACAATGGTAGTGATATATATACGCGATGAGCTTTCAGGATCGTAACTGCAATTGATCGTGAGGTAGAATATGCATGAATGCTCTGTTGACGACGACGCTATCGGGGTGCATCTGGATGGTGATGCAACTTCGTGAAGCCTTGAGAATCATGTCTGGGATAGCGAACGAAGCTCATCCTTCTGAGCTTCATTCATGTTCTGTCTTTCAGCATGCCAATCGAAAACCTGTAAAGTCAGCCACCTGATCGTACATCCGCCGTTAGTTTTCTTTTCAATCACTTACCCTACGGCGCCCACGATGGCAAGCACAATAGGAGGAGCACTAGCCCCTGTCACGGAGACACCACCAGCATACCCACCAAACGCAATGATCAGGATGGATTTGACGTTCTCAAGGATGGTACTGCTCACAGGCCCCACCTCTGCGACCATACGGATTTGAGAGACAATAAGGACGCAGGTACAGACACCGCTCTGCGCTATATCAGCGTAGTGACTGCGAAGACATGTCGTCAAGCCAGGCTTACGAGCAAAAGTAGCCACCAAGTATTCTTCGGAAGTTCGTTCCAGACCGGAAGTGTGTCAGCCCATGGGACGACATACAGCAATACGATCGAACTAAGCGGTGATTCGTTTGCTAGCAGCTGTGTAGTATCCAATTTATATTTCCTCTGAAAGACATCCATCCACACTATATGCAGTGCCGTCATCACAACGCCAGCGAAAGCCAGAATGATACCCTTCGATGTCGTTGGTAGATTTGAGTCGTCCCTACTACTATCAGGGTTATAGTATGTGACCATCCCAACACCCATGCACATCGGTATCAGAGCCATCAGAGCCAATCGTGGAACCATAGTCTTGTGGAAAAGGTAGTTGATGGCGCCAACACATGGTAGGATCAGGGCGCGCACAATCTGATAGTAGAGGGCGGACGTGTAGGCTAGGCTGAGATTGGATACCACGACGCTCATGGACCACGATATAGAGAGCGGCAGTATTTCCAGGGTCTTGACTCTTCTTGCCTCGAAGTGACGGAACGGGGACCCCGAAAGCATGCAGAGCAGGAGGCCTGTAATGGCGAAATGATATGCTGCAAAGCTGAGCTGGTCATGTTTGAACGTTGATGTATTGAAGAGCAATTTATTGATGAAGACCTGCATAGTTGTAAGCGTGTGATCCGATTACTCTTGCATGTGGGCAGGGCTCCGGAACGCACACTTCCTATGGTAGCGCTGGTATTGGCAATCATCCATCCAAGGATCCGAAGCCTGCTCTGGTCACTGATTATAGCTTGCTGCTCTTTGTCGTCCTCATAGCTTCTTGAGATCAATGCGACGACATCTCCGGTTGCACACGGGGATCCTATGGTCTCCGCTGATGACTCCGACTTCCCATCCTCATCCGATAATTCCAGATCATCGGGATCTCTTATTTGGATGTAGGGTGTAGACATGGCGTGCATACAACATAGTGAAAAGAATTATAGTGCGAAAAGGCGAACAATATTATAGGCTTTGGTATGTGGCGTAAAGCAAGGGGCAATAACCAATTTTAGATCTTCTGCAAGTCCTTACTTTGTCCAACCTCGATCACTGGAGACATGGCATCTTCGCCAGCTGAAGTTCGAAGGCAGCTGTTTGACGAATCAATTGTGAAGCGTCCTGTCCCAGAGCTCTTGTCCTCGTATCCGGAAGATTGAATGAGTCAGCACCAGGAGGCAAGGCAACATTAAAAAGGACTTTGGATAGAAAGAGTTCCCGAGCAACTTTGATGCGAACAGTCTCTTTCCCACAAACCCCCCGCGCACTAATGTTATTCTAGCCATTGGTGACAGTGGGCTTTGGGGACAGATAATGATACGAAAGACGCTCATACTAAAGGGACGAGAAAGTAACCGGGCATGGTATCATGATAATGATGAGAATGGGTTTCATGATTAGAGAAGGAGCCAAGGGATCAAGAGGGGTTAAAGATGGGAAGAGAATGATGGAGAGGCAAAATACTACCTTAGGGATCCCCAAAGTGTGAATCAAGCTCTACTTGAGCATGAACAAGTATGACAGGGAGAGCAAAAATTGCACGATCAGCTCTTGAGACTCGGAATCCTCGTGTGTCGTATGCAATAGCGATAGCGAGAGTGCGAGAGCCATGAAGCCTGAAGTCATCCGAGAACGGACTCGTTGATAAGCTGTCACCTCTTCCGCACCTGCGTTACGTGCATGAACCTCCGAAGTGTACCGGATCACGGTCGATTGCAGGATTAAGACAAGAAGCCGATGAAGAATATCGGTGGCTCCAATATCAAATCAAATCTCCAATCAGGGGGTTCTCGGAGTTCGATACTAGCGTATGATCTAGTCCAGTAAGGGTTAGACCTGCGAGTCATTAACGCCAATGGATTTCCGCTAAGCGAGCGATGCATCCCGTTCATGTACTCCGCATTTCAATCCCAGCAATCACACAATATCTCTGCCATATGCCTGCAGCAGGTGGGCGGTTAAGGCATCTGTAAGGCCGAGTACCATCAACTCAGCTTTATTATCTTCCTGCGAGGAGCTGAACCACCATGCGGTAAGCACACAATAAGATTGGTAGAATCCTACCCCAAAGGTAAGGGCGGGTACCAGACTTCGAACCTGCCAAATGCGGAAATCCTCATCTCCCACCACTTCTGTAGCGTCAACGCGAGTATTTTCGTGCATTTTCTCGTGCTGTGCCCTTTTCTTCTCCTCTCGGTCTCCTCTTCTCTCACTGCCTGAGCAATACTTCCAATTTGATGTAATCACTCTTTTCCACTGCAGAATCGCTGCTACTCTCCCCTGCTTTTCTTCTCTTCCAAGGTGGCCGGGAATATAAACAAAGAAATGTGACAATAATATCAAAATATACCCCACTTTCTACGAACACGAACACATTCTCTAATGATTGATCTAATACACATAATGAAGTCTGTACTCTACCTAGGCGCAGCGATCGCTTTGCTTCGCTCAGCCGCCGCCCTCTACTCGCACCATGACCAGAATCCCATGGCCATCCAACAAAACCAGGCAACGAACAAAGTGGCAAACTCGACCGCAAAACACCTCGAGATAGCAGCGATCGCCCAAATGGCAGAAGCATCAACCAACGACGCCGTTGTACTAGACACCGAAATTCTCCACCCGACTCCCCACACCCACAACCCACCCAACCCCCCCTTCCACGTCGGCACCACCACCACCCAATGGGCCATGACATACACCCCCTACAACAACGACCTAACCTGCAAATCCGCCCCCCTCATAACCGCCGACATCGCCTCCATCGCCCGCAAAGGCTTTCCCACAATCCGCCTCCCAGCAACCGACTGCTCCGCCCTCGCCCACATCGCCGCCGCCGCCGCAACGCACAATCTAACCCTCATCCTCGGAATCCACATCGACGACTCCGATTCCTCATCCTCCGACGCCGACGCCCTCACCCACGCCGACCTCCAACTCGCCGAAATAATCGCTTGGGCCACTTCCCCCTCCAATACAACACCAAACCCCTGGTCCCTCATCACCCTCATAACCCTCGGCAACGAAGCCATCTTCAACGCCTACACCACCCCCTCCACCCTCGCCACACACCTGCACACCACCCGCGCCCACCTCCGCACAGCCAACTACACCGGCCCCCTCACAACCACCGAACCCATCTCCATCCTCACAACTTACGCCCCCACGCTCTGTCCAGCCCTCGACATCCTAGCCAGCAACATCCACCCCTTCTTCAACGCCGATATCAGCGCCGAGACCGCAGGCGCTTATGTCGCTGAGCAGTTGGACGTGTTGGAGGGGGTGTGTCCGGGGCTGCAGGGGATTAATTTGGAGGTGGGGTGGCCGAGGGGGGGGAGACGGAATGGGGTTGCGGTGCCGGGGGTGTGGGAGCAGGGGGTGGCGG
>JAABUX010004485.1_pt1 | contig 17665 bp, 4 predicted proteins | sample 5561851 | NCBI WGS metagenome assembly JAABUX01 (sample SAMN10711883, study PRJNA513361) | rock metagenome | isolation source: Antarctica rocks | place: Antarctica: Victoria Land, Richard Nunatak red sandstone | collected 2016-01-03 | reverse complement strand
AACTATTAATAATAGTAGAGGAAGGTTATAAGAGGGATAGAATAGATATAAATATAAGTAAGTAATAGATTAACTATAAAGGATATTAGAATAATAGCCTAATTAGGCTATTATTTATATTAAATTAGTAATTTAATAATTAAATTACTAACTTAATATTCTATATAATTAGTAAATACTATAGCCTAATATAGCTATTAACTATTGAATAATATTGAATAATCGCTTAAAATCGGGACTATAAAACCTGTCTAATGCGGGCAAGTTTGCTTCGATCTGGTACCTTATTCTTCAATTCTCGTAGAGCCTTGTGCAACCTCGGGAAGACTTATTAGGCAGAATGAAAGATCCGCTACATCGAGCAGACTCGCTCGCCGATCGTCCATACCTTCTTCTTGATCTGGCACAACCTGAGCATACTCGCCAGCCAGCATCAATAATGTGAACTCATTATCAGGCCGCCACCGCGATAGTTACTGCTGCATCAAGTGAATTTGACCGCAATAATGGTATTAAGACGACCTCATTTTCCATTGGTGACAACCGTTTCTTGGGCATAAAGCCTTCGAAGGTGCTTTCATACAAGCTTGCTCGTAGCGTTATGACTGCTGATCATTACGCATCAGCCGTTACGCACGAATCATCAAGGCCCGCCATCTTACATTACGGTGATACGCCTCGACGGCGTCATTCCGATCTCTGAGACTTGGTTGAACCAAGTCATCGAGACTTACCGATCTACGGATGATGTCTTCCATGCCGATTTTCTGAGTGGAGTCATCTTTACTGGAAAGACAAACGGAAAAGACGTTGAAATTTCTCCGGGCGCGAAGACGCTGCTAGAGTCCTTAGGGACCAGATGGATCGAAGTACTCGACACTGATACTGCAGATGAGATTCCCCTCCCAGGACCTTATATTACGGCTGGGCAGGATCTTCTCCTCATCTGCAGACTCTATGACGACGTCCAAGGCGCTTTCATGACCGGGCTGATACCAGCGTCCCAATCGAAAGCTTGGCGTTGGTGATATTCCTTCAAATGCTGATTCACAAGAAGAACAGCCGAGGAACTTCATGCTGGTGGTGACTACGTGCAAAGCCTGAGCATAGCAGTGACTTCACGCCTTCGAGATAAAACAACTACTGCGGTTCCGCTTGCAGGCTGGAGGGTGGCTGTGAAGGACATATTTCAGATCGAAGGCATTCGAACCTCGCTTTGCAACCGGGCTTACTATGAGCTATACCCGCCAGCTACTAAAACCGCCGCATGCATCGAAGTCTTGCGTCACTTGGGTGCCAGCATAGTGGGGACTACGAAATTGGCATCGTTCGCGGCAACCGAGGAACCCATAGAATGTGTAGACTTCCAAGCACCCTGGAATCCTCGTGCAGATGGGTACCAGTCTCCCGCAGGAAGCAGCAGTGGGAGTGGAGCTGCGATTGCTTCATACCCTTGGCTAGATATAGCTATAGGCTCAGATAGTAAGTCTTCTCAAGCTACTAGTCAATGGCACCTAAGCTCAGATGGGTCTTCAGCGAGTGGCAGCGGACGGCGGCCGGGCCATTGGAATGGTTGCTACGCCATGCGACCTACACATGGAATCCTTCCTGTAGATGGGTACATTCCGAGCTTCAGGTGCGCACAACGAGGCTGCCATTATGTCGCACAGCTGATTTGAATGCTCACCCATATTTAGGCAATTCGATGTGCCCTGCTTTTATGGCAGAGATTTGGGGCAATGTGAAGAATTTGCGAAGCATTGGTACAGCAATAAATTGCCAAAGACTGCTTCGGTAGGTTTGTGGCGTTCACTGATATAAATTCTTTCTGATGATTTACTTAGCTGCCAATCTCGATCATCTATCCCACGGATTATATGTCGCTGATCACGAACAGGGATCAGGTGGAGATCATTGACAGATTTGTCACAGACCTCGAGTCATTCCTCGGAGTGAAGCAGAAGAAACTCTCCTTTGAATCTTTATGGGATAATTCACCGCCGACTGAAGCGAATGGCCAGAGTCTTCGAGATTATATGAAGGATGTGAGCTTCTGATCGATATGATAACAATTAGGCTACCACTGAATAGTCTAGGCCTGCAAGGACTCTTTCTTCCATGATGACTATCACAGCTTCGATCAATTTCGCGAGGACTATCAAAGGAAATACTCAAAGACTCCTTACGTCAGCCCGCCTGTTCGGTGGCAATGGTATGCTTGATGACCAGGCAATGTAGTCTGAAGTTCGTGCTCACCTCCGTGCTCAGGAACCTCTCTGCCACGATCACCGAAGCAGAAAGAGACACGGCCGTCACTAGGCTGGAGCTTTACCGACAATGGTTTTCTTCGAAAGTCATGCAGGTTGAGAAGTACGACTCGATAGTAGTTATCCCCATAGAAAATATCTCGCCAAGATATCGAGATGACGCAACGTGCGTACCGCTCCCTTGTGCTTACGCATGAACGGGTGTGAACTGACAAATATCATAGGAGTCGCTTCATTCCAGTTGGGGTTCCCATGCTCTTCCTATCGCCAATCACAGGAGGTCCAGAGTTGACAATCCCAGGTAATTTGCTCCTTGTGTCTGTGAATGATTGGTCTAATGTCAACAGTCGGAGAGACTCCTTTTCAGTCTAAAGTGACTGGAAAATGCGAGCATCTTCCCGTGGCTGTATCCTTGTTGTCAAGTCCAGGTACATGTTTCTCTCACTACTCTCGATTTTCATTTTGATGCTGACACAATGGAGGACGAGACATGGAGCTTTTTAATCAAGCTCGAGACTGCTTAAAGAAGGCAGGTAGAGCTACAAGTGTGGGTGCTGGAAAAAAACTTTTCTCCAGCTAGGGAGGCTAGGGCCGCCGAAGACGCCTTTGAGTACAGTCCCTCGGGGCATCAAAAAACGTCACAGTGGGAAGTCCTGCAAGCACTATATATCACTACCAACAGATTATGAGGGGAAAAATTCGCGTATAAAGCTATTAGACTTATTATTTAGAGCAACTTTCATACAGAAAAGAAATCGTAAAGAAACCTAACACGCCAAACGAGGGATCCAAGCGTCGCTATACCCAGGTCTCAACTTCGCCAAACTAGCGAGCTTTTTACAGCACCCACTCATCAGCCGAAACCATACTCCTCGAGGTCCAAGCTCCAGAGCTATCGAAGATCAATCATTCACGTTTGCGCGCCAATATACGTATATCAGTGATGGCGAAAAGAAGGTTGAGTCCATCCAGCATCCTGATATTTTCAATGACGCCTTATGTTCGCCAAAACAAGGTGAAAAGACTCATAGCCTTCTATTCTTGAGAGGCCTTCCATCTCCCCAATGGCTTTCAATGATTGGAGGTTTTTTCCGAGTCGATCCGGAGTTCTTCCAACGGCACCTGGATTTCTGGTCCACCGTAGGACGGATCAACTACTTCCCATTGCCATCTTTACCGTCCACATCCACAAATATGATACAGCTATCGTATATTACCATAGGTCAAAGAGAGAGCCCAGGGGAACATTGCAGCCCAAAAAACATCGAATCAATGAGACGGGCTGGAAATAAAGCTATGAGCAGGTATATCTATATTCTCAACACTGACATGGAGTCTGGATTTGCGTTGGGCACTTCGATCGTCCGTACATTTAGTGTGCATGACGAAACATATTTTATGATTGAGCAAAGAATCTCGATATATCTTACTCGCGGTGAGTAAGCTCGGACGAGTAAGTCTCTGCTCGATGATACACCGGCACATTGTCGCTGATACAGTGTAGCTTCAGACTGGGTCGACACGGGCAAAGCCCTTCAACAAGGTCCTGAGGGCCCCTGGACGCATCTAGCAGAAAATTCAAACTTTAAACATTCGGTCTTCTATCCGACAATACCAATACTTCCCAAAGTGGCTCTAAAGTCGCACCTCATGTCTGTGGATAATTCAATCTCCAAGTCGACAAGCGGTCCTCGCCCTTTTGCTCAATCCTCTGCTCACCTGGCTACGGACTACGGCAAATCCCTTGATTCCAAGGTCATGGCCATCGATCAGATCTGGCTGGCGTGCGAAAGCCTCACTTCTACACCAAAGCTGACATCCAGAAAGAGCGACATGACCGATACCAGTCTAAATCGTTAGAAATAATACAGTCTGGAGTAAATTTCCTATAGCTCATTAAACCATGGATGCCGCAAAGCCTCCCTTGCGGTTGGACGCTGTCTCGGATCAACCTTCATAATATAGTCAAAGAAATCAATGTCCTTCTGAGCGATGTTTCGAGACGCAGCCGCCAAGGAGAACGGTCGATGATTTTCTTCGAGTTGTAGTAGTAGCGGCCGAACCGAGTCGTCTACAAGGTCTTTGAAAGCCTCACTACCAACTGGTCCGTAGTAATCGTTCTGCATTTGGAGGACTCCCATAGATAACCGCGGATCGCCTGTCGGAGGGGCATTTTGGGGTAGGAATATATAGTTTCCTGTTATCAAAGTAATGCCCTATGTACGGAATTATTAGACAGATAACACTTAACGCGTATTGCAATTTACTTACCGTAGCACCAACCGCCCAAATATCAGCTTTGGTCGTCCACGGGATACCAAGCGGTACTTCTGGGGCGCAAAATATCTCTGCACCGATTAGGTGTCCTCCGTCGTTCGAGGGTACATTTGACGGTGCAGAATCCCCAAGATCACCAAGTTTATACTGGTTACCCCAGGGACGATACTTCACAAGAATATTGTCGGGTTTAATGTCTGCGGTAATAAATCAGTCATTCTTGATGACTGATCAATCATTAAGGCCTCCCCTCCATAACGTACCTGTGTGCACAATGTTTTTGTCGTGTAAGGCAATAAGAGCCTCAATAGTCGCTCTCAGAGCACGCTTCGCCTCTACTTTTGACAGCTGCTTCTGCTGTACCAAGTTGAGGACATTGTCGTCCATATATTCAACTACTATCGATTCCGGATCCTCAATTTGATCGACCAACTGACGGATGGAATGACAGCCTTGGAAAAGCTGGAGCGTCTGGGCTTCATTGTTTAAGCGTTTTGTAGGGGCGGTCTTCACAACAACTCTCTCCTGATTCGGACCCCTAGTACAATTTAGGAAAAGGGTCACAATTCGCAATGAATGGAACTATATACGTAGCAAGCCATGGTCCTTCTGGACGGTTACGAAGTTGGGTATTGATTGTGTATAAAGCATTCCTGCCCCGGAGGTTCTGGCCGATATTGTATGACATCATTGCTGCGGATCTGCGCATAATGAAGGAAATCGGAAGTCGAGACAGGAAAAAGGGCACGAATGCCTTCTCTTGTACTCTGTATTCAGGATGTTAATTGTGAGCGCGACAGGGATTATTTTGGAGAGGACACACCAAAATAATCCCTGTCACGCTAATAACTAACCTGCCTGACATCACAGTAATATTAGCATCAGGTTGCTTTCTTTTAACAGTCTACATTCCCCTTCCTTTGACATTTACTGTTTCGCCCTTGTCCAGCTAATTTGCGAGACTGCGGCGACCTTGGTCGAGAGCTTTAGTTTACGGCAAGGATTCGCGGGGTAACTCAAGGACCGGTGCCACAGAGATCGCTCAAGTATTTAAGATAAATTAATTAAAATAGATTAGATAATTATTATTATAGATCTTTATTATAAATATATAGAATATTTATTTCTCTTTACTAGCTTTACTAGTAGAGTTAAATTCTTAATTAGATATAAATAGTAGTAGAATAATATCTCTTTTTCCTTAACTAAGATTAAAATAGCTTGAAAATATTATAATATTATTATATAAGATAAAAAAGGTAAGAATCTTCTAATAAAGCTTAACTTAATATAATACTACTTTAAATAGCTTGATAAGAGGAATATACTTTAAGTAGACTAACTATTTTTTTAATATTTAGAGGTTATTTTTAGTATTAACTTAAATTACTTAACTACTTATAACTAGCTTATATCTTATACAGATTTAGTATTATATAACTTTATAAAATTTAATTCTAAATTTAATTCCTTATAATTAGTCTAACTTTAAGTAAATAGTCTTTAAATCCTTTAATAGATCTTTTATTAGGAACTAGACTAGAAGGCTAGTTCCTAAGAGCTAGAATAGATAGTATAAACTACTAGTAAGTAGGTAGTATTATAATAGTAGACTTAATACTCTAGTAACTTTATAGTTATAGAAGAACTAATCTCTACCTTTTAAAGAGGTAGAGGGAGGACTATTTAAATACTCTTTAAAGAAGCTACCTAGCCTCTTAGATATCTAGATATAAGGATATTTATTAGATAATAAGAAGCTAAACTAGTACTACTAGGATATTACTAGTAAGCCGTATTTATCCTAACTAGATATAATTATATATTAAGATATTCTAATAAAGAAGTAGAAAAATATAGTTTTAGTAGATTATATAAGCTTTAAGTAGAAATAGTACCTCTATTTAATTAATAGTACTAATCTTTAGTATATATACTAGTAGATCTTAAAGTTTAAGTTAAGATAGACTAGTACTAGCCGTATTTTTAATTATTAAGTAAAAGAATATAAAATAAGAAGTTTAAAGATTAAAAACGCGGCTAGTACTAGCCCTATTTAAATTAAATCTTGAAATCTACTAGCGTATATATTAAAGACTAGCGTGTTAAATTCTTACTAGCCTAGGCCTTTAAGGAATAGTACTTTTAATTAAATAGAGGTACTATTTCTACTTAAAGCTTATATAATCTACTAAAAGTATATTTTTCTACTTCCTAGATTACTAATATAAGACCTTTAAGGCTAGCCTTAAATATAAGGGTATAAGACTTTTACCTAGAATATAAAAGTAGGTTAAAGTTTTACTAATATCTATTTACCCCTTATTAGCTCTAGAGAATATATATATATCTTAATATAACTAGTTAATATAACTATAACTTACTAGTAATATTCCTATAGTATAGATTTAGCTTCTTATTATCCTAATAGATATCTTTATATCTAGATATCTAAGAAGCTAGGTAGCTTTCTTATAAGATATTTAAATAGTCCTCCTTCTATCTTCTTAAAAGATAGAGATTAGTTCTTTTATATTTATAAAATTATTAGAGTAATAAGTCTACTATTATAATACTACTTATATCCTAGTAATTTATACTATCTATTTTAACCTTTAAGAATTAGCCTTGTAATTTAGCCCTTAATAGTTATAATCTCTTTATCTTTTAAAGGAAATAATCTAGATTATAATAGTATATTAATATAAAAATATCTAATATAAGAGGTATTAAAGTAATAAATAATATACTTAATAATATATTAATAAACTAGAAGATAAGTATATTATAATTATATGAATATATAAATATAATTATAGTACTTATATATTAGCCTTAAAGCTTAAAATAGTACTATTTATTACTAAATATATATTTAGTAACTTTTAATTTTTCTAGGTAATAGAACTAATTAGGTATAAGTCCTACTAATTAGGTATAAGTCCTACTAATTAGATATAATATAATATAAAGCTAATACTAATTAGATAATTCTAATAACTTAGACTTATTAAATAAACTCTTACTTAGTAGTACTTAATAAAAAGTAGAATTAATAGTAAGTATTATTTAGTTCTAAGATATAGGGCTAGTCTAGAGAGATACTTTATATATATAAAAAATTATATAAATTAACTATATTTAGAATCTATATTATACTAGTATTAATAAGATAACTTCTATAACTCTAGCAAGCTTCTTATAACTTCCTAGTACTAGAGTAAAATTATAGATTTAAGGCTTCTTATAAAGGGTATTATATCCTAAAGTATTTTATATAATTTCTTAGGCCTCTCTATTTCCTCTAGTATAATAATAGATAGGTTAAATTTATCTTAGATATTATTTAAACCTATATTATAGTTAGTTTACCTACTTATAATTTAGAGTTCTTACTTACTTTACTATACCTAGTTAGCCTTTTCCTTCTACTTTACAGGCTACTTATTAGGATATATAAGAGTAGAAAGTTACTTATAGACTTATATTATTATAGCTTTATCTATATAATACAATTATCTAAGCGCCTTATCTAGGCTACTAATAATAATTTAATTAATCTTAGACTAACTATTAAGTTAGAATTTAGTACTAAGATTTAGTACTAATTAATTACTTAGGTTAGGGTCTTAGTACTAACTTAAATACTTAGTACTAGCTATTAATACTAACTTACTAAGGCCTTAATACCTTAATAAATTAGATTAACTTAACTTAAATTACTAAAGTATTACTAAGACGCTAAGCCCCTAATAAAATAGTAGAAGGAATTAAAATAGTCTCCCTATAATATATATTTAGAATAATTATTATACTTATAACTTTATCTTCCTAGTATCCTTTATCTATTCTCCCTATTATAGTAAATGTTTATATTACTAGTTTATATTACTTCTACCTTATTCTATATATAAGGTTTATACTATATTAATTCTTTTAAAAACTAGTAATAAAGCTATTAAATTAAAATTATATAATCTTATTATACTTAATTTTATATTAAGTAGTATTTATTCTAGCTAATTTATAAGTTAGGTTAATTAAGGTATATTGAATAAATCCTTTTATTAGAAGAAAGAGCTTCTTTAATATACTACTTAATCTATTAAAAAAGAATTCCTAGAATTAATATTAATAAGAAATAAGAAATATATTAAATAGAATTTAGCCTCTAAAATCTAGTAGTAGTAAACTACTATTAGTAAAAGTATTAAATTAAAGTCTAATACTAGAGTTAAAGATCCCCTTTAATTTAAAAAAACTATATTAGGTAAATAAGTTAATATCTAGGATAACTTTATCTAATTAACTTTAATAGTAGAAGGATTATTAAAGATTATATATAAAAAGTTTAAGAAGCTTTTAAACTACTTAATAATAAATAGTAAATTAAGTATATTTAATATAAAGAAATATACTTAGATAAGTAAATACTATTTATAACAGTAGCTTAATCTATTATTATAAATAGAACTTTCTTTAACTTAGGTAAATTATCTATTATAATATAAAATAGTAATATAAAATTAATTCTTTAAGATAATATTAGAAGAAAAGTAATATTAGGTTTTCTACTAACTTTTCTTAAGAGAAGTAGAATAAATAATTATATAAATACTTTCTTACCTTAAATTAATCTTTTTATACTATTAATTAATTAGAGTTTTAATTATTATTATTAATAGCTTATCTAGATTTAACCCTAATTTATTGTACTAAATTAAAGAGTATTATAAATAGTAAGTAGGTAGTAATTAGGGCTAGTAGAGTAGAAAGAAGCTATTAGGCCTTATATTACTATTAGACCTATAGTATTATAACTCTTATATAGTAAGAATTAAGACTATTATAATAATAATAATACTATATATTCTAGATAAGATATAAGACTACTACTATATTAATTCTTCTTTTTATAAAGCCTAGCTTATAATTATTACGTTAGAAGCCCTAGAATACTTAAGGGGAGAATGATAGTAACTATAATAATAATAGTCTAATAGAGACCTAGTAGACCCCTTATAATAATATTATCTTCCCTAGTATAACTAGTAGATTAAGTTTAAAGAGATATAATTAATCTAGATATATACTAATAGCTATTAGAGCGGATTAATATCTTAGAGGTAGAAGTAGTATAATAAGCTTCTACCCCTATTATATCTATTAAATATAGTAGATAGGTAATAGACCTCTTAGGATTAATTGTAAGGAGTATAAGGCCTAGCCTAGTACTTACTCTCCCTTATATTCTTACTATTAGAATACCTATATTAATTAGTTAAAACTAGAAGAGGGTTAAATATAATAAACCCCTTATATTTACTAGCCCTCTTATAAATATCTACCTTTAGATTATTAATTATAATAATTTTTTTAACCTCTAACTTATTAAGGGTATAGATATATAGGCTTTTATAACTTATACCTATCTAGGGTCTAAGATTAAGACGCGAATATAGTTAATAAGGCTAAAGGGTAAAAAGAATATATTTAAAGACTAGGATAAATTCTAGGTATAATTATTAAAGAACTACTTTATAAGGGATATTAAATTAGATATAAAGCTTAAAGTAAAAAGGATTTAAATAAAGAATAGTAAGATTATATAAGACTTTATAAATTACTTTAAGACCTTAATAATAAATCTTTCTTAGAATAACTCTACTATTTATTATACCTTTAAGTAGAAGCTATTAGTAGAGATTTTAAACTAAATTTATTAATTTTAATTTAAACTATTAAATACCTTTATAGCCTTTAAGATAGTAGTATAATAGGCTAAAAATTACCTTAAGATTAAAAAATAAACCTTAAAGAATAGGGAAGAGATAGAGTATAATAGGTAGAAGAAGGTATAATTTATAATTAATAAAACTAAGGAGCCTAACCTTTACTCCCCTTTAAGGGACTAATTAAATAGCTTAAATCCTTTAAGGGATATAAGCCTAAATATAGAAAAGAGGTCTAATATTTATAATAACTATTAAAAGAAATATTAAGATAAGGGATTATATATATATTATATTAAAAAAGGCTATTAGGGGAAGGATTATAAAAGTAATCTTATAAACTACTTCTACTTAAAAAGTATATACCTATAATATCTAAGGTAATATTATAGGTATTTAAGGCCTTAAGGAGTATTCTAACCTAGGATCTATCCCCTCCTTTAAGATAGAATAGGTATATCCTAAATAGATAGCTTTAAAAGTTAAAGGAAACTCTTGAATAAAAATCCTTATAACTTACTCTAAATAATACCTTTAATATAATAGATCTAACTAATTATATTAATATTTAAATATAATTATAAAAGAAATATATAACTACTAGACTCTAATATATTAAGATAACCCTTTAAGCCCTTATTAATTATAAAGTTATAACTAATTTTACTAACTAAGACTTTATAAAGACTTTAGGGATTATACCCCTTTATACTAGAGCTACTAAGGTAGTAGATATTAATAGTAGGACTATTAGCCCTACTTTATCTTAAGTATTATATTAAATTAAGATAAGTACCCCTAGTATATTATATAACTATTTTATATTTTAAGTAATACTTATATAGAGATAATAATTAATCTTAGGCCTCTTATAATTATAATAAATTAATCCTATTATAAATTAGGTATTAAAAAAGGTAAAGATACTTAAAAATATTAAGGTTCTTAATTAATATAAATTTAATAAAGAAATTAAGGATAATATAATTTATACTTATTATATTTTAAAGGAAGTTCTAATAGCCCTTAAAAAGTATAGCTTATTTATAATATTAAAAAAAAATAAGTTTAATATTAATATAATAGAGTTTCTAAGCTATATTATTAGTCTTAAAGAGATCTTTATAAACTTAAAACGCGTCTTAACTATTAATAACTAGCTAATTCCTAGGATAATTAAGTAGATATAATCCTTACTTACTAGAAAGATATAGGATTTAATTACTATATAAGTTAATATATTTATTATATTAACTTTAAAGCTTTATATCTTAGTAAGTTTTAGGGTTTTTTATAAAGTCTTTTTAGCGTTAAATAGGGTTTAGGCTATATTTTTAGCCTATAAAAAGTATTACCTAATTAGGCCTAATTCGCGATTTACTACTAGGATATCCTATAAGATATCCTATCCTAGTCTAAAAATCACCTCGATTCTATACTAAAATCCTATATCTTTCCAGCTTATAAGAATCCTTCTTAGGGTTTTATAACTTTTATAAATAATTTATTAAAGCTTATAGTATAATTACGCGAGAGCTTATAATATTAATTAAGCCTATTATACCCTTCTATTAGATAGATTAAGCGGAGTTAACCTTCTACTAATTAAAGAATACCTTTACTATAACTCCCTTATTAGTATATTATAACCTAGTACTACTATCTTAGATTAAGACTAATATAAGTAATTATATACTATTAGGTATATACTCTTAGAAATACAAGGATATTTATATATACCCTATTATATTTTATAAATAGAAGCTTACTCTAGCTAAGATAAATTATAATATATCTAATTAGAAATTCCTAGCTATTATAATATTATTCTAAGTATAATAAAAGTATTTAAAGGGGGCTTAATATTAAATTATAGTTATTATAAACTATTATAACCTTAAATCCTTTCTAACTACTAAGACCCTTAGCTACTAATAAGTATATTAGGCTAAATTTCTATTTTTATTTAACTTTAAAATATAGTACTAGCCTAGGAGAAAGAACCTAGTAGATATACCTTTAAGAAGAATAGATTATTATAAACTTAATATATCTTATATAATAATCTCCTTTTTCAAATTAGGCGTTATAATAGTAGAGGAAGACTACTAGGTAGCTTAATAGGTAGTAGCTAATCTAAGTAACCTTAAAGATAAGGATTAAATCCCTAAGCTCTTATAAACTAACCTAAAGGAAATAGTAGAAAAGCTTAAGTAGGATAATAATACTACTAAAATTAGTAGTACTAACTTTAAGTAGGTAGTAGGCCTATTATACTTCTAAGATAATTAGTTTTATATACTTAATAATAAAGGCTTATAACTCTAGATTCTTAGAAACTTTTATAACTTTATAACTACAGGCTATCTTAGCTAGAATTATATTACTATTACTATCTAATAATTACGGGCCGGAAAGATATAGGATATCCTACGGGATATCCCACGTGGGATGGTATGGGACCGTGGGATAGGATAGGTAAATCAGGTCCTGATCCTATATCTTTATAACGATATAGGACGGGGATAGGATAGGTTTTTTTAGTGGGATGGGATTTTCGTGGGACCACTTTATAGGATGGGATATTTTTAAGATATCCTATAATTAGTAAGCATATAACGTAGTATTTTTTAAAAAAATATTCTAGAAATCTTTCTTATCTAGAAAGCTATAACTAGAAAGCTGACTAGAAAGCTGATATTTACCTTTCTAGTCAGCTTTCTAGTTATTACCTTTCTATATAAGTAAGATTTCTAGAATATTTTTAGGCTATCCTACTATTTTAAAAAATACTACGTCATATACTTAATAATTATAGGATATCCTAAAAATATCCTATCCTATAAAGTAGTCCTACGAAAATCCCATCCCGTGGGATTATCCCACGAAAACCCATACTATCCTAGAACGGGATGGGACTAAAATGGCTAATCCTATACTATAGTACGGTATAGCAGGCGAGACTAATATCCTATACCATCCTATATCTTTCCGGCTAGTACTAATAATAGTTTTATTAACCTATAATAGGTAAAGATATTAAAGAGTATATTAAGACTTATAATACTTATTAATAGCTAGTAACGAGATCCACCTGTACGTAGTACTAGCTACGAACCTGTTACTTATTAATAGAGCCAAGTGGTCTCTAGTCCGAATATAGTCGGAATGATACTAAGACGTTACGTGGTAGTAGAGCTCCTTATATAAAGTTTTTACGCGCGCGGTAAGCGCGCCCTCGGTATACGTAATAGTACCCACCTTAGTTCCCGTCAGCGGCATTAGTTCTACGTGTAGGAGATACTAGGTTAAGAGTTAGAAGGTATACTAAGTAGAAAAGTCGGAATAAGTAGGCTGGGGCCGCCCCCCCCTAGCTGAGTGGGGACCGTGACTACGCGTAGGAGTAGGAGTAGTAACCCTACGACTATAGGTATAGCCGGCGGGATTTTAATATAATCCGCTTATATCTTGCGAGTGGATTACTATACGGCTTAATACTAGGAAATAACAACGTAACGGCGGCGACGAAGCATATCTATACCTCCCGACACGACTATAACAGCCCCCTCCTACGTATTAGGAAAAGGACACGCGGTAATTCCTAGTAAGAGTACTATAGGCCTTCTACTAGGCTACCTTAGCTAGGGAATATAATAGTAATAAGGGCCTGTATATTACGGGTTAAATAATAGAAAAGGATACTACGCTAGCTAGTACTACGAGAGAGGAGTGGCTAGGGTAAGTAGGAAACTAGTAGGAGGGCTAGGGGCATTCTCGTGTTAGTCGAACTATATAGGGAAGGGCAAGAGGGTTATAAAGGGGGTATAGACCTTTTAAGTAAAATGTTATTAAGAAATAGTATAAAGAAGGGGGCGAGGCCCTAATTAGAGAGAAGAGTATATAGATATTAAGATCTAGTACTAGAGACGGTGGATCCGACCCCTCTATATACCTCCTTAGTGGCAGGCCTATTAGGGAGGAGAGGGAGGGAAGCTGAAAACGAGTTAGAAATGCCATTAATAGGCGGAGTTTTCATCCCTCTAGTAGGGTTTCTCCCTGAATAACGGGCACGCTCTACGTGCCCTTAAATAGTTACCCTTATTAGCTTTATAGCTAGTATAGGAGTATAATTAATTATTAATATTATTATTATTAATACTTATTAATAATTAAAGTATTCTAAATATAAACCTTATAAAAAGCTTATACCTATTCTAGTCTTAAATAGCTCTTAAGAGGCTATAACTATTAACTTTATTACTAACTTATCTTAGAGTAGGAGTTCTATTAATAATATTACCTATAATTTTATTATAATAGTTATAAACTATTATATCTCCTATTATAAAATTATAATATTAAAGTAATTTATTTTAATATTTATATAAGAAGTTTTCTAATTATATAGTATATTAAATATAATTATTAGTAACTATAATATACTATTTACCTCCTACTTCTAATAGATATTAGTATAGGCTTTAAGTAGTAATTATTAGCTCTTAACTACCTTTTACTAATAGATAAATAGGCTAATAGAGTAATAGAATTAGGTAATTAAATAATACCTTTAAGTATATATAAATTATTAATAGGATAACTAGGTTTCCTAATTACCCCTAGTAGAGTATATATATAATAATAGTCTCTATTATACTATAAAATATAACTCTTTCTATATTTATACTAGGAGATATTAGCTACTATTCTAATTATTAGATATACTTATATCTAACCCTAGTATAAGTACTCTTAAGCTTACTAAGAAGTTAGAATAACTTAACTTATATTTAGTAGATATTCTTATAAAAGCTTAGAATATATAAGTAGAATATTATAATAAGAGTTAAAAGGTTTTTATACTTTAAAAGAAGGATTAAGTAACACTTTAAAATAATAATATTATATTTTAAAGGGTATATAAGAAACTTAATTATAAGAAACTTAGACTATTTCTTATAATTAAAACTACTATACCTAATTTATACTACCTTAGACTATTATATTAGATAAAAATCTACCTAGTATTTTATATATCCTTATTAGAATTATATTACTAAAATACTATTAAGGGTTATACTACCTCTACCTCTAGTTAGAATTATTACTAAAAATAGAGAAAATATAGAGTATAAAGTAGAGGAAATTCTTGACTTAAAGCTATACTATTATAAACTTTAGTACCTAGTATCCTAGAAGGGGTAATAACTTTATAAGAATACCTAGGAATCTACTAAGTACTTATAGAGTAGCTTAGAGCTAGTATAATAGTTTTACTAAGAATATCTATTTAAGCTAGGACCTTAATAGGCCTTCCTAACCTAATTACTACCTTATAATAAGTATATAGTAATAATTTTAACACGCTCTACCCTATAATAGGCGAGGTAGTAAGGTAGTATAAGTATAGAGCTACTTAATTAGGTAAAGAGCTAATAGTTATAGTATTATATAGTTATCTAGTCTTATAGATATTTTATAGTAAAATAGAATTAGTTAATAAGGTATTAAAGTTCCTTTAATAACGCTTTATATATCTAGTAATACTTTATACGCCTTTAAAGGAATAATATTATTATAATTTACTTTATTAGCTTATATTACCCCTATTATATAACCCTTACCTAATCTTCTTACTATAATAGAATAAGCTCTACTACCTTTTCAGGATTATAGGCTAGCCTAATACAGGAGTTATTTGTTATTATCCCACCTTATTAATTAGTTAAAAGTCCCCTAGTTACCCCTTTAAGATTAGTAGGAAAAGCGAGGAACTTTAAAGTCTAGATTCCTTTATATTCTACCTACTTATATACCTATACTCTATAATATTTTCTACTTAATTAAAGTTATATAGCTTACTTCTAGGTACTTAAGGCTTTAGTAATAATTAAAATTAGTTTATTACTTTAAAAGATATATCTAAATAAATAGTTTTACCTACTAAATTTAGATATAACTATAGCTATAATAGTAAATATTAAAAGTCCTAATATTACTATTATAACTAATTTATAATATAGAAAGAAGATGTATTCTCTATATATAGGAAACCTACCTAAGTATATAGAGTACGGAAGCCTTCTATAAGGAAGGCGCGCTAGGTAAATAGTACTATTTAATAATAGTAATAATAAGTAAATACCTATAATAAATACCTATAATAAAATAAAGCTATCGCCCTAATAGTATATATATTAGGTAGTAGAAGATATACCCTAATTAAACGCGCTTGAAGTAAAAAGGGGGACGACCTTATAAGGTAAGATATATCCTTATTACCGACTTATCTACTAGCTCCTATCTTAGGGCTATTCGCTTCCTTATACTCCTAGATAAGCTCCGGAGTATTTAATAGGTAATAATCTAGTATCTATTAGTCGTCTTCTAGTCTATAGCCTAGCTATCTAGCTAGATACTAGGTAGACTAACTATAGCTATAATAAATACGGCGTTTCTATAAGAGTTATTTAATTTTATATTCGACGTCTCTATTAATAATAATAGGCGGGGTAGGTAGGCGGTAGCGTTAATATAAGTTATCTACTAGATTAGTAGTAGGTTTAAGATAGGCTATTAAGATAATATTATAAATATATATTACGTCTAGTAATTCTAGTTAATACGCGAGGTGTCTAATACGTTTAAGGACCTTAAACGGATTAATAAACTATAAACTAAGCTTCTTAAAGGTAATACTTAGTACTTAATAGCCTTTATATAAACGTAGGTTTACGAGGTTACTAATATTAAAAAACCTTACTATATATTTAGAGTTATAGTAGTCTTTTATCCTAAGGGAGGTAAAAGTAATAGCGTCTTTTATATTAATATAGGAAGGCTAATATTCTATTATAGAGACGGGTACTTAGGGCGCTTTTATAATCGATATTATTAATTTTATAACCGGTAATAAGGCTCTTATTAGCAAGGTAGTTATTATATTTACTTGCCTTAATAATAGTCTTATTAGTAAGGTAGTTATTACGTCTACTTATATATAATCTACCTTAGGCTTTAGTAGATCTAGTACCTCCCTTATTTAAAATCTATAGAGTACTTTAATAGGTATTTTATTTATAGACATGTATTTAGTAGAATTATTAAGTGTAGCTATTATTCTTAGAAGAATAGATAGTTATAAGGAAGTGTATTTAATAGTTATAATATAATATTAAAGGGCTATTTTAGTAGTTTAGTTAGACCGTTCTAATTAACTATCTATCTAGGGGTACTAGGCCGCTAAGTATAGTAAATTAACTTTTAAATAATAAAAGATAGTTTACTATAACTATACTATAAACTTATAATCCTAATCTAAAATTACTACTTAAGGTAATCCCTAGTTAATATTAGCTAACCTATTAAGTAACTTTACTACCTAATCTT